>Ga0209346_1001351_pt1 | contig 13837 bp, 13 predicted proteins | sample AutmiccommunBRH9_FD_187381 | JGI IMG/M metagenome (GOLD analysis project Ga0209346, IMG submission 187381) | Deep subsurface microbial communities from Mt. Terri, Switzerland - Autotrophic microbial communities BRH/9 (SPAdes) (version 2) | ecosystem: Environmental > Aquatic > Deep subsurface >...
GAACCGCTGCAATCGCGATCAGACTGACAGACGCAAGAATGCGGAACGGACGGCGTGGCACAATATTCACAAACAGACTCCCTCATATGAGAATTATTCTCAACAGCGCGCCTGCTAATGCGAATTATTCTCACACGCAATAAAAAATCCGTCGCCTCGGGCGTTTTTCTTTGGAATAGCGGCCCGACTTGTGTTTATGAAACGCTCTGGCGCAACGGGAGAGAAATATGAAAGCCACGATCTGGCACAATCCGAAATGCGGCACGTCGCGTAAAACCCTGGCGATACTGGAAGAAACACCCGGTGTTGACCTGACCGTAGTGGAATATCTGAAGGACCCGCCCAGTCGTGCCAAGCTGGAACAGCTTTTTCTCGATGCCGGCATGACTCCGCACGAGGGCCTGCGAGTCAGGGGCTCGCCGGCCGAAGAGCTGGGACTGACGAAAGACGACGCCACCCCCGATCAGATCCTCGACGCCATGACTCGGGACCCAATCCTGATCAACCGGCCGCTCGTCGAGACCGACAAGGGTGTCAGACTCTGCCGTCCGCAGGACCTGGTGCAGGAGATTCTCTGAGCCGCCGCAGCTGGCGGAAGTGGTGAAGCAATCCGGGAAAAATAATGCCGATAGTCGCAATATACAGTATGAAAGGCGGCGTGGGTAAAAGCTGTTCGGCCGTGAACTTGGCATGGAATAGCGCCGTCGGAAGTGCACGTCGGACCTTGCTCTGGGATCTTGACCCGCAGGGCGCAGCTACCTTCATTCTCAAGGGCGATCAGACGGAAAAGGACCGCGCGCGCGCAATGGTCGCCGGCAAAGTCAAATCCGGCAAACTAATCAGGCCTACCGAAATAGAAAATCTGGACCTTCTGGCAGCGGACGTCTCGCTGCGCGGTCTCGACCGGCTTTTCTTCCAGATCGGGAAAAAGCGCCATCTGGGCAAATTGCTCGAGGAAATGAGCAAGGACTATGACCGGATCATCCTCGATTGCCCGCCCGGCCTGACGGAGACGAGCGAGCAAATCTTGCGCAACGCGGATATGGTTGTGGTTCCGGTCATTCCTTCGCCCCTCTCGGAGCGTGCGCTGAGCGACGTGCAAATGTTTCTCGACAGCGCCGGCAAAAAACACGCCCCCTTGCTGCCGGTCCACACCATGGTCGATCGACGGCGCTCACTCCACAACCAGGGCCTGATCCGAAATCCGAAGTGGCCCGTGATTCCGATGTCGAGCGCGGTGGAACAAATGACTCTATTGCAGGAGCCCGTAGGCAGCTTCGCGCCGCGCAGCCCTGCCGCTCAGGCTTATGCCCGCATCTGGCGGGGCATCGAAAGGCGGCTGGCGAAAAGCTAGGCGGGTGGATAATCCTAGGCGGACTGTTTGCTAAATTCCAGTTGCTGCGTATCCGGCATTCCGAACAGATTTCTTGCATCTTCGGCGATCATCGGGCGACCGAAATAATAGCCCTGGATCTTGCGGCAACCCAGCTTCCGGATCATCTGCACTTCTTCTTCCGTCTCCGCGCCCTCGGCAGTCGTTGACATGCCCAGTGCATCGGCCATCGCAACCACGGCCCGGATAATGGCCAGACTTTCGGGGACATTTTTAGCGGCTCCCTGAACGAAGCTGCGATCGACCTTGATGGTCGAGAATCGCGTTTTGCGCAAATAGCCGAGCGAGGAATAGCCCGTACCGAAATCATCCAGCGACAGATTCACGCCCAGAGCAATGATCTGATCGAGCATTTCTGCCGCACCGGTGCCCTCGCGCATGAAGATGCTCTCGGTTACCTCTATCTCGAGCCGGTTGGGCGGCAGCCCGCTTTCCTCCAGGGCGGACACCACCATCGAAAGGAAATTCGGTTCGGTCAACTGGTCGGCAGAGACGTTCACCGCGACCTTGACCGTAGAGGGCCACTGCATGGCCTCCTTGCACGCCGTCCGCATCACCCATTCGCCGATCTGCACGATCAGCCGCGCTTCTTCTGCCAGCGGTATGAATTTGGCCGGCGATACGACGCCGAATTGCGGGTTGGTCCAGCGCAGCAGCGCTTCGAAGCCGACCACTCCGCCCGAGTCCGCGCTGACCACCGGCTGGTAGTTCAGCGACATCTCGTCATTTTCCAGCGCCTTGCGCAGCGCGATTTCCATCACCCGCCGCTCCTCCGCCTGCACGTGGAGCGTTGGCTCATAATGGGTGAAGGCGCCGCCGCCCTGATCCTTCGAGCGATACAGGGCGAGATCGGCGCTGCGCATCAGCATTTCGACCGTCCGTCCATCACGTGGGCCGATGGCTGTACCGACGCTGGCACCGATATACAGGGTGTGCTGGTCGACTTCATATGGCCGGGCCAGGGTCTCGATGATCTTCTTGGCGAGCATTTCCATATAGTGCGAGTCGGATGCATCCTTCACCACGATCGCAAATTCGTCGCCACCCAGTCGGCCGCACAGTTCATTGTCGGTCATGATCGATCGCAAACGGTCGGATACGCGTGTCAGCAGCCGGTCGCCCACCGGATGGCCGAGCGTGTCGTTGACCGCCTTGAAACGGTCGAGGTCGATCATCATCAAGCCGCAACGACTGTTCCACTGGTCCGCCGTCTGCATGGCCTTTCGCGCCGCGTCGGTCAGCTGCAACCGGTTGGGCAGACGGGTAAGCGTATCGAACCGGGCCAGATGGGAGATTTTGTCGGCCGATTCGCGCTGTTCGGTAATATCCGAACCAACACCGCGGAAACCGTGAAAAGCACCGTTATCGTCGAGCTTTGGCGAAGCGGACAATTCCCACCAGCGGTTTTCACCATTGATCTGGACCGGTACCAGCATGTTGCTGAAACTGTCGCGACGTTTCAATTTGTCTGCCAGTTCGTGCAATGCGGTGGAGAAGTTTCCGCTCTCCCATGATTCCCCGGCGACCATTTGCAAAAACGGCTTGCCTTCTATCTGCTCCGCGGGCTGTCCCAGCGCATGAGCGAAACGCGGCGAAACATGCGTTATGCAGCGCGACGTGTCCGTCTGCCAAAGCCAGTCAGCTCCCGTATCCTCAAATTCCTTGAGCAACAGGCTGACCACTTCACTCTTCTCGGTGAGGCTGGCTTCCGCCACCCTTCGGTCAATGAACGACCGACCGGTCATCAGACAGGCGGAGATCAACAGCACGGTGATCGCCAGCGAAGCGCCCGCCATATGGAGATTGCCGACAAGAGACCAGCCAAGCACTGTCGCAGCGCCGGCCGAAGATATGAACAGAATACTGCTGAGCGGCATGGTTGAGAATAGCATCGCCGACCCCACCATGAGGCAGAGGACCGTTGCCCAGACCGGGATCATGGTCATCAGGTCGCTGCTGAAGGCAAAAATCAGGAAACCGACGCCCCATAGCAAACCGCTGGCAAAGGAAATGCCATATGTTACCGTCATATCATCGCGATTGATTGATCGGCGCTGCCAGGCCGTCTGTTTGCGGAAGAGCAGATGGCCATAGGTATACAGCGCCCAGACGGCCGCCAGCCACAGACCCAGAATCATGATATTGACCTGGCCGATGCCCCATTGCACGATCAGCAGGCTGCACACGATTGCGGAAACGATCTTCAGCATGCCATGCTGTTGGTTGCCGTTGAATTGCAAGGCACGAATCCGGCCCCAGTCGACGCCGCCGGGATCGGAAAGACCAAGCAATACGCTTAGCGGAATTACCTTTGGTAAACCAGATTGAGCAATATTTTTTATCACCGTTTCTGCATAGGTCGAAAACCTTATCGAAACGTAAGGACCGGCTAAATTTTTTTGTGATCTCCGATCAGCAGGTTGCGACCGGATTCAGGCCGCAACCGCATAGGGCTGAATATCGCCGGACAGATAAAGATTGCGTGCCTTGGCCCGGCTCAGCTTGCCCGAACTGGTGCGCGGCAAGGTCCGTGGCGGCACCAGTTCGATGACGCAATTCATCCCGGTAATGGCTCTCACCTTTTCCCTGATTTCGTTCCGCAGTCGGAGCCGCTCGATCTCGTCCGAGGTGCGGCATTGCACCAGTACGGCCGGGGTTTCTTCACCCCCTGGCGTGGTAATCGCGAAGGCCGCGATATCGCCGGCCTTGAAACCGGGCAATTGCTCGACCGCCCATTCGATATCCTGTGGCCAGTGATTTTTGCCGTTGATGATGATCATGTCCTTGGCACGGCCGACGATGTACAGATAGCCGTTGGATAGATAGCCCATGTCGCCGGTATCGAGCCAGCCATCCACCATGCAGGCGGCGGTGGCCTCCTGGTCGCGGTAATAGCCTTCCATCACAGCCGGGCCCTTCATCCACACCTTGCCGACGGTTTTTTCGGCCAGGACCGCTCCATCTTCCGCACGGATTTCCAGCAGCGTGTCGCGCACCGGCTTCCCGCAATTGACGATCGCACGAAATCGCTTCGGGCGACTGCCGTCGCTCTGTTTCTCGCCCGAAAGCTCGGTTTCCTCAACCAGTTCCACTTCCATGCCTTCCCCCGACGGCATCAGTGTCACCGCCAGCGTCGCTTCGGCAAGGCCATAGCTGGGCAGGAAGGCCTTGGCATCAAATCCTGCGGGGGCAAAGGCATCGGTGAAGCGCTGCATCACATCGGGCCGGATCATGTCCGCACCATTGCCCGCCAGCCGCCATCGCGAAAGATCAAACCGCTCCTCGACATTGGACTGGCTGCCGATCCGGCGCGCGCAGATTTCGTAGCCGAAGGTTGGTGAAAAACTGCAGGAAGTACCGGAATGGCGAGTGATCAAATCCAGCCACGACAAGGGTCGGCGCGCGAAATCTGCGGTCTTGAGATAATCGGTGGACACCTGATTGGCGACCATCGACAGGAAGCAGCCGACCAGTCCCATATCATGGTAGAAGGGCAGCCAGGAAATGCAGCGATCACTGTCGCGGATCAGCATGCCATGGGCATGCGAACCCAGATTGTGCAGCAGTGCCTTGTGCGAGACGGCAACGCCGTGCGGAAACCGGGTCGAGCCGCTGGAATATTGCAAATAGGCAATATCGCTGCTGTTCGCCGTCGGCAACATAGAATCGGAAAGGTCCCGGGTGCCAAAGTCGTCCCAGCCGTGCGCCGCAATGGCGCGGGACTGGCCGGCAGCACCCGCCAGTTCCGCAATCTCGTCCGGAAACAGCAATATTGTCGGGTCACAACTGTCGAGTTGCACGCCGATCTGGTCGATATAGCTTTCCTTGCCGCCAAAGGAGGTCGGCAACGGCAGCGGTACCGGCAGCGCCCCGGCATAGACCGCACCAAAGAACAGTGCGCAGAACTGGGGTTCGGTATCAGCGATCAGCGCCACCCGGTCGCCCGGCTTTATGCCCGCCGCGATCAGCCGCTTTGCCGCCGCCACGGCGTCTTCGCGCAATTCACTGAACGGATAGGCCCGGACCAGCGAACCGCGGGCATCGTGGAAGTTGAAACCCTTTTTTCCTTGTGCCGCATAATCCAGAGCATCGCCCAATGTATCAAAATCGGAGAAGCGCCGCGGTAGCTCATCCAATGTCGGAGTTGGTGTCAGTTCGGTCATCCAAAATCCATTTCCGGGAGGTCCAGCCTCGCCAAAATCAGTCTGCTTACTCGGTCAGGGGGTCGATTGTCTGTTGCCCCTCCCTGTAGCCGCTTATACCAAGGTCATTGATCACCTCTGGCGTTTAAATTTCGGCCCGACTGTGGCACAAAAAGGGCAATCGTCATACTGGAAAGCCAAAGCGTTGAAAAACAGCGTTAAAACGTTAGATCAGGAGCGCTTGCAACGGCTGGCTATTCGCTATGTCGAACGATATGCAACGAGCCGGAAAAAACTGGCCGATTATCTCCACCGCAAAATCCGGGAGAGGGAATGGCAGGGTCCAGACGGGCCTGCGGTCGAAAAGCTGATCGAAAATTTCGTCGACCAGGGATATATTGACGATGCCTTGTACGCGCAGAACAAGGCTTTGGCCCTCACCCGGCGGGGCTATGGCACCCGGCGCGTCTCGCACGCGCTGTATCAGGCCGGCATCAACGAAACGGACGGACGCGCGGCCTTTGCGATCAGCGAAACGAACAAATGGGCGGCAGCGGAAAAATTTGCCCGGAAACGGAAGATTGGACCATTTGCCGAAAGCCCGCAGGATGCCGACAAATGTCGCAGGCAACTGCAGGCGTTTCTTCGGGCCGGCCACGACTTCGATCTGGCGCACCGCTTTGTCTTCGCAAGCCCCGGCGACGAAATCACCGCGGAAGACTGACTGCGACCCGCCCAGGCAGAACGGCGGTCTTGCGGGATTGCCCCCTTGCTCTCAGGAATCGCCAGTCCGATATTATTATGATATATACGGTCAAGCGATTCGAAATGTGATAGACATTTGATTTGGCTTAGTTTTGTTCGGAGATGCATCGTGGCCAGCTTATTTGCGGAATCAGACCCTGCGGATGGCCGTGGGAGCGCCGCCAGCGAAAATGGCCAGGCCTCGAACAGCAGCGAATTGCGACGCGCAACCGGTCGCGTGAAATGGTTCGACAGTCATCGGGGCTTTGGCTTCATCGTCCCCCAGGACGACCTCTGTGACGACCAGAATGTTTCGCCGCAATCGGATATTCTTGTGCACTGGAGCCTGCTGGAATCCCTCGGCACACGGGAGTTGCCGGAAATGGCGGTGGTGACATGCGAATATGCCGTGGCACCGAAGGGTCTGCAGGCGACCAGAATTCTGGATATTGATCTGTCCGAATGCGGTCCGCGAAACGACTCGCCGATGGCTTCACGCCTCCGTCCGCCCGTGCATGCCGTCGATGGAGATTCCGCGTTCTTCGATACCGAAGTGAAATGGTTTAACCGCGCCAAGGGTTATGGCTTCCTGATCTGCGAAGAATTTGGCGGTGATATTTTTCTCCACATGGAAACGCTCCGTGACGCCGGCATTGGTGAAATAGTACCGGGCCAGCATCTGCTCGCCCTCATAAAGGACGGCAACCGCGGCCATATGGCCGTGCAGGTTTGCCTGCCCCCTGCAGACTGAAACAGAAGAGCAACCAGATGATGAAAATTACCAAAGTGGCCGGGCTTTTCCTGAGTCTGGCATGCACGGCCAGCTTGTCCGGTTGCTATGCCCGAACCGGCGACACCACGGCGGCCAGTCCGCAAACCGAATTGCCGCAATCCGAGGCCGGTCTCGCGCAGGTTCCGCTGAGCATCCGGACACCCGCCGCCACCCATGATTTCATCGTCGAAGTCGCCGCTAGCGAAGCCGAGCAGGCGCAAGGCCTGATGTTCCGCACCCGGCTCGCTCCCGACAAGGGCATGATTTTTCCCTTCCCGAAGGATCGTATCGCGAGTTTCTGGATGAAGAATACCGTGATCCCGCTCGATATCATCTTCATCCGCCGGGATGGAACGATCGAATCGATTGCAGCCAATACCACGCCCTATTCTCTCGCCGCGGTGCGTTCCAACGGGCCGGTCGCCACGGTGCTCGAGATCGCGGCAGGCAGGGCTGCTGAACTGGGTATCGGTCCGGGTGATACAGTTACATGGCAGTGACGATCTGTGCATCGGCCAACATCGTTGCTGTTTGACATTTTTTCATTGCGGAGCCCATGGCTGCGCGGCTAAGCGAACGGCATGAGCATATTGTCGAAGATATTCACTTGGTGGGACGGTGCCACGATCGGTACCAGCCTGTTCAGCGCCCGCAACGGCAAACGCGTCGGCGAGGATGTGTTCGGCAATCAATATTTCCAGGCAAAAAAAGCCGACAGCAGCCATCCCGCCGGACAGCGCTGGGTGATCTACAAGGGCGCGAATGATGCGAGCCGCGTGGCACCCGAATGGCATGGCTGGCTCCATCACAGTTTTGACGAGGTTCCGGAGAGCTATTTGCCGCAGCCCCGGATCTGGGAAAAGGAACCGAGCGGAAATCTGACCGGCACCGCGCAGGCCTATCGCCCGGCGGGCGCACTGGAACTCGGCGGCCACCGCGCCGCAGCGACCGGCGATTATGAATCGTGGAACCCCGCCGAAGCGGAATGACAGGCATGACCCGCCACTCGCTTTCGTTATCGGTGCTGGCAGCGACGCTCTTGCTCGCCGGGTGCGGCTGGCTCGGCGGCGACAAGGTAGACGAAAAGGCTACCGGTCAGGCTGCAGAAAAACGGAAGCTGGCTGCGACTGATGGCGATCTGATCGCGCCGGTTACCGAGCAGATCGGCACACCGATGGCGGAACGCGTAGCCACGCTGGGTTTCCTCAACAAGCGCAACGGCCTGACCCGGGATCTCGAGCTTCGGCCGGGCCAGTCGGTCCGGATCGGACGGGCCATTGTTCGTCTGCGTGCGTGCGAACGGACCGCGCCATGGGAGCTGACCCCCGAGCAGGGGGCCTTTGTCCAGCTTCTGGTCAATGAGCGTCCACCCAACCGGGCCGGCGAAGATCAGTGGAAAAGGGTTTTCTCGGGCTGGTTGTTCAGGGAATCCCCTTCGCTAAACGTCGTCGAGCATCCGATTTATGATGTCTGGGTCAAAAGCTGCGCAATGAGCTTCCCGGGCGACGAAGACGCGCCGGAAGGTTTGCGCGATCCGACCGCTCCGCGGGCATCCTCGTCCAATCTCGCCAATAGTGCATCCAGCGCGCCGAACGAGACCGTGCCCGAAGCTGTGGCGCCGGAGGCACCTGCCGACCGGCCGTTGCCACCGCCCAGATCTGCTCCGGCACCGGACAGCGCACCGGAGGATCCGATCGGCGACCTGATCGCCGATACCGGCGATGGCGCATAGCCTCTTACCCGCCTCAACTCTTCCATATAATCCTCCTGGCCGATTTCCACCGCTCCCAGGGACGCCAGATGGTCCGTCATGAACTGGCAATCGAGCAGCGGAAATCCGCCGACCTTTAATCGGGCCACGAGCCACGCCAGGGCGACCTTGGAAGCGTCCCGCGAGCGCGAAAACATGCTTTCTCCGCAAAAGGCACCACCGATTGCCAGGCCATAAAGACCGCCGGCCAGCCGTTCCTTTCCTGTCTCTTCATCGGGCAACCAGCATTCCACGCTATGCGCATGGCCCAGCTGATGCAGCTGATTGAACGCTTCTTCGATTTCCGCATTGATCCACGTTTCCCGCCGATCCCTTGCCTGCTCGGCGCATATCGCGATGACATCGGCGAAGCCGGTGTCCACGGTCACCCGGAAACGGTCGGATCTGATGGTTTTGCGTAGCGAGCGGGACATTCGGAAATTATCGAGCGGGATGATCGCGCGGGTCTTTGGTTCAACCCAGAAGGTTTCCGGATCATCCCGGGCATCGGCCATCGGGAAGATTCCTGATGCATAGGCTTTTATCAGAAGATCGAGGTCAATTGTCATGGATAAGGGATAGCCCAGTCAGTTTTATGCGCCCAGTCGGCAATTGGCAACCGTTGCTCTGTATCAATCAGCCATCAAAACCCGCGCCTCGTCGCCAATTTTTGCGGCAATGGACGCATATTCCGTAGCGAAACCGGCGTTGGTACGCCATGCCGCGCCGATACTGCGGCTTGCCGACCAACCTTCGACATTGAGCAAGGCAACATCGCCGCCCCGGGCTAGCTCGGAACGCACATAAAGGGCCGGCAAGATCGCCAGGCCGAGGCCCGACGCCACCATCTGCCGGACGCTGTCGAGACTGGTCCCTTCATAGTCGCGCAGCAGATTCATGTCATGCTGCTGGCACTGGCGCACCACGTCGCGGTGGAGATGGTGGCGGCGGTCCAGACTGAGCACCGGCAGGCCGGCAAGGTCAGAAAGATTCAGACGCTCGCGGATAGCGAGCGGATGATCCGGCGGCGCAACCAGAATCAGTGGCTCCCGGAACAGGGGTTCGATATGCAGGTTTTCGCCCTCAATCGGCAACGGGCCGAGCAGCATGTCGATCGAACCCTTGGTCAGTTCCATCGCCTGCAGATCGGGAATACCCTCGCGCATGTAGAAACGCAGGTCCGGGCGGCTGCGGTGCAGCGCCGCAATCACCGGCGGCATCAGATAGGGGCCAAGGGTCGGCGAAACGCCGAAGCGCAAGATTCCCGCCAGACTGTCGCTGGCCCGTTCCGCAAGATCGCGGATATCCTTCACCTGGACCAGCACCCGGCGCGCCCGATCGGCAATCTCCCGCCCCACCGGAGTCAGTTCGGCGCCATGGGTTCGTCGTTCGACCAGAGTCACGCCCAGCCTTTGCTCCAGGGTACGCAGCTGATGACTCAGGGTGGGCTGGGAAGCGGCGGCCGCCTGTGCGGCCTTGCCGAAATGACGATGATCGGCAACGGCGACGAGATATTCGAACTGGCGTAATGTCGGCATGGTTCAGGATTTCCATAATATAGATGCAATCTATCGATACTTACGATTTCATTCGATTGGAATTATCACCTGTACCGTCCCATATCAACCATATCGTGTTGCAGCGTGATTGAAAGATAATATGCCGCGAATACGCATAGCCACGACACCCTCCCCCTAACTCCGGGGCGGCAGCGCACCCTCAAGCGCTAGCCGCCCCATTTTGCAAACAGGAAGTTGTCACCATGGTGAAAAAAATGGGCGACGCCCTGCGGCAGTTCATTGCCGAGGAAACCAGTGCCGGCATCATCCTGTTCTGTGCGGCCGTGGCCGCGATGATCGCGATGAACAGCGCACTCAATCCCTATTATCTGGCGTTTCTCGACATTCCTGTCGCTGTACAATTCGGGGCACTCGAAATTGCAAAACCCCTGGCACTGTGGATCAATGACGGGCTGATGGCGATCTTCTTCTTCCTCGTCGGGCTGGAAGTGAAGCGCGAATTGATGGAGGGACAGCTGTCCACTGCCGAACAGGCCTCGCTTCCCTTCATCGCGGCGGTGGGCGGGATGGCACTCCCGGCCGCGGTTTTCGTCTATTTCAACTGGGATATTCCCGGGAATATTAACGGCTGGGCAATTCCCGCCGCCACCGACATTGCATTTGCGCTGGGCGTCCTCGCCCTGCTCGGCAAGCATGCGCCGGTTTCGCTCAAGATCCTGCTGCTGGCCATCGCCATCATTGACGACATCGGCGCCATCATCATCATCGCCCTTTTCTACACGGCAGACGTATCGAGCCTTTCGCTCATGCTGGCGGGTGCCGGGACCGTGCTGCTGTTCGTCATGAACCGGCTCGGTGTCATTCGCACGGCGCCCTATGTTCTGGTCGGAATATTCCTCTGGATATGCGTCCTGAAATCCGGGGTTCACGCAACGCTTGCCGGGGTGATTGCCGCGCTGGCGATTCCGCTCAACGCCAGGGATGGCAGCTCGCCGCTCAAGCATCTCGAACATAACCTGCACCCGTGGACTGCCTTTCTGGTGCTGCCCATATTCGCCTTCGCCAATGCCGGCGTGTCGCTCGCCGGATTGCAGGTCAGCGATCTGATGGCACCGCTGGCGCTGGGGATCGCGGCGGGACTGGTGGTCGGCAAGCAACTGGGCGTGTTCGGCTTCATCTATCTCGCAGCCAGGGCCGGGCTGGTAAAGCGGCCTACCGGTGTCAGCTGGCTGCAACTCTACGGGCTCGCCTGCCTGACCGGCATCGGTTTCACGATGAGTCTGTTCATCGGCAATCTTGCCTTTTTCGATCCGAACCAGATCGAGACGGTAAAACTCGGCGTGATCACAGGCTCCGTGATTTCGGGCGTGCTGGGCTATTTGGTGCTGCGACTGGCCTCGTCGCCGGGCCGCGCCAGCCCGGCGCCGGCACGCTAAATTCCGGTATCGAAACAGCGGAGCCGGGCCGGATCCAATCACCATCGCCAGTCGAATCTGTCTCCATTTTTGGTAATCCATGCTAGAGACTGGCCATGAAACGGCAACTCTATCTGGTCGCGGGCCTGACCTCGGTGGCACTGGGCGGCATCGGCATCATCCTGCCGCTGCTGCCGACCGTCCCGTTCATGATCCTCGCGGCCTTCTGTTTCGCGAACAGCTCGCCGCGGCTCGAGTCCTGGCTGGTCGAGCACCATGTTTTCGGCGACCATATCCGCAACTGGCGGAACCGGCGAGCGATCTCCCGGCGCGGCAAATGGGCAGCGACGGTTGCATTTGCCGCCAGCAGCATAATCGCCCTGCTCTTTGTCAAACTGCCCTGGAATCTGGTCCCGATTGCGGCGGCGCTGATCGGCGGCAGCTGGATCTGGACCCGCAACGAACCCAAACCGGGAAAATTGCCGGTGCACCACCCTTCGCAGAAAGAATAGTTTCGGCATCCCGCGAATCTGGTAATCTCGCCTGAAACGAGGAGAGAATGATGTCGCGGCAGCAATTGTTGGAAATGACCCGTTCACTGGTTGAGCATGGCAAGGCAGATACCATGGAACTGGTCGATGAGGTGGTCGCCGTGCCCGCATCCGACTATACCGACGAAGCCCGGTTCGAACGTGAAAAAAACCTGATCTTCAAGCGGCTACCGCTGATGATGGCTCCTTCATGCGAACTGCCCGAACCCGGCTGCTACAAGGCGATGGACATGGCCGGCATCCCGGTCCTGATCACGCGCCAGAAAGACGGCACCGCCCAGGCCTTTCTCAACAGCTGCACCCACCGCGGCAATCCGGTCGCACAAGGCAGCGGCAAGGCCTCGCGCTTCACCTGCGGCTATCACGGCTGGACGTTCAAGAATGACGGCGACCTGCTCGCCGTCGCCTCGCCCAAGGATTTCGGCACGGTCGACAAGGCCGCCTTCTGCCTGAAAAAATTCCCGACACTGGAACGCGCGGGCCTGATCTGGGCGACGCTGGATCCGGACAGCACGCTCGACATCGAAGCCTATCTGTGCGGCTATGACAGCCTGCTCGAGCATTTCGGTTTCGATGGCTGGCACCTGTTTGACCAGCGGACCATTTCCGGGCCGAACTGGAAGACCGCCTATGACGGCTATCTCGACTTCTATCACCTACCGGTGCTGCACAAGGATACGTTCGGTGCCGACTTTTTCAACCGCGCCAATTATTTTTCCTGGGGCCCGCACCAGCGGCTCTCCTCGCCCTCGAAATTCGTCCAGAAGACCGGCAGCGACGAACAGGTGGATCTCACCCAGATGGACGAAAAGGACTGGCCGATCGATGCGCTGCTGCAGGGCGTCTGGACGATCTTCCCGCATATCTCGATCGCCAGCTTCTACGGTGGCGGTGGTCGCGGCGCGATGATCTCGCAGCTGTTCCCCGGCAAGACCGTGGGGGAAAGTTTCACCACGCAATTTTACGTGATGGAACACGCGCCAACCGACGATGCGGTCCGCCAGGGCGCGCGCGAGCAGTTCGACTTTCTGGAAACCGTGGTGGCGGAAGAGGATTACAAGACCGGCAAGCGCCAGCACGAAGCGCTGCAATCCGGCCTGGTCGACAAGGTCTGGTTCGGCCGCAACGAAGGCGGCGGCCAGGCGTTCCACCGCTGGGTCGACCGCTTGACCGAAGCCGATGACACGGAGCTCGAGCGGATATTTGCCCCGCAACTGCAAGCCGCGGAGTGACCCGGTTAAGGCCCTAGGTCAGACATTGCGATATTCCCGGACCGGCGGCATCGCCTCTTTCCATTTCGGCTGCTCGGCACGGAGCTTTTCGAGCATTTTCTCCCAATAGGCGTCGGTCTTTCCCTTGAACCGGATGTCGAAATCCTCCTGGGTCCGGAACTCGAGCAGCTCGACGCCCTGATCGCCGACGGTATAGGTATAGGGCGTGCCGGCCGGCAGGAAAAACCCGTCGCCTGCCGCCATCGCTTCCGTGCCCATCCGGATATCGCCGCTGATCAGATAATATAGGCAGTCGCTGTCATGGCTGTGCAGGGGCAG
>Ga0209346_1001353_pt1 | contig 13803 bp, 12 predicted proteins | sample AutmiccommunBRH9_FD_187381 | JGI IMG/M metagenome (GOLD analysis project Ga0209346, IMG submission 187381) | Deep subsurface microbial communities from Mt. Terri, Switzerland - Autotrophic microbial communities BRH/9 (SPAdes) (version 2) | ecosystem: Environmental > Aquatic > Deep subsurface >...
CACGGCGGCCGCACCATCGGCGGTGTTTGCGCCCGAGTCGCCCAACGCGTCCTCGCGCTCACCGCCGCGATCTGGCACAACGACAACCTCGGCCTGTCCATCCGACGCTCACTGACCGCCTACGACCACTGACCCCTTGGAATCATTCATCTAGACGATCGAAGCTGCAACGGCGCGCAACTCATCCACGTGCTCGATCAGCGTCGACAGCGGGGTGCGATACGCGAGCGCAGAGACGCTCAAGGCTCCCTCGCCGCTCGGAGTCACCACGCGTACCGCGATGCAGTTGATTCCGGGCTCGTTCTCCTGGTCGTCCACCGCAAATCCCTGCTCCCGCACGCGGGCGATGTCCTCGGCCCACTGTGTATCGGACGTCAGCGTGCGCGGCGTGCGCTGGTCCACGGGATGGTCACCCGCCCACTGCAGCGCCTCGGCCGTCGTCGCAAGGTGCTGCGCGAGGATCGCCTTTCCCATGGCCGTTGCGCGCGCGGGGTTGCGTCCGCCGATGTAGGACGTCAGCCGGATGGAGCCCGCCGCGGGATCGACCTTCGCGCGGTACACCACGTCGCCCCCCTCGAGCACGGCGTAGTGCGCGATCTCTCCAAAGCGCTCCGCGAGTTGACGCAGGGCGGGCATCACCCGCGCCGCCTCCGGCCGCGACTCTTGATACGCGAACGCGAGCCTCAGGAATTCGTCGCCCACCGAGTACCGTCCGAGCGACTCCCGCGTGGCGAGACCCGACCTGGTCAGCGATCCGAGCGCACGATGGACGGTCGACTTGGCGCTGTCGAGGGCGACGGCAAGGTCGTCGAGACTCGCGCCATCCGGGCGGCGCGCCAACTCGATGAGCAGCGCCAGGACGCGGTCGGAACCCACGAGCCGCCCGTCGGACGGCCCTGCGCTTTCTTCGGACCTCGCCATGCCCCGCACCCTATCAGGCGGTTCCGTCTATTGGAATTGACTTCGTCTTATCAGAAAGTGTTTAGACTTGAGCCGTTGCCCTCACGCTCGATTGGAAGGACCCTCATGCGCGCCTTCGTCATCACCGGACCAGGAGTCGGCGCCGTCGCCGACGTCCCCGAACCTGTTGCCGAGCCGGGCCAAGTCATCGTCGAAGTCGACCGCGTCGGCGTCTGCGGCACAGACATGGAGTTCTACCGGGGCGACATGGCATACCTCGCGTCGGGCGATGCAACCTTCCCCATGCGCATCGGTCACGAATGGTGTGGACGAGTCGTCGAGGTGGGCGCCGACCGCGACGCGTCCTGGATGGGGCGCAGCGTCACGGGCGACACCATGCTCGGGTGCCGCGGATGCTCGCGTTGCTTGGACGGGCGCCAACACCTGTGCGAGGACCGCCACGAGATCGGCGTCCGCCACGGATGGCCCGGGGCACTCGCCGAACGCCTCACCGTGCCCACCTCCGCGCTCGTCGCACTGCCGCCGGACGTCGACTCGGTTCTCGGCGCGCTCGTGGAACCGGGCGGGAACGCCCTGCGCGCGGTGCGCGGCGCGAATCTTCTCCCCGGCGATTCCGTGCTCGTCATCGGCGCCGGCACCATCGGGCTGCTCGTCGCTCAGATCGCTCAGGCGAAGGGCGCCGACGTGCATATCGTCGGCCGCTCCGAACGCTCCTTGGACTTCGCGCGGAGCCTCGGCTTCACGCACACCACCACCCTCGACGGGCTTGACCGCGCCCACCCCTTCCGCTCCGTCGTCGACGCGTCCAACAGCAAGGACGCCCCCGCGCTTGCCGTGGACATCGTGGAACCCGGAGGTCGCGTCGTGCTGATCGGGATCTCGGGCGAACCCAGCCTCATCGACACCCGGGATCTGGCGATCAAGGATGTGACCGCCGTCGGCGTGCTGTCTGCGTCGGGCGGGCTCGAAGAGACCGTCGACCTCTACGCGACCGGCGCGGTGAACCCGCGACCGCTCGTGGCGGCGACGGTCGGCCTCGACGCGACCGCCGCGATTCTCGCGGGCGAACGCCCCGCCGGCGCGGGCTCTGGGCCCAAGTTTCACATCGATCCCCGCCACTAGTTTCGCAAGCGCCGCCGCACACACCGTCCGGCGACGCCTCCCCACGCCGCTGAGGATCAGTACGGCCGCAGATCAGTACGACCGAGGATCAGTACGACCGAGGATCAGTACGACCGGGCAGACCCGGGTGCCGCCGCCCCGCCGCCCTCGCGCACCTGGCGCAGCGCCTCAAGCGCGCCCTCGGCGAGCAGGCCAGTGTCCTGGGCAATCGTGACCATCGAGGCGCCGCGCGCGATCCAGTCGCGGCCCATCCCAGGATCCGAGCAGTGCAGGCCCACGGGTACGCCCGCAGCGCGACACGCATCCACGATCTTCTGGATCAGCGCCGCCACCTCGGGGTCATCCCGGTAAGTGTCGCGGCCGAACCCACACGCGAGGGCGAGGTCATTGGGGCCGATGTAGATGCCGTCGACGCCCTCGGTAGCCAGGATCGCGTCGAGCTCCTCGATGGCCTCCGCGGTCTCGATCATGACGATGCACAGCACCCCCGCGTCTTGCTCGGCGGGAGGCAGGGCGCCGTCGGAGCGCACGTAGCCCCACATGGGACCCCAACTGCGCACGCCGACCGGCGGGAACCGGCAGGCGCTGACCGCGGCCTTCGCCTCGTCCGCGGACGAGATCATCGGCACCACCACCCCGGAGGCGCCCGAGTCGAGCGCCCGCATAATCTGGGCGGGGTCCTTCCAGGGCACGCGCACCAGCGGGGCGTTGCCCGCCGCTCGCATCGCCTGGGCAAGTGCAGGGAGCTCGGTGAAGGTGGTCACTCCATGCTGGAGGTCGACGACGACGTAGTCGTACGGCAGTCCCCCCACGAGTTCGGCCACCGACAGGTCGGGAATCGAAATCCAGATGCCATACGCGCCGCCGCTGGCGATCGCGGAGCGAAGGTGGGCCGCCGCGCGGGCCGTCGTGCCGTGATTGTGTTCCATCATTCCTCCTATTTGTAGATCGCCCAGTGGGTCGCCCGGCGCTGCCTGGCGGGATGTCATTGTGGTGCGACGTTGGCGCAGGGACGCCAGGCTCGGGTGGGCAGGCCCGTGACGGGAGCATGGACGGCCAGGAGCCGTCCGTCGACGGCATCGGCGTGGGCGTCGGCGTCGGCGTCGGCGTGGCCAGCATCGGCATCGGCGTGGGCATCGGCGTGGGCAGCATCGGCATTGCCCCGCGGCGGCACGTCGCCGCCGGAGGCGCTGGTCACCACCAGCAGGTCGAGCTCCGGACCCACAAACGCGCAGCTCGAGTTGCGCGCCACTCCCGTGCGCAGTGCGCCACGCTGCGTGCCATCGGGAGCGAAGCGGCGGATCTCGCCTTCACCCCACATGGCGATCCACAGGTCGCCCGCGCTGTCGACGGCGAGCCCGTCGGGCAAGGCCTCGCCGGTGTCGATGAGCACGGAAGCGCGGCCCACGTCGCCGGTGGACGGGTCGTAGGAGCGCGCGTAGACCCGGTGACGCATCGTGTCCACGTGGTACATCACCCGCCCGTCGGGGCTCCAAGCGATGCCGTTCGAGAGGGAAAGCCCCTCCTCAAGCACCGTGACCGTGCCGTCGTGCTCGAGCCGCCACAACTGCTCGTCCCCGCCGTCTCGGCCGTCTCCGCCGTCTCTGCCAGCGCCGCCCAGCGACAGGCTGCCGACCACGTACCTCCCCGCGGGGTCGCATGCCCCGTCGTTGAGCCGACGCGCCTGTCCGGCCGGGATCAGTTCCCAGGTGGCCACCGTGACTCCGGACGCGTCACGATGCTCCAGATGCCGTGAAGTGGCGAGGAGGAATCCGCCACCCTCGGCGTGGACCGCCGCGCCGAGCGTCCCGTTGACCGTGAGCACGGTGCGCGTGGGGCCCACGACCTCGACCCCGATAGCCGCCTCGTAGAGAACGCCGCCGGCGATGTCGACCCACCGCACGACGCCCGCGTCGGCGTCCCACGTGGGGCCCTCGCCGAGCGCGCACACCACGTCAGAGACGGGCCGCGGCGGGTTGTCCGCGTGCACCTCGGCGTGCCCGTCCGCCCCGCCGATGCCGTCCGCCCTCACCTGCAGCCCCTCACTCAGTGCGATTCCCGTGTCACACGGGACCCGCTGGAGCCGACGAGGAAGTCGAGGTCGGCACCCGTGTCCGCCTGCATCACGTGGTCGATGTACAGCCGTTCCCATCCGCGCGTGGGTGCCGCGTAGGCGTCGGTCGTGGCCGCGGTCGCGGTGCGCGCCGCGAGGACGTCCTCCGGCACGTCGAGCGTGAGGCGTCGCCCGGCCACGTCCAGCTCGATCCAGTCCCCGCTCTGCACGAGCGACAGCGGGCCGCCGGCCGCGGACTCGGGGGCCACGTGCAGCACCACGGTGCCGTAGGCGGTGCCGCTCATGCGGCCGTCACACACGCGCACCACGTCGCGCACGCCCTTGGCGAGCAACTTCGCCGGAATGGGCATGTTCGAGACCTCGGGCATGCCCGGATATCCCTTGGGTCCGCAACCGCGCAACACCATCACCGAGTCCGCGTCGACGTCCAGGTCGGGATCGTCGACGCGGGCGTGGAAGTCCTCGATGCTGTCGAAGACGACGGCGCGGCCGCGGTGCTGCAGCAGGTGCGGGGAGGCGGCGGCGGGCTTGATCACGGCGCCGTCCGGAGCGAGGTTGCCCTTGAGGATGGCCAGGCCGGCCTCGGCGATGAGGGGCTCCTCGCGCGTGCGGATGACCTCGCGGTCCCACACCTCGGCGCCCTCCAGGTGCTCGACCAGGGGTCGCCCGGAGACCGTCAGCGCGGCGGGATCGAGCAGGTCCTTGACCTCGTTCAGCACCGCGGCGAGTCCGCCGGCGCGATAGAGGTCATCCATGAGGAACCGGCCCGCGGGCTGCAGGTCCACCAGCAGGGGCACGTGCGAGCCGATCCGGTCGAAGTCCTCGAGCGTCAGGTCGACCCCGATCCTGCCTGCGATCGCCAGGAGGTGCACCACCGCATTCGTGGAGCCGCCGATGGCCGCGAGCGCGATGATCGCGTTGTGGAAGGCCGCGCGTGTCAGGATCTGGCTGGGCCGACGGTCCGCCCGCACCATCTCCACGGCCAGGCGCCCCGCGGCGTGCGACTGCTGTAGCAGACGAGAATCGGGCGCCGGAATGCCAGCCGTCCCGGGCAGGACCATCCCGAGCGCCTCGGCGAGCAGGCCCATCGTCGAGGCCGTTCCCATCGTGTTGCAGTGGCCCTTGGAACGGACGGTCGACTTCTCGCTGTCCGTGAACTCCTCGTTGGTGATGGTGCCCGCACGCACCTCCTCGGACAGGCGCCAGACCTCGGTGCCACAGCCCATGGGGCGTCCGCGGAAGGTGCCGGTGAGCATCGGCCCGCCAGGAATCACCACAGCAGGGAGGTCGACGGACGATGCCGCCATCAGGAGGGAGGGAATGGTCTTGTCGCAGCCGCCCAGGAGCACGACGCCGTCGATGGGGTTGGCACGGAGCATCTCCTCGGTCGCCATCGCCGCCATGTTGCGCCACAGCATCGCGGTGGGCCGCACCTGCGTCTCGCCCAACGAAACCACGGGGAGCTCTAGCGGGATGCCGCCCGCCTCGTAGACGCCGTCGCGGACGGACTTTGCCACTTCGTGCAGGTGCACGTTGCAGGGGGTGAGGTCCGATGCGGTGTTGGCGATCGCGATCTGCGGGCGTCCTTCGAATGCACTGTCGGGAGCGCCTCGCCTCATCCACCCACGGTGGATATACGCGTTGCGAGTCTCGCCTTCGTACCAGTCGTCGCTACGCAGAGGCATGCGCTCGCCTTTCTGTTTATCGGAATCGCTTGCTGTATATAGAAAAGACGTCTTCAGCATAGACCTACGGGCGTGCCGATGCCCCCGTCGAGGGTCGACCCTGACCGCGGCAACGGACGGGGACCACAAGACTCCGGGACCTCGTAACTCGCGTTCTTTGCTCGACCACACACCGGCAAGTGAGTCGGTCGCCACCGTGGACCCGCTCACCGTACTGGCCAGTCGGCGGGCCAGGGGCGAGTGTCTCGACGAGGAGATGGAACGGTCCCGACGTACCGGTGCGGGGCTCACCGTCGTAGTTTGCGACCTCGACGGGTTCAGGGCGATGAGGCCTCGAGTTCGCGAGTTGAGCACGCGCCGGGATTGGCGTTGGCGATCGGGATTGCCATCGTCGCGACCGCGATCAGACATTTCGTGCCGCTCATCGGTGGTCCAGTGTCCGGAATCATCATCGGCGTGGTTCTGGCAACGGCGCTCAAGCCCGGGCCACGATTGCGGCCAGGAATGCGCACGGCAAGCAAGTCCGTGCTTCAACTATCCGTCGTGGTGCTCGGATCCCAGCTTTCCCTCGCTCAAATCGCCAAGGTGGGGCTCGAGTCCCTTCCTGTCATGATCGGCACTCTCGTCGTGTGCCTTGCCGCAGCATGGCTCATCGGCCGGTGGCTTGGAATCACGGGAAATCTGCGCACCCTCATCGGAGTGGGCACCGGGATCTGCGGCGCCTCCGCCATCGCGGCCGTCACCCCCGTGATAGGCGCAATCGGCATCGATGTCGCGTATGCCATTTCCACCATCTTCTTGTTCAACATCGCCGCGGTTCTCGTCTTCCCTATCGTCGGCCACCTCCTCGGCCTCAGCCAGCACGCCTTCGGCCTCTTCGCCGGAACCGCGGTGAACGACATGTCCTCCGTTGTCGCGACGGCGACAACCTACGGACCCGCCGCCACCAACTTCGCGGTGGTCGTCAAACTGGTCCGTACTTTGATGATCATCCCCATCAGCCTTGGTCTTGCCGCCTCGACTGGGCGGCGAATCACCGCGACCGAGGGCGTCGCAACTGAGCGCTTGGCAGCGGAGGGCACCGCGATCGAGCACACCGCAACCTCTGCCGAATTGGCCATCAACGCACCACTCACCGCAGTTCTGGCTCCGACTCGGGTTCCGGCTCAGGTTCCGGTGGCGCGGGCACGGGTGCACGTGCTCGGATGCCCTGACCAGATACACACCACAGATGCGTGAGCGGGCGCTAAGGATGCTCGTCAGTTGTGACCCCGGCCGGACGCTCTCCCTGACGAACCAAACCCAGTGCTCGACCACGAAACTCCTTCGGCTTCGCAGCGGGCATACCGAACTCCTTCCCTCAGACTCCTCATCCCAAGACAAGTGCCCTGAAAACCGGGGTCGGCCCCATCAATGGCAGGCGCATGTCGTTAGCTTCTCTGCACTTGTCAACCGGCTGGCTACGCCCGAGATCTGCTTCGCCACAAGGTTCATGCTGCCAACGGTGATGGCGCTCTCTTTCGTCGACAAACTCGGAGAACTGTTAGTGTGCTCTTCATCCACACGGGTGCCCTTGCAGGGGCTGAGATCAGGCTGACGCGGCCTGCGACCGTTGAACCTGTCCGGGTAATGCCGGCGAAGGAAGTAGGAGTCCGCACATGGAACCCGTCAGCCCATCCCATACGCTCGGATACACGCACGATGTCGAGCACGACATACGTGTCCCGGTGACGCACATCGCGCTTGAACCGTCGCCGAACGGTCAGGTGAACGAACCGTTCACGGTGTATCGCACCGCGGGGCCAGGGAGTGATCCGGTGCGCGGCTTGCCCCCGTTCCGCTCGGAGTGGATCAAGGCACGTGGTGACACGGAGGCGTATTCCGGGCGGCAACGTGATCTGCATGACGACGGGCGTACGGCGCTACGCAGAGGCGCCGCATCCGCCGAGTGGGAGGGCGACAAACCCATCACTCGCCGGTCTCTGCCGGGCAAGACGGTCACGCAGATGCATTATGCGAAGAAGGGCGTGATTACTCCGGAGATGCGTTTCGTTGCTCTTCGCGAGAACTGTGACGTGGAGTTGGTGCGGTCCGAGGTGGCTGCCGGTCGGGCGATCATCCCCAACAGCATCAACCATCCGGAGTCTGAACCGATGATCATCGGCAAAGCATTCCTGGTGAAGATCAACGCCAATATCGGCAACTCCGCAGTGACTAGTTCAGTTGCCGAGGAGGTGGACAAACTGCAGTGGGCGGCCCAGTGGGGCGCAGACACGGTCATGGACCTGTCCACCGGTGATGACATTCACACGACCCGGGAGTGGGTCATTCGCAACTCCCCGGTGCCTATCGGCACCGTGCCGATCTACCAGGCTCTCGAAAAGGTCGATGGTGAAGCAAGCGCGCTCACGTGGGAGATTTACCGGGACACGGTGATCGAGCAGTGTGAGCAGGGCGTGGACTACATGACCGTCCATGCCGGAGTCTTGCTCCGGTATGTGCCGTTGACTGCGGAGCGGGTGACGGGGATTGTCTCTCGCGGCGGGTCGATCATGGCTGGGTGGTGTCTGGCGCATCATCAGGAAAACTTCCTCTACACGCACTTTGATGAGCTGTGCGAGATCTTCGCTCGTTACGATGTTGCGTTCTCCCTCGGCGACGGGCTGCGCCCGGGATCAACGGCTGATGCCAACGATGCGGCCCAGTTCGCGGAACTTGACACCCTCGCGGAATTGACGAAGCGGGCCTGGAAGTACGACGTTCAGGTGATGGTGGAAGGGCCCGGCCACATCCCCTTTCATCTGGTTCGGGAGAACGTGGAACGTCAGCAGGAGTTGTGCGACGGTGCCCCGTTCTACACGCTCGGCCCCTTGGTCACGGATATTGCTCCCGGTTATGACCACATCACCTCCGCGGTCGGAGCTACCGAGATTGCGAGGTACGGGACCGCGATGCTCTGCTATGTCACCCCGAAAGAGCATCTGGGGCTACCGAACAAGGACGACGTCAAGACGGGGGTGATCACCTACAAGATCGCCGCGCACGCAGCCGACCTCGCAAAAGGTCACCCCGGCGCACACGAACGCGATGACGCACTGTCCAAAGCACGTTTCGAGTTCCGCTGGCGGGACCAGTTCGCCCTCTCCCTTGACCCGGTCACGGCCGAGGCATTCCACGACGAGACGCTCCCGGCAGAGCCGGCGAAGACGGCCCACTTCTGTTCGATGTGCGGACCGAAGTTCTGCTCCATGCGGATCTCGCAAGATATCCGCGACCAGTTCGGGGGCTTGTCTGAGCAGCAGATCATTGCTGGGATGGAGGAGAAGTCGACAGCGTTCCGGCAATCTGGCGGTAAAGTTTATCTCCCGGAACCCGTCATCGGCAGACCTTAGAGCTACTCGGTGACCAACCGTCTCAGCGCGGCTGACGTCTGCGCCCTCCTTGAGAAATTGCGCGAGAGCACACCTCTCGTTCAGTGCCTGACGAACACGGTGGTGACGAACTTCACCGCCAACGTTCTGCTCGCGATCGGTGCGACCCCAGCGATGACAGACATTCCGACCGAGGCAGGGCTGTTTGCCGAAATCGCGTCGGCGACGCTGGTCAATGTGGGTAGCCCTCATGCCGAGCAACGAATCGCGATGGTCGAGGCCGCGCTGGCAGCGCACCACGTGGGCAGCCCGTGGGTCCTTGATCCGGTCGCTGTGGGCGCTCTTCCGGTGCGCACGGCGTTGGCGCGGGAGTTGCTGGACTATTCACCAACAGCAATCCGAGGCAACCCGTCAGAGATCATTGCCTTGGCCGGCTTCGGCGCTGGCGGCCGAGGTGTGGACACGGTCGACAGCGCAGAAAGCGCGCTGGATGCCGCCACCCATCTCGCTCACACCTACGGTTCCATCGTCGCAATCTCCGGCGCAACCGACCTTGTCACGGACGGAACGGATGTGTTGCGGATCAGCAACGGGCACCGCTATTTGACTCTCGTCACCGGAGGGGGCTGTGCCTTGGGAGCCGTGACCGCAGCCTTCCTCGCAGTCGGAGAAGACCAGCTGGCCGCAACCGCATCGGCCACAGCTGCCTATACGATCGCGGCAGAATTGGCGGCGGTGAACGCGCATGGTCCTGGCACGTTCGCCATTGCCTTCATTGACGCATTAGCTGCGATCGACGCGGCCGAGATCCAGTCGCGAGTCAAGATCGCATGACGGGTCGCCCGACTTTCACCGGCGGTGTGTATCTTGTCGCGGACACCGTGCAGTGTGGTGAGCTCGGCGTCGTGGATACTGTGCGGGCAGCGGTCGCAGGGGGTGTCAGGCTGGTCCAGATTCGTGACAAAACCGCCAGCGACACAGACTTTTACGATCTTGTCATGCGCACTGCAAATGCTGTCGGCGAGCGGGCACTGCTCCTGGTCAACGACCGAGTCGACGCGTTCTTGGCTGCCCGTTCAGCTGGTGCCCCAGTACACGGCGTACATATCGGGCAGGGCGACATGTCCCCGCTTCAGGTGAGACAACTTGTCGGTGCCGATACTGTGATCGGGCTCACCGTCAACACGGCTGCGCACATGATGGAGGCACACCGCCTTCCCGAGAGCACCGTTGATTACTTCGGGGTCGGCGCCATTCGGCCCTCCACCACCAAACCGGACCATCCCCGACCTCTTGGCGTCGCCGGCTTCAGAGCCCTTGCAAGTCTGACGTCGTTACCGTGCGTGGCCATCGGCGGCATCACGCTGGCGGACATGCCGATCCTTCGCCGTACTGGGGCTGCAGGAGCCGCCGCGGTCTCAGCGATCTGCGGCGCGCCAGACCCACGGGCCAACACCGAAGCGCTCATCGCTGCGTGGGACCAATGACCGCCTCGCCACGCCCGGCAATCCCTCGGATTCTCAGCATTGCCGGAACAGACCCCACGGGAGGGGCAGGTATTCAAGCCGACCTGAAGAGCATCGCCGCCAATCACGGGTATGGGATGGCCGTCGTCACCTCTCTCGTCGCCCAAAACACTCATGGTGTTCGGGCGATCCACACACCACCGCCGGAATTCTTGCGGGAACAACTTCGCGCCGTGAGCGACGATGTCACCATTGACGCCGTCAAGATCGGCATGCTGGGCAACGCGATCACTGTCGAGGTCGTCGAGTCGTGGCTCAGGGAAGCCAAGCCACCTATCGTCGTGCTGGATCCCGTGATGATTGCCAGCAGCGGGCAACGGCTCCTCGATCAGGCGGCGATATCGGCAGTCACTCGCTTGCTCAGCCGAGTTGACCTGATTACCCCAAACCTTCCCGAACTCGGCGCCCTCCTACGAGAGCCCCCGGCGACCTCCTGGGCGAACGCGGTGGCTCAGGCACGCCGCCTGTCCGAGATTCACGATGTGATCGTTCTGGTGAAAGGCGGTCACCTGCAGGGCCCGGAATCCCCCGACGCGCTCGTCGATGCTGCGGGCCGCCTCGGTGACGGCCGGCAGTTGTTCGAGTTGACTGCGGCACGAGTGAGTAGCACGAACACGCACGGGACGGGCTGCTCGCTCTCCTCCGCGGTCGCCACACTTCAGGCGCAGCTCGGCGACTGGGCTGCCGCCCTGACCGTCGCGAAAGCGTGGCTGCAGGACAGCATCCGCCACGCCGACCAATTGGAGGTCGGGTCGGGCAATGGTCCCATCCACCATTTTCATCACCTGTGGGATGCCGCTTCGGAGGGGCCACGTTAGTTGAGAATCCCGATTTTGTTCGTTTCCGGACCCGTCATTCCGCCGATGAAGACCAGCACACCGCCGAGCATGAGGAGCGCTGCGATTGCCGTCTGCTGCCCAAGGGCCGCTTGCAGCACCGGCAGGTAGTAGGGGTACAGCGCGGGGAGCATGATCGAGAGGCTGTACCCGACCCCGTACCCGCTGGAGCGAACGGCCGCAGGGAACCGTTCGGCAAGATATGCGCCGACCGGACCGTAGCCGGAAACCGTCACTACCTGCAGCGCTACCACCAACACCAGGACGACCGGAATTCCGTTGGTGCGGAAGATCGCGAGGAATGTGATCGGCGCGAACACGGCGGCGAGCACTCCGAAGCCCATGAAAAAGGTGCGCCTTCCCAGCACCGTCGAGAGGTGTCCCGCCGCGAGCATCGCGACGGCCGACACCGCGGTGGCGCACAGCATGGTGAACGATATCGCTTGCGCACTCAAGTGGGAGGCAACTTTGAGTTCGCCAGTCAGAGTGGGAATCGCCATATACGTCATGAGCCATAACCCACTCATCAACACGAAGACCTGCACGAGCGCGCGGCGGTGTGGGCCAACGAAGATCTCCTTCAGCGGGTTTCGCGCCTTCAGCGCACCAGTCCAGACTGGTGAATCCACGACCGCAAAGCGGTAGTAGGCCATCATCGCAACGGCAAGCGCCGACCCGAGCAGGAACGGAATACGCCAACCCCATGCACCATACATTTCCGGAGAAAAGGCGCTGAGGAGCACAAACACAATCCCGGCGATCGTCGCGTTCGCCCACGGAGACATCCACATGATGAACCCGCTGGCCAGACCTCGTCTCCTCGGCACGGACCACTCCATCGCCAACGGCACAGCAGATGTGTATTCCCCGCCCAGGAAGACCCCGCCCAGAAAACGCAGTCCGACGATGATGAATAGGGTTCCGTTGCCCAGCACGGAATAGCCCGGGACCAGCGCAATGAGGAGCGTCGTCAGTGCGATCCCCGCGAGAGCAACTTTCGTCGTCCACGTCCGCCCACGCCGGTCAGCAATCGGACCAAAGATCGCAGCACCCAGAGGGCGCCCCAGAAGTGCCGCGACAAAAACGAGTCCGGCGTTGCCAACCAAATTGTTCGGCCCGAACACCTCGGCGGCCGCGGGGGTCAAGGCAATGACTGGGAGGAAAATATCAAACTGATCAACGAAGTTTCCGAAGATGCCACCGCGGATTGCGCGACGGACAGCGGCTGGCATCGTGGAACTTCGCCCATCCGGGCGAACGAGGGCGGGCGCCTGGTGAGAGGGCTGGACGGAACTATTCACCGAAACTCACTTCCTTCGCCGGCATTACCCGGACAGGTTCAACGGTCGAAGCTGCGTCAGCTCCCTCTCAGCCCCTGCATCAGGGCTCCCGTGTGGATGAACACCACCCTAGCGCTCACCGGAGCTACGCAAGCCACCGTTCCCAATCCGGATCCTCGACGCAGAGGGACGCCCATAAAGGGCAAACTGTCCTCAGAGGATCACGACAATCGGATGGTCGGCATTCCCACAGACGTCGTGGAACTTCGTGCGAGCCGTTGGACGTCAATGCGCTTTCCCTGGAGGGATCGGGGGTGAGGTCGACGCCCTCGAACTCGCCGAGCCACCCCTCTGGTTTTGCCTGGCCACGTCGGGTGATGAGATCCTCGTGGATCTCGTCGAGGCGGACGACGTCTTCATTGAACAAGGTGACGTAGCCCTGTGCGGTGTGACTGTCGAGCTGCCCGAGCAATGCCGCACCGATGTGGATCGGTAGCCCGTGATTCACGATGTCCGTGGAGAACAAGCGACGGAAGTCATGCGGCGTGAACCTGCAGCGGGCGCACTCGGGATGCGCACACCCGTCGAGGTCGAGCACGGGCACGGGCACGGGCACGGCCACGGGCACGGGTACGGGTACGGGCACGGGCACGGGTACGGGCACGGGCACGGGCACGGGTACTACGCTCACCTCGAATCAGCCCAGTTCGCGACCGCCAGACAGGGAAACCCTTAGGGACCAAACCCCGACCAATTCAATGCGTGTGTTCCTGGTGGCACCCGTGACTCCCTTGTGAAGGCTCCCCCACAAGGGTTTCAAGTGTCTTGACGAGCGACAGTGCCCGGCCACAAAATCATTGACTAGATGAATGATTCCAAGGGGTGTTACGGGTGTTGCTGCTGAGGTTTGGGTGCTCGGGTGCCCAGAATCGGCGTTGATACCCAAACGCCGAACCTTGGAGAACGAACGTGGACGCCGATCTGGACA
>Ga0209346_1001371_pt1 | contig 13654 bp, 15 predicted proteins | sample AutmiccommunBRH9_FD_187381 | JGI IMG/M metagenome (GOLD analysis project Ga0209346, IMG submission 187381) | Deep subsurface microbial communities from Mt. Terri, Switzerland - Autotrophic microbial communities BRH/9 (SPAdes) (version 2) | ecosystem: Environmental > Aquatic > Deep subsurface >...
GCTGAATCTAAAGTAATCCAAACAGCTCAAACAGGGCAGTCTTTGGATCAATAAGGAAAGAATGTAATAGAAAAACCCTCAGATTTACTCTCCTGAACAAGTATCAGGAGAGTTTTTTTGTATGCCCAGCGATTTGATAGATATTGTCCGATATAAGGAGTTAGTTTGCTTATGTTATAATCTTTATCAAAATTGCTCAATAAGTAGCTTTAACATAAGGTAACTTATCAAGAGGAGATAAATCTGTAATATCATTATCTTCAATGTTTAAATTTCTTAGATTTTTTAAGTTTGATAGTGGTGAGATATCTTTTATATTATTAGTGCTTAAATCTAATATTTCTAGATTAACCAAAAATGCCAAAGGTTTTACATCTTCAACATTATTTAAAGTCAATAGCAAATAATTTAATTTTTTTAGATTGGAAATTGGAGATATTTCATTTATCTGATTATGATTTAAAAATAATTCTTCTAGATTATTTAATTCTGCTAAGCTTTCAATACTTACAATTCTATTATTACTTAAGTACAGTAAATCAAGATTTTTTAAATTAGCTAAAGGTGATATATCCTTTATTTGATTACTTGATAAAGCTAACCCTCTAATATTAGTGGCATATTCCAGACCTTTAACAGAAAAAATTACCTTCCTATCTAAATTTAAATCCCCTTTAAGAAGCTTTAATTCTTTTATGCTAATTTTATTATTATGATTGATGTCCGTTCCTGCTTCTAATAAAGCATTATATAGATACTCATCTTCAATATGCGGATTTAAAATATAATCATGTAAGAAGAATACAGCTATTAATAAAAAAAATGAAAAAATAATCACTATTAATATCTTCCCTGCTCTTATCATAATAGTTCCCACCTTTTATTTTTATTTGAACGCCTGCAGGAGACTACAAGCATTCATTAGTAGTTATCATCATATGAACATATGACCATATACAGATACCTGCTCAAATCTTATGAACTATCACAGTAAGATAAAAGAAATTCATAATCTGTTAAAAGATTCCTTCAGAGAAAATAATAAATCACCATTATTATTTTACAAACAAAAGAGAAGCAGCTACATTATATTTTTTTCTCTAGATACAATTGAAGTTATTTATCCGTAATTTCTATAATTTTTTCTATCTTATCTTGAGCCGCCCCATCAATAAACGTAATAATCCATTTATTTTCTGTAGCAGCGTAATTAATACTCATTGGTATAAATACTATTACTTTGGGATTGCTTTCAATCGCCCTATTGATCACATCTTCAATATATAAATTAGCTCCTTCCGGCTTTTTTATTTCTATAACTTCTAGATAATCTAAATCAACGTAACCAGGATAGCTTGTTATAGTCAATCCTTTGGTTTTGTATTTAACCTTTTGCCCGACCTTTAATCCTTCAGTATTAAGATTATTCAGCCATGTTGCAACATAATATTTTGAGGTTTTATCCTTCAAAGAAGGAATTTCTTGAGGAACGTTGCTAACAACTAGTATTCTGTCGCTTTCAACTTTCGTAATGATACTCCCCGTTATATCCATTGTCATCAATCCTTTTTTTTCAACTATTTGATGTGAACATGCCCCAATATTAAAAACAAAGAATAATAATAAAAACACTCTTTTTGACATAAGTATTCTCCCACTTTCTTAAAATGTTATAATAACCACCCGGAAAAACGGGTGGTTATTATATTAACATTTATGGATTTGTTAAACCTAGTGCTGAATGAATATTGTCAACTCTAGTAAATAGAGAATAAGAAGTACCGTCTACCCAAGCTTCATCAACTAAATGACTAGCACTTTGTACACCCATTACAACATAATCTGTTGTGGCAGAACCTACATATCTATTATAGGCTACTGCTGCCCCGCTATCGCCATGTATTGCCCTATAGTCAGCTTGAACATATTCAGTAAATACAGTACCACCTACATTTTCAGAATGAATGGCCGCTAAAACCCAAGGCAATAAAACAAATAAAAAAATCTTTGGAAACTTTGTTGTAGGGACAAAAAAAAGTGTGAAAGCCTTGTTACATCTCGTGTTGGAAAAAATTTACTCTAAAATTGGGGTCTATATGTCTCATTCCAATATTCATACCATATATAAACAGCAAAGGGGATAATCAAACGATTAATATCTAACAAAAAACCACCAAAATTTTTATAATTTGCTAATTATTATTTAAAGTAGCAATTTTTTAATTTCATTTATTAATATTTCGACTTTTTCCAAATTATATTGAGCATCAATAAGATTTTGTTTATTTAATAGTTCTTCCAACTCTCTAGTGATTTGTTCAGACTTATTGAGTACTTCATTTAAAATATTATAATCTTCATTTTTGAAATATCCTTTATCTGTGAATGCCGTTAAAGAATTACCAATCTCAGATATACCATACATAGTATTTGCTAGTGGAATATATTTAGCTGTTTCACCATCAGATCCTATATTAATTCCTGTTAAATAAACTATAGTATTTAATTGATTTTTTGCTGTAGATACTTTTCCCAAATAATACATTTGCTCTAAAGGAGTATCTTTTAAATTAATTACAGCACTGATATAAATATTTATTAAATATAATGAGTTTAGTTGATTTGAGAATTCCTCTTTTAGAATTTGATTAATATTATTGTTAAAAGCCCTTTCATAATCTTCAGTCGAATTTTTTTCAGAATTAATACTACAACCAGTACTAAATATTATTAAGAAAAAAATAATACTCGGAGTTAATAAAAGACGTTTATTCATTAGTACCCACTCTCCATTAATAGTCAAAATAAGTTATAATATGACTTTTTTGTTTTAAAGATAAAATCTATTGAATTATTTTTCCCTGAATAATAAACAAAATGATTCTATGTTAATGATTAAGTTAGAAAAAGGGTATCGTTTTAATGATACCCTTTTAATTAATAATCGGATTTTAAGGCCCGAATTGTCCTAAATCACTGGCATAATCATCTATTGATTCTGTAGTAGATGAAGTACCTGAAACTTTAATTGACCAAGGGTAACCTACTTCCCAGGAGATAGTAGAACTTACTGTGCCGTAAGTGTGTTTATACTTTGAGTAGTAATATGTCCAAGGACCTGTGCCTAATTCAAGTTGTGGATCAAGAAATGTAACCTGAATATAAGCAGAATCAACATAATCACCAGGCAAGATATCATAAAATTTACCATCTCTAATTCTATATGAAACTGCATTTGGTGCCGATTCAGCTTTTACCATTATATCATTCGGATTTGCAAGATCTCCCTTTTGCTTGGAATTCTTCGTTAAAAAATTATAAACTTCGCTAGATTTATTTTGAATATCTTTATCCCAAGAAATAGCTAAACGATCATCACTAGCTGGATTATTCTCATAATAGAGGCTATTCGCTAATTTAACATTAGCCCAAACTTTAACAGTATATCCATCTGTTCGATAAAAATCCATAGTTAAATTGTATGTGGCAGGCGTGGCTAAAATTGATACATCCCCTTGAATATCGTTAGCGCTTTGCTTATTATAAGAAGCTCTTTTTTCATGAACATAACCTACAGACTCATAGTACTCCTTAACCTGATCTATGTCTCCTCCAGATTTAACCCAAATTTCATCTGCTTTTTTATCAATTTTACTTAATTTTTCATTGTCAAGCGCTTTTTCCTTATCAATATCAGCTGCATAAATAGTGCCTACAACTGTAAATACTAAAGTAAAAATAAGGAATAAACTAACTAGCTTTTTCATTTAATTTCCTCCTCGTTAATATATTATTTTATTGCTTTAAAACCATCCACCAACCCATTCCCATACTCAAAAGAATCTCCTATACTAGTTGCTGTTTCATTTAATAGGTTCCTTAACTGAACATTAGTCAGGTTGGGTTTAGCTTCCCATACTAAGGCTGCGACACCAGCTACATGCGGTGAAGCCATTGATGTACCGTTATATGAAGCATAGCCGTTAGGAACAGTACTTAAAATATCCACTCCCGGTGCCATTAGTTCCAGTTGTTTACCTACACTGGAAAAATAGGCTCGATTGTTGTTCTGATCTACTGCACCAACAGCGATAACAGAATCATAAGCAGCAGGGTAAGTTATCGTTCCTTTTTTGGAGTATCCATTGTTTCCAGCAGCTGCAACCAGTAAGATTCCTGCATTATAAGCTGTATCTACTGCTTGTTCCAGCGTTCTAGACTTGACAGTACCACCTAGGCTCATATTAATAATATTCATATTATTATCAATAGCCCATTCAATTCCTGCAACTATATCACTGTAATTTCCACTTCCATTACTGTCTAAGACTTTAATTCCATAGATACTTGCCTGTGGGGCTATACCAAGAACACCCAGCTCGTTATTTACTGCCGCTATTGTTCCTGCTACATGTGTGCCATGTCCGTTATCATCCAGGTAATCTGTGGTTCCCGCAACAAAAGTAATTCCGCCGGAAATATTTAGGTCTTCGTGGGTATAATCTATTCCTGTGTCGATAACCCCTACTTTTATACCCTGCCCGGAATATCCCAAGGCTTGCGCTTCAGGTGCTTTAACATGCTGAATTCCCCATGGTTCTACTTGACTTGTTGCAAACGCTCTAGTATCCTGTTCAATATAAGCTATGTTAGGATTTTTGGATAAAGCTTCTACCGCTTTAGCTGGTAATTTTGCTGCAATAACTGGAATATACTTATATTGATGTTTGATTTCCCCGCCGTGATTCTTTATGACGTTCTTATCTACTTTAGACTCGAACGCTATAAAGTAAGTGTTGGTTGCACTGTCTGGTGGGGATTTTTCATGAGCAAAAGCCGTCATTGCTACTGATAGAACTAAGACAAATATTGTCAATAGTGAAATTATCTTTTTCATTCTTTTTTCACCTCCTTCCCAAAATAATCTCTTGGAAATTAAATTCTGTATCAATTCTAGTCATTTGGTTAGAGAATTTTTACTTTTCTCAATATTTTCATTATTATCCTCGCCAACCGTTATCTTCATCATTTACATTTATTTCTTGATAAGAATTAAGAGCTATAGTATTATTGACATTATGATGATTATGTAATGTACTAGATCCACCTATATTCGAAAGAACAAATACAAATGATATAATCAATGTAAAAATAATATTTTTCATCCACTCTCATCCTCCTCTTTATTAAATTGTAATGTTAGTCTACCATTTAAGTAATTATCGGTCACTAGACATATATGTCTTGTAAGGAAGTGATTAATATCAAATTGTTTTTTGGCAAGGTAATTAAAGAGCTTAGATTTTTAAAAAAATTAACACAAGAGCAATTAGCTGATGGATTATGCTCCGTTAAACAATTATCAAGAATCGAAAATAATAGTTCCCAACCTACACTATATCTGATCAAAGAATTTTCCTTCAGACTTGGCGAAGACTTAATGGAATATATGTATTATTGCGACTTGGATAATCCTGTACGATGGAAAATATTAATTGATTCGTTAGAAGAAAAAATGAATTTTATGGAATATTTGGATGTGTATGAGACGGCCAGTAAAGCATATTTAGAATTACCTAAGCCACACCCTATTCTAGAGCAGGCTCTATTGTGGTATAAAGGTGCTTCAGCTTTTTACTTAAAAGATTTACACTTCGCTGATATGCAATACTTTGAAAATATTCTTAGTTTGACTTTAAAATTCAACGCGTTAAAAGATGTGTTTTCTCATCCCTTGAAGCCTTTTGAAATACGTACTATTAATTCAATCGTATATCTGCATCTGGTAACTGAAAATTTTTCAGAAGCTGAAGAAGTGATGTTAAAAGTTATAGAAATATATGAAAGCAACTATTTTATAATAAAGGATTCGTCTTATTTAAAATTGCTTTATAATTTAGGAAGATTAAATTTACGCCAAGAAAGATATGAAGAAGCTCTTAAGATTGTTAATCGAGGTATAAAGCATTGCTTAAAAACTAATACCTTATTTTATTTGGATGATTTATGCAATATTAAAGGAAGATGTCTCTATCTGACAGGTGAAGAAGAAGAAGGCAGGAAATTTTTGAGTAGTTTTATTATTTTATCCGAATTATATAGATCCCCTGAGGATTTTGAAAGCATAAAGAATGAGTTAATCATAAAATATAAATTGCATATCTATCCCTAGCAATACTTGCTATATTTTATCGGAGGGTTATAGTTGTTAGCTGCCAACCATTCCTTAGCGACATTGATAAAAGCCTTAACTGCTGGTGAAGCAGTCTGCTTGGATAGTAGTGCTAAACCGATTGTTCTGTAGACATCTTCATCCAATTTTGCAACTTTAATTCCTTCGATTTGGTGAAACAAAGTTAACTTTGGAACAATGCTTATACCGATATTTTCTTTAATCATGGAAATAATCGTATTATTATCGCTAATTTCAAATTGAATATCCGGTTTAAGTTTTTTTGCTTTAAACATCATTTTAACTACTAAGTCACAACCATCTTTAGGCATAATAAAAGGTTCAGAAGCTATTTGTTCTAACTGTATCACTGATTGATGGCTTAATGGATGCTTCTGCGGTAAAAGAACAACGATATCATCTTGAATTAATGGTATAGTATCAAAGTTGCGATCTGATGGTAGAGTTACAAATCCTATATCGATAATACCTTGAGCCAACCAATTTTTAATTGTTTCATATCCTCCTTCAAAAAAATCAACCGTAATATTGGGGTACTTTTCTTTAAATACCTTGATAATACCCGGCAAAAGTTTTGCTGACACGCTAGGAAAAGTACCTATTCGAAAAGTACCTATTTCCAGACCTATCATTGCAGCAGCTTCCTGCTTCATCTGTTCGGATAAATTTAATATTTTCCTGATATAATCCAATAACCGTTCCCCTTCATTTGTGAGTTTAAGACCTTGGCGACCCCGAACTAGTAAAGATAAGCCCAATTCTGATTCAAGACCTTTAATAGCATGACTAACAGCAGATTGGGTTAAACCCATAGCTTCTCCAGCTTTCGTAAAGCTACCTGTTTCAATTACTTTTCGGAAAACTTCATATTGTAATAGAGTCATATTATAATCTCCTTCATATATTAAATATTTTCATACTATTCATTATAAACATTCATTTGATTAATGTAAAAGATAATCGTAAGATAAAGGTAGGAAACCGGTTTTCTTAAATCTTGGAAAAAAGTTAAGGAGTGACGTTATGGATGGTAAGTCATTTAAAGTTCCTGTTTCGTTTCAAGAAGTTTTAAAAGCTGAAAAAGTTGTTTACCAATATTTAAAACCAACTCAATTGATATATTATGGAGGTTTATCAGATTTAATCGGTGCCGAAATATATATTAAACATGAAAACCACCATCCCGGTGGCAGTTTCAAAATTAGAGGCGGAGTTAATGTCATGCACCATTTGAATAAAGCCGGGATTAAAGGAGTGATAACCTTTTCTACAGGAAATCACGGAATCTCTGTTGCAACAGCAGCTAAATGGTTTGGTCTTGAAGCTGTTGTAGTTGTCCCAAAAGGAAACAACCAAGTTAAAAACCAACTGATTAAGAATACCGGAGCAGAATTGATTGAAGCAGGTGAAACATTTGACGAAGCAGCAAAAAAAGTAGAGCAATTAAGACAAGAGAAGAACCTTTATTATATTCATGCAGCCAACGAGCCTCATTTAATCAATGGTGTAGGAACAGAATTTTTGGAAATATCGAAGGATTTACCTAATATTAATACGATAATTCTTCCTATTGGGGCAGGAAGTGAAGTTGCTGCAGCAGTAACCGTTTTAAAACAGTTAAACCCTAACATAGATATTATAGCTGTACAGGCAGAAAAGTCTCAAGCTGCATATCTTTCTTGGAAAAATAAAATGGTTCAAACTAGTAAAAATAAAACATTTGCAGGGGGTTTTGCTACCGGTACTGCCTATGAATTACCTTTTCAGATTTATAAAGATAGTCTAGCAGATTTTGTATTGTTAACTGAAGTTGAAATTAAGGAAGGTATTGCACTTGCCCTTAAATATACAAATAATCTTGCTGAGGGAGCAGGAGCTGCAACTATCACTGCAGCTGTAAAAATTAGAGAAAAATTGAAAGGGAAGAAAGTAGTTCTACAGATGAGCGGAAGCAATATTGATTTAAATATTTTAAAAGAAGTTACTAATAATTATTTGTAATCCAGTTAATCGATTCTATCGATTTCCAACAGCTTTTCTGACATTAGCTCTCCCTGCTTAGGCACATAACATTTCCTAACTGACTTTTATCTCTAATTTGAGGTGATATTATTCCGTACAAATTAGAAGATTCTACAGGATAAAATCCAATTGAATACGAACAGTTAGTTTTATATTGTAAAGGGTTAATCTCTTATTTTGAAGAGGACAATCAGAAGTAATAAAGCAACAGGTACCGTCCCCACCGCTTTCAAAACTTTTTTACTTATTATCTTTTTTAGCAGGAGTTTAATAGAATTGAAGAGAAAATAAATAGATTATTAGATCATTGAATGAATGACTGGAGGCGATTGATAATATGTACAATTCAAACGGCAAGTTAATTACAATATCGTTAGGTTTCGTATCAGTTTTTTTGATAAAAGGAGAAGGAGCGGTATTAATTGATGCCGGACCACAGGGGAATGAAGAAAAAATAGTTAAAAAATTAAATGAGTCAGGAGTTAAGCCTGATGAGATAAAACTGATTCTTCTTACCCATGCGCATACTGATCATTTTGGAAGTGCTCAAGCTTTACGGAAAATAACGGGTGCAAAAATTGCTATTCATCAATCAGATGCAGAAAATTTAAGGAAAGGCATTAACGGAGAGTTTACTCCTACAGGTCTTTTTGGAAAAATAACAGGTTTATTCAGTAAGAGAGAAAAGTCTATCGGAATTATCGAACCGGACATAACCTTTAACGAAGAGTTTAATCTGGAAGAATACGGTGTAAAAGGGCAAGTATTATTAACACCGGGACATACTCCAGGTTCAATTTCTGTAATGTTGGATAACAACGAGGTAATTGTCGGAGACTTGATGATGGGGTTGATGCTGAGGAACAAGCCGAATTATCCTATTGTTGCTGATGATATGACACAATTACATGAAAGTATCAAAAAAATCGTGAAAACAAATTCCAAAAAGATACACACATCACATGGAAAAGCCTTTGAAAAGGAAGCTGTAATTAATACTTTTAAGAAGATTGATTTTAGCTGACTTCTTCTAAAAATCCTACCAAGTATTGAAAATTAGCAACCTCCTTCAACTTTTCAATTGTGGATAAAAGCAAAAAGCACCGTCCCTGACGATTTTTGCACATCATCAATCTGAATGTGCTAACTTGCGTCAATAGCATTTAAAACACTTATCATTTTGGCAGCTCTGCTATGTTTTGCGTTTTCTTTAGCCCTAAACGGCTATTCATATACCTAAGGCTAATAAATGTTAAGATAATCATCAGCAACGCCAGAATTAAGTGTGTATTGAAAATATCTAGGGAATCTTTAAGCTTTCCCATAAAAGGAAAGGCTAAAGCAACTGTAAGGTTGTTCGCTAAGCTTTGAAAGGAAAGGACTGTCGAACGTTTATCTGATGGAATATGCTTATTAAGATATTTATTCATTACAGGTCGGTAAACCCCTCTGGCAAGCTGCTGAAATAAAATTGCAACAAAGCCAATCCAAACAGTTATTGTCCCCAGCAATATAAAAGAAATAATTAGCAAAGCGGACATAATGGTCAAGGTTTTTGGTTTGGTTTTTTCCATAAAATAATGACTATATTTTGAGGCTAATGCCGCAGTTACATTAAATACAAAAAAGATAATGCCAAAATATTTAACTGGAATATCAACGTTTTCCATGTAGGGCTGGAAGTACCAAAAGCCTGTTCTGTAAAAAACAAAGAAAATCATTGAATAAAGAATTAGAGCCTTCAGCTTTTCATGTTTAAGGATATAACTGCCACTATTCTTAACTTGCTCATAATAAACCTTGATAGATATTCTTTTACTCAAACTGCTTGGCGGCTCTTTAAAGCCTGATGTGATAATAATTGTTACCAGCATAAAACCAATCGAAATTACCATTGGCAGATAAATATTAACCTCATAAACAAAGCCGGCAATAACCGAGCCAATTGCCTGTGCATATAACGCCAATGATCTAGCATGACCCTCTATTGCTTGAAATTCCTTTTCTTGTCCGTTACTCTTTAATGTATCATAGATAAGTGCTACATCTGCACCGGATTTAAAAGTTGCACCTAAGCTAAAAATAACCTCTGCAAGAGCAAATACAATAAAATTACTTCCTAAGATATATATTGTAAGGCTTATTGCCCATAAAGCAGATCCCATTATTAAGGTTAGCTTTCTTCCCAGTTTATCCGCAGTTACTCCGGTTGGCACCTCAAATAGAATTACCGAAATAGCCGCTATTGATTGTAAAATCATTATTTCTGTAAAGCTTAAACCCTTGGCAATTAAAAACAAGACAAGGATTGGTCCTAAAATTAATAATTCCGCAAAGGTTGAATACATATAGTATATTTTAATATTTTTTGACAGAATCATTGTATATTCACCTCAGTTAATGATAGTATTTGATGCATCGAGGGTGGAAAGCCAATTAAAAATAATAAAAACCTAGAGGATTAGCTCATATCGAGACTCATCCTCCAGGCTTTTTTCCTAGAAGTGTAGCACTTTGCCTGTACCGCTCGGACCTGACATTAAGAATAATCTTAACCGGAACCCTAGATACACTCTCAAAAGTTATTAATAGCTATAATATTTATATTTTCTACCAATGTCAATATGCTAAATAATTTTTTTAGCATTTCTTTTAGTTTCATAAACCTGTAACTGCTCAATAAGTAACTTTAACATAAGGTAACTTATCTAGAGGAGATAAATTCGTAACATCGTTTACGGCTAGATTACAGAAAAAATATCTCTTATTTGTATCTCCAGCCCCTTAAAGTTAGCTGATTTAATCGTTTCTCCTTCTTTGAGGGTATTTAAGCTTTCTATATCCCTTTCTTGAGAGAAGAAGTACTGAGTAATACTTTTGCTTTTCAAATCTACGATCCAGTATTCTAAAACACCGCTTTTCATGTAAAGATTTAATTTTGTCACCATATCCTTGCCTTTGGTCGATAGAGACAAGACTTCGACAATCAGTGTCGGTACTCCTTCGTATTTGTTATCCTCATTAATCTTGTCAGTATCACAAATCACTATAATATCCGGTTGGACAACATTAGGATCTTCTTCGAACTTGGTCGCAAAACCGAATAGCTTCACATCTAGCGGTGCTGTTAATGAACGGCAGGACTTACCCCTAAAATAGTTATAAAAGCGTCCTGCGATTTCGTTCACAACAATCTGGTGGTCGAATCTAGGTGAAGCCAGCAGATAAATCTCACCATCGATAAGCTCGTATCTTTGATCAGATGAGTTAACCAAATCCAGATATTCTTCATAGCTGATCCTTCTTGGAGTTTTATATTTATTTGATTCCTCGTGAATTAGAATATAGTCAGGCTCAACATAGCGTATAAGCTTGGCGACAGTCTTTCCGTTTTTAACAATAATTACATCTTCTTTTTCTGTCAGTGAAAGATATTTCCCAAAAGCATTCTGTAAATCCGTAGCATTAACACGCATAATATCACCACATTTCATATTTTGGCTATTATTCTATAGAATTTTAGCTGTTTTATCAAGTATAATAGCTACTCTTCTTCTCCAATAATAGCATAAAATCAAAATCGTAAAATTTCTTATCCTGTAAAAAGCAAAAAGAACCGTCCCCATCGCTTTTTTTTCGTCATACCAACTTTTTTTCTAAAAACTGAGTATCGTTCAATGTATCGTAACATTATCCTTGATATCTTCGAAGGTTTTGGGACCGATTCCTGACACCTCCAGCAGTTCTTCAATGGTCTTAAAGCTACCATTAGCTTCACGATACTGGATGATGTCTTCTGCCTTGGCTGGACCGATTCCTTTTAGAGTCATTAGCTGATCTGCACTAGCCTGATTTATTGAGATCTTGCCTTCGTTGATTTCCAGCAGCTTTTCTGACATTAGCTCTCCCTGCTTAGGTACATAGATCATCATTTCATCATAGAGCTTGCGAGCTAAGTTAAGCTGAAGAGTATCAGCATCCTCGGTTACTCCGCCAGCCATATCCAAGGCGTCCTGCACTCGGTCCTCACTTGTAAGTTGATAAGTTCTTGGATTGACAACTGCTCCTTTGACATCGACAACAACTATCTTGATTTTATCTTCCTCTTGAACTGATGTCTCAACACTTTCTTCTGAACTTAGGCTTCCTTCAAACGAATCTATGTCCGAGAATTCTAGTGGTTCAGCCCTTTGCCAATATATAAGCTGCACAGTCAAGATGATAAAAGCTGCCATAATTATACTTAGATAAATCATGTTTCTTTTAGATAAATATCTCAATAAAAACCCCTCCTAGAAAAAAAGTTAGATAAAAGCTCGCAGATTAATTTATAATAAGTTCATTAGTATTTTTACTGAAAACTAGAGAACCAGAGGTGAGATGCTTTGACAGATGTTCATATAGAATTAGCTAAGAAGGTCAAGGAGAAAACCAGCGCCATTGCTCAATACCAAGAGATGGATCAAAGACGGGAAGAGCTTATCTCCCAATTAATCGTCAGCTATAAATCCAACAAAAAAATTGAATTAACTGAACTAAATCAATTGACAAGCATAATGAATGCTTTTGCCGTAGCAAACCAGCTGCCCACTAGAAAAATAGTTACCACAGAAATGTTTGCAGCATATATAAAAAATTTACAATAATCAGCTTATCTTTCTTTACTAAGAATATTTGACAAACATATTAATTTTCCCTTTTTTTTAATGAAAAAAAACGGTTAACTTTAGATTTTTTTCGAAAAAGCAAAAAGTACCGTCCCCGACGACCGACAATTTTAAAGGCTGGCTCATTTTAGTTTACCTAAAATGAGCCAGCCTGAATTTTATATCTTGCTAACTGTTAGCTCTTCTACTAATCGCTCCTTGATAAGATAACCTAGTTCCATACTATTTAAGGCTTTATCGAAAACTGCCTCACCTGCTAAATCAGCAGCGATAATATCTGGATCGTAGGGGATCGTTCCCAGCAATGCTAGACTATCTAAGGAGTCCCTGATTATTTTCTCATCACCGGGTCTAACCTTGTTAGCAACTGCATAAACCCTTGTGACTCCTAAGTCCTTTGCCAATTTCACAACGTTTCTGGCAGTTTGAATGCTTCGCTGACCCGGTTCAACCACAACGATAAAAGCATCGACACTCTCGGCAGTTCCCCGCCCTAAATGCTCCAGTCCCGCTTCCATATCGACAATGATAGTATCATTGGCTTTTACTACCAGGTGTCTTAGCAGTTGCTTCAGCAAGGTATTTTCCGGACATGCACAGCCAGACCCCCCGGTTGTGACATTGCCCATTTGCATAAGACTAATTCCATTATGCTCAATAGCGTATTTCTCCGGAATATCCTCGACATAAGGATTAATCTTAAAAACCTGACCTGACGAACCGGGTTCAGCCCCTGTACGCTCTTTAATCAGCTTCTTATCCTCGGCAATTG
>Ga0209346_1001379_pt1 | contig 13602 bp, 15 predicted proteins | sample AutmiccommunBRH9_FD_187381 | JGI IMG/M metagenome (GOLD analysis project Ga0209346, IMG submission 187381) | Deep subsurface microbial communities from Mt. Terri, Switzerland - Autotrophic microbial communities BRH/9 (SPAdes) (version 2) | ecosystem: Environmental > Aquatic > Deep subsurface >...
AAGTCGTGAGCCGTAATGATATCATGAATGTTTATCCTTTTCCCAATACTTTAGTAGTCATGAAATTAAGCGGAAACGAAATCATCCAAGCCCTTGAAGTATCGGCATCCTTTTTATTATTAAATGAAGATGGAGGAATATCCGTAAATCCCGATTGGAACAAACCAAGGCTACTAACCTACAACTATGATATGTGGGAAGGGATTGAATATGAGATTGATCTTACTCAGCCAATAGGTAATCGTGTACGAAAAATTATTTATCGGGGAGAACCGCTATGCAAGCTAGCTTATTATCAAGTTGCCATGAACAGTTATCGTGCAAGTGGTTCAGGTGGCTATGACATGTTTTCTCCTGAAAAAGTAGTAAAGGAATTCATAAAGAAATATCTGAACTTCTGATCGAAGATTTAATAGAGAAAAAGACAGTTCAAGCATTTGTAAATCAAAATTGGAAAGTAACTTATTAATTAAACCTCCTATATTTTTGGGAGGTTTTTTGGAAGCGTCGGGGACGGTTCTTTTTGCTTTTTTCCTTTTGATGATAGCTAGATTAGTTTGTTAAAGTTAATTTGCTTCAGAATGCTATTACGGCACATAAAGATTGGGACGTGTTTAGAATAAATTTATACATTTATGCTAATTATAATTGAGAATAATGCGTATTGGGGACGGGTTTAAATGAAAGAATACCTGAAATCGAGTAAAACTTCACGATATAAAAATAAAAGGAAAAACCGTAAAAACTATAGGGATGAAGAAATAGATCCAACACAACTTCCCTCGGAAGCACAAGAGAGATCTATTTTTTCAAAAATAGATAAAAATTTTAGCTTTTTAAATAGTATTTTTGGAAACGGGATTGGGCTGGTTGAAGCAAAATATAATTTTTTAGAAGGTAGAGCACAATTTGGTGTGGCATATATCGAAGGTATGGCTGATACAAAACTGATAAGCAGCCAGATAATAGAACCTATTCTAAAAGGAATGGTTGATATAAAAACCGATTTTGATATTCTCGCACTTTTGCAATCAAAATTCATTTCAGTACCAAAGATAAAAACAAGTAATCAAATGGAGCAGGTTGTAAAGGACCTTTTAGAGGGGAATACAATACTTTTTGTTGATGGCAAAGATACTGCCCTTATTATTGGGAGCCGTAAAGTTGAAAAAAGGGCTATCGAAAAACCCAACAATGAAGTCGCAATTTTAGCAGCTTTGGATTCTTATACCGAGGAATTAGAAACGAATAGCAGCATGATTATCAGAAGGCTTCCAACGCCTAATCTGCGCTTCGAGACTTTTACCGTGGGTAAACTCTCACAAACTAAAATAAAATTACTATGGCTTGAAGGTATAGCAAATAAACAAATTATTGAGGAAGTAAGACAGCGGATTGAAAAAATAGATATAGATGCTGTACCTGGCTTAGGTACTTTAGCAGAATTGATTCAAGACAATCCAGTATCCTTATTCCCCAAATACAGACAAACCCAGCGTCCTGATATAACAGCCAGAGTCTTGACAGAAGGACGTTTTGCCATATTAAGCAGCAACAGTCCCTTTGCCTTAATAGCTCCCATATCGTTTTGGGACAATTTCAAAACTATCGATGATTACTCTGAAACCCCCTTTGTTGCTTCTTTTTTGAGAAATATTCGTATTACATCTTTTTTGTTAGCTATATTAGTATCATCTTTATATCTGTCTTTTGTAACCTATAACCATACCATAGTACCCCCATCCCTTGCTTTAAATATCGCATCTGGAAGAGAAGGGGTACCCTTTCCGTCTGTTGTGGAGCTTTTTGTGATGACATTTTCCATTGATATGATTCGTGAAGCCTCGCTGCGTATAGCGGGGGCGGTAGGTTTTTTTATCGGAGTACTGTCAGCTGTAGTTATCGGACAGGCCTCTGTTGAAGCAGGCTATGTAAGCGCATCTGTCATTATTGTAGTAGCCATTGCATCAATATCGAGCTTTGCCATCTCCTCGACCACATTGGTATATCCGGCAAGGCTTATCAATTATTTTTTCATTTTACTGGCTGGTATATTTGGGATGTTCGGGCTAATAAATGGTATTGTTATTGTTTTGTGGCATTTGTTATCCCTTAAGTCTTTTGGAGTTCCTTACTTTTATCCTTTTATACCCTTTGATTTTGAAGGTATGAAAGATACTTTTATTCGTGCGCCTTTTAGTCTTTTGAAAAAACGTTCAAGAATACTTGCTCCTTTTAATCGGATCAGGATGAATAAAAAGGGAGAATGATTATTTATGGAGGAAAAACTGAAACTTACTAGGGAGCAAGTTATTTTTATAACTTTTATCGGAACAATCGGAAATATAGTATACAGTCATACATGGATTGTTAACAATACGGGAAGAGCTGAATGGGTCGCTACTTTATTAGGAATATTATTATTAGTACCCTTGGCAATCTGGATTTTTTACTTGGGTAAATTTTATCCGCAAGGCAATATTTTCGATATTTTGGAAAAAGGTTTAGGAAAAATACTTAGCAGTGGATTGGGTTTATTATTTATAATTATAAACATTGCAGTTGCGGTTGCACAGTTAAACATGTTCACAGAAATGGTGAGTGTGTTTTTTTTACAGTTTACCCCTTCATGGGTGAATATGCTTTTTATCACATTGATAGGTGTTCTGTTTGCATATGGTGGAATTCAAACCTTTGGAAAGTTAACACAGATTCTGGCGATATTAGGTGTTATTGATTTTATTGCTGCCTTCATCTTTGCTTTTCCAAATGTTTTTCAAATTGAATATATCATTCCCATCTTTGATACTTCATTGTCCGGCTTCTTTAAGGGAACTATATTTATGACGGGCGGGGCAGCCGAAACCTTACTGGTTCTAATGATAATTGTGCGTTATGTACCCGACTCGGGTAAGCACTATATGTGGCCTGTAAAGGGGATAGCCTTAAGTGCTGTTGTTTTTTCTTCGGCAATATTCGTTATTATTGGTATGATGAGTGCTGAGCTTGCCAAACGGATTGCCTTTGGGGGAGTTAATGCAGCAATGCTTATCCAAATAGGTGAGTTTATCCAAGGATTGGAGGTATTTATTTTTGGAGCTTATCAATTTATTGCCATCGGTAAAATTACTTTGAGTATTTATTTAGCATGGATAGTGGGAAAAAAAATATTTACTGAGAAAAAATCCTCACTGCAGTTGTTCATAATAGCGTTAATGATCTTGATACCTTCTGTATGGTTAACTTCCTATAATAAGGCTTATTTTTTAGCAATTGCCTTGGGAAACTATATTCTCCTGCCTTTTTCCTTATTAGTTCTATTGCTTGCTTCTGTTATCGTTATTATAAAAAATAAAAAAACTGGAAGGGGATTAAAGTGAATTTAAGAATAAGAATTCTTTTTCTTACCTTTTTAATATTTCTGCCCCTTATGCTTTCAGGTTGCTGGGATTACGAAGAATATGAAGACTTTATTCAGGTTGAAGGATTAGGAATAGATTATAATAAGGAATCCCTGGAAACAAGATTAACCTTTGAGTATACTCCAACAAAAGGACAATCCGGTAAAACTGACAGCTCCGGTTCTTCAGCTCAAAAAACACAAATAGTTCATTCTGCAACAGATAAAACGCTTTTGGATGCCTTTCCGAAGCTTCAACAGATAATTTATAAAAAACTGTTTTTTGGCTACTTAAAGGTTATCGTTATTAGCGAAGAGGCAGCAAAATACAATATGGCAAACATAATAGAATGGGTGGATCGCACACCTGTTTTACGCAGTACTGTTTTATTGGTAATTACTTCAGGCACAGCTGAGGAAACACTAAGCACTTTAGATGTTGCCAGTTTAGAATCATCCAGTAAAGAAATTTTTAGTTTAATCAACTTAAGCGAATCGACAGGTGCAGCATATCCGGTTTCAGTACATAATCTTACTCAAATGATGACTATTCCGGGAATAGAGGCTACAGTTCCTCGTGATATTACCGTATCTAAAAAGAATAAACCCGATGCCAAAGGGGGAATTGAAGGAAATATTAAGTATGACATTGAACGTGATGGTGATCATCGAGTTGCCGGTTTAGCTGCTTTTAAAGGAGATAAATTTATAGGCTGGCTGGATGAGAAAGAGAGTCATGGTTTCGGATGGATTACCGGAAAGAAAATAACAACTTACAAAGTATCTGAAGAATCTACAGATACAGAAAATGTACTTTATTTTCGAGTTATAAAGTCAAAAAGTAAAATTAAAGTTCAAATAGATAAAGATAAGCCTGAATTTCAAGTTAATGTCAAAGTGAATGCTGACATTAGAAAATATTACAGCAATCAGGGCTCTGATGATTTTTTATCCATTAAAGAAATAAGTGATATGGAAAAGAAACTATCTGAAAGTATACGCTCAGATATCGAGGCTGCGTTAAAAAGAGGACAGAAGGAATTGAAATCGGATGTCTTTGGGTTTGGTTTTGCATTATTTAGGGAGGATCCACAATTATGGCGAACTGAATTTGAGGGAAAATGGGATGATCTATATCCTGACTTGTCGATAAAAATCAATGTTGAAGCAAAAATAATAAATACAGGTACCGGTAATAGAAGGTTCGAATTTAGATAATAATATAAAATCAACGCAGTAGAAATATTATAATTGGAGCACCCTTCGAGTACAACGATCATATTTCAACGAAGGGGAAAAATCAACGCAGTAGAAATATTATAATTGGAGGAATACAACATGGCAGAAAACACTCACAATTTTTATATGCCTAAGACTAATCTTGTCGGAGTCGGTGCAATAAAAGATTTGCCCAATGAGTTAAAACCTTTAAAACTTCAAAAAGCATTAATTGTTACTGATAAGAACATGATTAAATTAGGCCATGTCGAGAATATTGAAAGAATTTTAAAAAGTTTATTTATTTCATTTGACATATTTGATGGGGTATTACATCCCAACCCCACAGTTTCATTTGTGGAAGACGGGCTGGGATACTTTCCTAATAAACTAAATCTGCTTAGAAGAGACTATGACTTTTTAATTTCGATTGGCGGCGGATCAAATCATGACTGTGCAAAAGCGATAGCTACCGTCGCAACAAATGGCCGATCAATCATTGATTATGAAGGGTGGAACAAGGTTACCAAGCCAATGCTCCCGGTCATTGCCATTAATACTACCGGCAGTTCAGGCGGCGAAGTAACGATGTTTGCTGTTATAACAGATAATTCCAGGAAAGTGAAAATGATTATGGGATCACCAATGATGATGCCTACCATAGCTGTTAATGATCCTCTATTCATGACAACCATGCCCAAAGAAATAACTGCGACCTCAGGATTCGATGCTATTTCCCATGCTATAGAATCTTATGTTTCTATCGAAGCTTCTCCAATAACCGATCCTTTAGCGCTTGGGGCATTAAAAGTTGCTTTAGAGTATCTCCCAAGAGCATACGAAAATGGTAATGATATGGAAGCAAGAGAAAAGATGATGTATGCCGGTATGATGGCAGGAATGGCTTTTAATAATTCCGGTTTAGGATTGTTACATGCGATGGTTCATCAGTTAGGCGGATTTTATTCAGATATTCATGGTGATTATGAAGCTGTAATGTTGCCGTATATACTAGAGTATAATGCACCTGCAATACCTGATGAAAGGATCTTCAAAATAGCTGAAGTAATGCAAATAGAAGCTGGCACCAAAGCTAGAGCTGTGGATAAAATTATGACTACACTCCGGGAGTTCACCACTAATCTTGGGATGCCCAGTGGGTTAAAAGAGATGGGAGTAGAAGAGGAAGATATTGAACAACTTTCCCAGAATGCGTTAAAAGATATCACAGCCTTAGTAAATCCCCGCCAAGGTACAATTGAAGATATAATGAACTTGTTTAAAGCAGCTATGTGAAATATTTAGTGACTATTTTTTCCGCTGTACGTGTCGCCAAGGCCTGGGTTGTAAGAGTTGGGTTAGGTCCTCCCAAGCTGTTATAATGTACGCTGTTATCTGCTAAAAAAAGCCTTTTAACTTGAAATGCTTCACAATCTGTATCGACTACATGTCCCATCCGCATCGTGCTTTCTATATGAGCGAATAAATAAGGTGAGCTATCAGCACGTAGGATTTTTTTAGCACCAGCTTTCTTGAGAATATCAGCAGCAATTACAGCTAATTTATCCCTTTTTTGTTTGTCTTTTTTATTTGGCTGGTACTTAATCACCGGCATCATACCATGCTCATCCTTTAGTAGAGGATGGAGAGTTACTTCATTTTTCTGATTTACTTCATCATCAGTAAATATTAAAACACTTAAAGTTCTTGGATATTCCATCATTAATTCTTTAAGTTCCTGGCCTACTACTTTACCTTTAACATTCCATGGTTCTTCTAAAGAAGGTTTGTGCAAAAAATTATATTCTTTAGTTAATGTAAAGAGTAATGAAGAATGTAATCCCGGACTTAACCCAAAACCCTGAATCACTCCTAGCCCCGGATAATCAAATCTAGATCCTGAAGTTTGCCCCTTAAAAGGTCCTGCATCAGGAACACCAAATATATTCATCAAGACTTTCTCATCAAATATGCCAGAGACAGTGTCAAACCAATGGCTAGTTAATCCTTTTCCAACCCACGGATTACTTGGCAGCTTTGAATTTAACCAAAGTCTGGGCGTTTCTATACTTCCTGCGGCAATAACAATGACTTTTGCTTTGAATTCACCTGTTTCTCCCGTCCAGGAATCTTTATACCGGACACCTACAGCCCTTTGCTCTTTGTTAACAGTTTCTGTCAATATTTTTGTGACAAATGTATTTGGTCTAACCTCCACATTTCCTGTTTTAAGGGCAAGCGGAATATAACTCACCAGTGTCGAACGTTTGGCTGTTTTTTCTACTGTTGGGCCAATGTGGCATCCATTGACACAATGAGTTCTGAGGGTGCAGCCTACAGTGTTACCATCAAATATAAAATTAGGATCGTTAATATTGGGATCCGGCGGTAAAATTGCATTTGGCTGGGGACGGTATCCCGGACTTGTTACATTAAGTGTTTTTAAAAGTGACCAGCCTGCTTTTTCAGCACCATAAAAAAACAGCTCTTCTTTAGTCGAGATTGGCGCAGGTGAAATCGGAAGTGTAGCTTCAACTTTTTCATAATATGGAATCATTTCACGATATGAAATAGGCCAAATATTATCTACTGCTGAGGGAAACGCCCGTGGCGAATTGGCAAAGTAATGCAGGGTAGACCCTCCTACTCCAGAACTCTGCCAGACAAAACCCCCATTGGGGACGTTGCGAAACCATGGAGATCTGCTTCTATCAGCAGGACCCCAGCGGAATTTCCCTGATATTGTGTCGTTCATATCATCTTCATAATCTGTAAAATATTTATCTAAAATCTCTTTACTTAAGTTCTCAGGTTTGGAATCACTTACAGCACCAGGCTCTCTATTTGGATTGGGCCATTTTTTATTTCCATACCATGGTCCAGCCTCAAGCAATAGTACTTTTAGACCCTTTTCACCAAGTTCATTGGCAACGACTGGTCCGCCTCCACCGGCACCTATTATTATAACGTCAGCATCATGTGTCATTTTTACCCTTCCTGCTCAGTAAATTTATCAAATAAATAGCCTCGAAAAGCATGATAGCCCTTTGAAGGACCAGGATATCCGACTTGTTTCCAACCTATGGGAAAATGTTCTAAATTACGTTTTTCAGGAGTTTCTAATCGTGTTGAACCGTAACCCGACCATTCAGTATAGTAGCCGGTAGTTGTTAACAGGGTTAATACACTTGTTACGGCAAGGACAAATCCTTTATTATTCCAGAAAGGAATAGGTAAAGTGGCAAGGTCAACTTGAAGCTGTTCCAAGAGAAATATTGCCCGAGAACGGTCACTGAGTTCAAGTGCTGCAAACGTATCTTCAGTAGCATCAATATCTGTGTTTACGGGTTTTTTATTACCTCCAGTATATATTAACTGTCTGGCGGCAATATTCAGCATTTCTGCAGTTGCATTGGCCAAGTGAAAATGAACATCCTTGCTAACAATGATCAGCGAAAGATCATGCTCCAGTGACCAGATTATATATTCCTCAGTATGCGAATCCAAAGCTCCAAATGACTGAATAGCTCCTTGCTTTTCGGCAAATTCAGGAGTTTTTGGAACTATTGCATCTACTAATGCCTTAAATGCTACTTGAGTTTGTGGAAGAATATTTTTACTTCTTTGAAATTTAAATATTTCAAAAAAAGGTTTATAGTAATTCCAATTCATTTTTCATCTCTTTTCTAGATAGAAGTTCCACATAAGCAAATTCTTATCAGTTATAATGTGCCAATCAAGCGAGTCTTATTCAGATGGAGTTTTTGGGAATTGGTGTAAGCGATATTGTTAAAAGGCTTGGAGTAGCACAAGGTACTTTCTATTACTACTTCAAATCAAAGGATGAGATCTTAGGTGCAATTTTGGAGAAGAATTGGGACGAGTTCGCAAAGCAGGTTATGAATAAATTAGAAGAATCTGACGTTGATTCGCTGCAAAAAATGCAGATGCTTTTAGGTATGCTTTTTAATCCAGAATACAATAGTGAGAAAGAAACAGAGTATTTTAAATTAATAAAGGATGCCAGTATTTTAAATAGATTTCACCAGCAATTTGATGAAGCAAGAATAAAAAAACTCAAACCTATAATTTCGCGAATTGTTAAGGAAGGTATAGAGAAAAAAGCTTTTAGGGAAATTAGGAACCCCGATGAGGTAATAGAGATTATTTTTTACGGCATCAACATGTATATGCATGTAAACTACCCTGCTTTTAACAGTAAAGAATTGTTTATAAAGAAAATGGCTGGTCTTGAGGAGGTGCTAGAAGTAGTGCTAGGTTTGGAAAGGGGAAGCTTTTGCTTCACAAAACAAAAGGGAGGCAATTAAGTGAAAAGACAGAATTTGAGAAAAGCCAGCGCATTAATATCATTCCTATTATTCCCGGTAACTATCAATTTTTTTTCTCCCTATCTGATAATTGATGGTGCGGCTAAAGGTATTATTACAGGAAGCTTTATAGTATTTCTAATATTGTTTATTGGTTCACTTTTTACAGGTAGAATATTCTGTAGCTGGGTCTGTCCAGCGGGGGCTCTTCAAGATTACTGTGTTGGTGTAAATAGCAAAAAAGTTCGCAGCAGGATAGTTAATAAAATTAAGTATATCATCTGGGTGCCTTGGATTACTGCAATAGCAGCCACTGCGGTTTTTGTTGGCGGCTTAAAGCAAATTGATTTTTTCTACCTGACTGAGTCCGGAATATCTGTTGATGAACCCCTGAAATATGTCATTTACTTTTCTGTTATAGCAATATTTCTCATACTTGCATTTACTTTAGGGAAACGTGGAGCTTGTCATTCCATATGTTGGATGGCGCCATTTATGGTTGTCGGCAGCAAAATCGGAAGATTTCTAAAAATACCTACTCTTCATCTAAAGGTAGAAAACAGTATGTGTACGGGATGTAAAACTTGTGAAGCAAAATGCCCGATGAGTTTAGAGGTAAACTCTATGGTAATCAGTGGAAGTATGGTAAACAGCGAATGCATATTATGTGGAGAGTGCATAGATACCTGTCCAAGGAAAGTAATAAGCTATACATTTGGGAATAAAAGACCCGAATTGAAATCCTAAATATTTACATTTTACTCCTGAGAACTTGCTGATGAGATTGCTAACTGCAGCAGTTCTCTTTTATTACTGACATTCAGCTTAGAATAAATATTTCTTGTAAAGGGGCGAGGGGACAGGTACCTTGTCCGGGCGAAGAGACAAGGTACCTGTCCCTCCGCCCCGAAAATAGTTTACCAGTAAACTATTTTATGCTATAATACATATGAAAAGATAGAATTAAAATTTGGAGGGGTAATATGAAATTATACAGAATGATTAATCGACCACCATTCTTTTTAAGTGTTTCCAACTGGATTACTAAGAAAGATAACCCGATTAAGAGTGGACCTAACTCAAGAAAAGCAGTAATTATACCACTCTTAATAATGCAATATGGCAGTCTTGCTGCAAAATTAAAAACCTTCGGTTCATTAAGAGAGTATTTAGTTACCTCTCTAAAAGGGATGCATGAAAGTGCAAAGAATATAAGGAAAAATCCTCATACGGGAAAAAAAGCTATTGATGAAAATACACTAAGAGAGTTGGAGGATTATGCTAAGGAACTGGGAATATCAAGCTTAGGCTATACTAAAGTCAATCCTAATTATATTTTTAAGGATTTTGAAATTTTATATGACAGTGCTTTGGTTTTGACAATGGAGATGAACAAAGAACTGATTGCCACTAATCCAAGTATAGAATGTAGTAAAGAGATATTTAGAACTTATGCAGGTCTGGGGCTTGCAGTAAATAAGATTGCGGACTTCCTAAGAGAGAAAGGGTATAATTGCCATCCAAGTCCTGCTATTGGCGGTGATATAAATACAATACCAACAGCTCAAGATGCTAATTTAGGTTGGGTTGGGAAAAATGGAATTTTGGTAACTCCGGAATTTGGTCCATGTGTAAGACTTGCAGCTGTCTTTATTGAGGCTGACAATTTACCAATAGCAAATGAAAATGATCATAAGTGGATTGCAGAATTTTGTACAACCTGTAACAAGTGTGTTAAGTCTTGTCCGGCGGGAGCTATTTATAAAGAACCTAAGACATTGGCTGATGGAACAAAAGTATATATAGATTTGGAGAAATGTGCTCCGTCATTTTCAGACGGTTGTTCAACATGTATTAGCAGCTGTGTTTTTACAGGTGGACATTATAATAAAATCAAAGAAGCATATATGAATAGAAAGCTTAAGAAGATTAATAATGATATCCATGATCTTAATTAAAATATTAAGGAAAAGAGGCTAAAGAAATGGAAGCACCGGTACTTGGGAAATACTTTAGAGGGATTACTTCTAATGTCAACCAGTATTTAGAACAAAAAATGGCTCCTTATGGTATTGGGTATGGTCAGTTTGAATACTTTATTATAATTGCGCTAAATGAAGGCATTAATCAAAATGATATAGCTAAATATAAGTATGTTGGTAAAGCAAGTGTGACTAAGGCAATTAGAATACTTGAAGAAAAAGGTTTTATTAAACGAATTATTAATGAAAAAGACAAAAGAAATTATAAGCTGTATTGTACTGACAAGGGCAAATCTATTATTGAAGGCTTTAATGACTATCAGAAGTTTGTTGAAGCAACAATATTTGCAGGTATGTCTGATGATGAAATTAACCAATTTTCCAAATGTTTGGAATCTGTTTATAAGAGCAGTTTTAAGCTTATAACAGAATGAAGAAAGGTGCAGATACTGGGATGTAGACACCTCCTAGTAAGGTGTTTTTCAGGCTAATAAAACTGTATTCTTAATGGATACAGTTGTTTGTGTTGTTTTGGATTGATGATAATTGACGAAAATTGTAATAACTTGTATAAAACTATTGTAGTAAATTGTACTAAACAATATACTATATATAAAAATTAATATTTGTTTTTAGTAACTATAAGCTTATTTTTGCGAGAGGAAGATTATTATTATGACAATTATAGGGATAGATTTGGGAACAACCAATAGCCTTGTCTCTTATTGGAGTGAGGACGGACCAGTAATTATCCCAAATGCACTTGGTTCAAACCTCACACCTTCTGTGGTTAGTATTGATGAAAACAATGATACTTGTTGGGGAATTAGCGAGAGAGCGCCTGTTAACACATTCACACATAACAGCTTCAACATTTAAACGATACATGGGTACAGAAAAACAATACCAATTAGGGAAGTATACTTTTTCTCCGGAGGAATTATCTTCATTCGTATTAAAGCAATTAAAATCTGATGCAGAGGCTTTTTTGGGACAAGAGGTTCAGGAAGCGGTAATTAGTGTTCCTGCGTGCACAGAGAAAGGCTACAAAACGAGCTGGTGAACTTTCCTGGTTAAGGGTAGAGCGTCTAATTAGTAAACCTACTGCGGCGGCAATTTCTTATGGTCTCCACCAAAAAGAGTCAGATACAAAATTCCTTGTTTTTGATTTAGGTGGGGGGACGTTTGATGTATCCATTTTAGAAATGTTTGCAGGGGTAATGGAGGTAAAATCTATATCCGGGGATAATTTTCTTGGTGGTGAAGACTTTACGGAAATTTTAATTTCCTATTTCTAAGCAAAATGTTCGGCAGACTGCCTTACACTAATATTAACCCAGAGAAGCAATTGCTTTGGGTGCAGCTATTCAAGCTGCTTTAAAAGAGCGGAATAAAGCATTAGATGAATTAATATTAACTGATGTATGCCCATATACACTGGGAACAGAAATCGTAAAACAAGTAGATGAAGAAAAATATGAAGATGGCTATTTTTCCGAAAATAGAACGTAATACAACTATTCCTGTTAGCAGGGTAGAACGGCTGGCACATGAGCTTTATCCAGCTGACCCTGATCTATTCTGCATTCAAGGAGAGTATTATTTTCGAATAGGCAGAAAAGAAAGGGAAATGTAGCATTTCAAAATGCACTAAAGATTAATCCCCATGATATGGATACATATTACTATATTGCACAGGTGGCATTTAAACATGATGATTTTTACGACGCTGCTCGTACCTGTAAAAATATTTTGAAGAAAATTCCTGATCATCCTGAGGCAATAAATCTTCTTAATAAAACAGCAGGTATATTTCAATTGAAACTAAAAAAAAGTCCATATAATTTAAAGGTAATAAAAGAGTTGAAACAAATTTATAGGATACTTGGGGATAGAAATAATGCTAAATCAAAAATATCTTCTTTTGATTTATTCAAGTGGCTATTTTTTACCTTGTTAAAGGTACTTGTCTACATAATCCTATTTTTCCTATTCATAATCATTTTTATTGCTACCCGTCAGTTCGGCTTAATTATTTTTATAATAGGTTACCATATATATAAAAGGTTTAGAAATTGAAGGTTACCAAGGAATAATCAATGTACAAAGCTGCAATAAGGTGTTATAAAGGTTATAAGGGTTAAAGTTAATCAACATTCTCATAGATTGTGGAGAAGCAAATGAACTTAAAGGAAAAAGCTAAATCTTGAGCCCTTTATTCAAGATGAAGAGGAAAGCTATAAGGCTATAAAGTTATTTCTTACGCATATTGATCGGACAATAACAGACTCCTTTTGCCATGGCAACCTTGGACCAAGAGAAACTAAAGCAGGTAGATTGATACTTATGGCAGAGGCAGAGCTGCAAAATGCCGTACCTAATTTAACCTTGAAATATAGTAGTGAGTCCAGTGATGAATTTGCTTTACAGGCTATTGAAACAGCACTGATAACTGCAAAGCCCAGCTTTGCTAATGACGACATGTTTTCGCAAGATTTAGGTAAGGATTATGGAATTGCCAGTTGCTATAACGGTTTATTAATTGGCGGTGGTAGCTTTACCCTTGTGCGATTAAACCTTGCAGTTTTATCAGCTGAGGCTGTTGATATAAATGATTACCTTAATGTACAGCTCCCGAAAGCAGTTGAGGTAATGAGCGAGTATATTGATGAGA
>Ga0209346_1001399_pt1 | contig 13410 bp, 16 predicted proteins | sample AutmiccommunBRH9_FD_187381 | JGI IMG/M metagenome (GOLD analysis project Ga0209346, IMG submission 187381) | Deep subsurface microbial communities from Mt. Terri, Switzerland - Autotrophic microbial communities BRH/9 (SPAdes) (version 2) | ecosystem: Environmental > Aquatic > Deep subsurface >...
GTCCGGCTCTGCGCGCGCTCTGAGACAGACCGACCCGGCCAACTGCCGGAACCACTATGAAAACCTGAGACAAGGAACTTCGGATGCCAGGCATTCTCGAAGCGCTGTCGGGGCTGCTGCCTCGCTGGCCGGTGCGTCATGACGAAGCGAAGGCCAGCCGGGTCGGCGGTTTAGTCTCGTTCAGTGGGCCGGGCGAACCCGTGTGGAGCCCGCGCGATTATTCCACATTCGCCCGCGAAGGCTTTGCGCAAAACGCAATTGTTTATCGTTCTGTGCGCATGATTTCCGAGGCCGCAGCATCGATCCCGTTGATGCTTTTCGAGGGCGACCAGGAACATGACGTCCATCCGTTCCTCGAACTGCTCTCGCAACCCTGTCCCGGCTCCACCGGAACGGACCTCCTCGAAAGCTTCTATGGCCACCTGCTTGTTGCAGGCAACGCTTATATCGAAGCCGTGGGTCTCGACGGCGACTTGCGCGAACTTCACGCCCTGCGGCCCGACCGCATGAAAGTGATCCCCGGCGTGGACGGCTGGCCGGAGGGCTACGAGTACACTGTCGGTGGCAACTCCGTGCGCTTTTCGGGAGAAGTCGCCGCAGGGGTACGGCCGGTCCTGCACATGCGCCTCTTCCACCCGCTCAACGACCACTACGGCATGAGCCCGATCGAGGCGGCGGCAACCGCAATCGATATCCATAACGAGGCCGCCAACTGGAACAAGGCGCTGCTCGACAACGCGGCGAGGCCATCGGGCGCGCTCGTCTATGCGGCGCGCGATGCGCATCTGACCGGCGAGCAGTACGACCGCCTGAAGAGCGAGCTGGAAGCAGGCTTCGCGGGAGCGCGAAATGCCGGAAGGCCGTTGCTCCTCGAAGGCGGGCTTGACTGGAAGCCTTTGAGCCTCAGCCCAAAGGAAATGGACTTCATCGAAACAAAGAACGCTGCAGCCCGCGAGATCGCGCTGGCTATGGGCGTGCCGCCAATGCTGCTCGGCATCCCCGGCGACAACACCTATTCGAACTACCAGGAAGCCAACCGCTCCTTCTGGCGGCAGACGGTACTGCCCCTTACGAACCGAACGGCCAAAGCCTTATCGCGATGGTTGTCGCCGGCGTTTGGAAGCGAGACCTTGACGTTGCGCCCCGACCTCGATCAGATCGAGGCGCTGTCGAGCGAACGCGAGGCGCTTTGGGCGCGCATCGAGAAGGCGAGCTTCCTGACCCGCGACGAGAAGCGTGCGGCGGCCGGTTACGATGCGCTAGGGGAGGACGAAAACAACCTCGGCCCTTTTCCGGAAGCCTCGCAAGAGGCCAAAAGGTATGACCCAAGCCAACCGCGCGCCCCTGAAGGCAGCCCGAACGGCGGCAAGTGGGTTGGAGATGGCGGCAGCGGTGGCGGTGCGTCGGGTGGCGATGACAAACCGGTACGTGTGGCCCAGGCGCGGCGTCCTACGAGGACCGACGCCGGTTCACCGGGCGGGCGGCCCTCGACGGAACTGGTGTTTGCCCGTTCGCGCGTCGAAAATGCTCTGAAACGCGTACGCGAACTCGACCCGAATTTCAGGTATACTCCGAGTATTACAAGCGCGAATGAGTCAGAACAGGTCGCGGTGGCGAGACTGCGAGCCATAGCTCAGGAAGCCGAAGCGCGAATAACGTTTATCGAGCGCGGCGGCGTACCTTATGTTTTTCGAAACATGCAGGAATACCAAGACTTCGGACGCAGAGTGCGGACAGAGTTCGAATCCGCTGGCCACCGTGATGCCGTGCCTCACCTCCGCGGTAGTGCCCTGACAGGACGAAGTTTCCAAGAAGGAAGGCCATTTGACCAGGGTCCGAAGCCCAGTGATCTTGACCTGGCTATTGTGAGCCAAACCTTAATGCGAAGGGCCGATGAGTTGAGGATACCCCTCAGGAATAACCGAATGCGAAGCGTCAGCTTAAATGAAAACAATTTGGGCAGATTAGGAATCCTATCCAATGTTGACCGCCAATCAATTCAACAAGGTCGCGACGTTACCATCATGCTCTACAGATCAGAGGGCGCGATAACGCGGCGGGGACCAAATATTCGATTGCAACGAGTGGAGGAATGAACATGTTTTTCGTACTCTTTGGCGTGAAAACGTCAGATATCGAAATAGCGCGTGAATGGTTGAACGAAGTCTTGCCAATTGCGGCGCAGGGTAGAAATAATGAGTACGTTGGCGACTATTATGTCTATGGCAAACGGGGTGGGGAAAGAGTTAAACTCTGCTCGGGAATCTCACAAGACGAAGATGGAAAATATCCCACGGAGGAAGAATTCCCAGATCAAAATGTAATTATCTATGTAGATCAAACGACGGTCAATTCCACGAACCTGCGCGCTATTGAGTCACGTCCCGACCGCTTTGTAAAGTTACGCGAGGATCGTTCGGCGGAGGAGGTTTCCGTGTCGAAAGCTGAAGGGTGAGAAGCGTATTGACTCGCTGAACCGCCTCTCAACAGACGATATCGAAGTCGCAAAGTCCTGGCTTGAGACGGTCTTCAAAATTAGGGCCCAGGGCCGCCACAACGACGAAATGGATGACTATTATTCGTTCGGCGAGCTAAGTGGCGAATTTGTTAGACTTTGTCCTGGAGTTTCCGAAGACGAGGATGGAGAATACCCAACTGAACATGATTTCCCGGACCTGTATCTGATTCTATTCGTCGATGGTTTGCCGGAAGATTCGGAAATATTATTCGCGCTAAAATCGCGCCCCGACCGCTTCAAGCTGCTGCGTGAGGATCGGTACGAAGAAGACTAATTGCGAGCTGACGCGGCCTCGAGCCTGAAATCCATTTAGAACTATTTCGACCAATATGCGCCACGCCGGCATTTGCATGCGGGGCGTTTTTGTTTGGGCAATCGCTAGAAGTAAGGAGCCGGCCTCGATGGCAGGAAGAATGGACAGACGGCTGGAAGTCAAATCGGCCGGAGCGGGATGCCGTGTCTCGGGCTATGCGAGCGTGTTCGGGATCGTCGACGACAGCCGCGACATCGTCATGCCCGGCGCCTTCGCAAGAAGCCTTGCAAGGCGCGGCCCCAGGAGCATCCGCATGCTGTTCCAGCACGACCCCGGCCAGCCGATCGGCATCTGGGACGTGGTCCGCGAAGAACAGCGCGGGCTTTACGTTGAAGGCTGGCTGGCGCCGGGTTCGGCGCGAGCCGCCGAGATAGCTTCCCTGCTGAGGGCCGGCGCCATCGACGGATTGTCCATCGGATTTCGCGCGATGAAAGCCAAGAATGACCGCGCGAGAAAAACACGACAACTGGTCGAGATAGATTTGTGGGAGGTGTCGGTCGTGACCTTCCCGATGCAGCCGCTGGCGCGAGCCCGGCTCGACGAAGGAACCGGCGCTGCCGGCAACCTCGCGGTGCGCGGGCAAACTCCGCTCGCACGCCGCATGCGGGAGGCCGCAAGGCAGCTCCTGGACTGACCCCCGAAGTGAGACGAGGACAACTGAACTGATGGAAAGGACGCAATCGATGAGCGACCCGGCACTCGAAACGAAGGCGACCGGCAACGACGTTGCCATGGCCTTCGATGAATTCATGACCGCCTTCGAGGCGTTCAAGGTGGAAAACGAAAACCGCCTCCAGGAGATGGAGCAACGCATGTCCGTCGACGTGCTGACCTCCGACAAGCTGGAGCGCATAAACCGCGCGCTCGATGCCAACAAGCGCCGCGTCGACGAACTCTCGGTGAAGGCGGCGCGCCCGCCGATCGGTGGGGAAAGCGCAGGCTGCATCGGTTCGTCGGCAAGCCAGCTGCAACACAAGTCGGCGTTTCACCGCTATGTGCGCAACGGCGAAACGAGCGCTCTGCGCGACCTCGAAGGCAAGGCATTGTCGGTTGGTTCCGATCCCGATGGCGGCTACCTGGTGCCCGATGAAACCGAAGCAACCGTCAACCGCGCGCTGAAGGACATCTCCCCGATCCGCGCGATCGCCGGCATCCGCCAGGTATCCGGGTCAGTCTACAAGCGCCCGTTCGCGATCTCGGGTCCTGACACCGGCTGGGTCGGCGAGACGGCGGCCCGGACGCAGACCAATGCCCCGACGTTGGCCGAATTGTCCTTCCCGACGATGGAGCTTTATGCGATGCCGGCGGCGACGGCGAGCCTGCTTGATGACTCGGCGGTCAACATCGACGAGTGGTTGGCCGAGGAAGTCCGCATCGCGTTTGCCGAACAGGAAGGTAGCGCCTTCGTCACCGGCGATGGCGTCAACAAGCCGAAGGGCTTCCTCGACTACACGACGGTCGACAATGCGTCGTGGACCTGGGGCAACGTCGGGACGGTTTCGACGGGGGCCGCAGGCGCCTTCCCCGCAAGCGATCCAAGCGACGTACTGATCGACCTCATCTACTCGGTCCGCTCTGGCTATCGCGGCAACGCACACTTCGTCATGAACCGTTCGACGCAGGCCGAAATCCGCAAGATGAAGGACGCCGACGGAACCTACCTGTGGCAGCCGGCATCCCGGCCTGGCGAATCCTCGACGCTGATGGGCTTCCCGGTCGTCGAATCCGAGGACATGCCCGACATCGCCGCCGACAGCTATTCTGTAGCCTTCGGCGATTTCCGCCGCGGATATCTCATCGTCGACCGCGTCGGCATCCGCGTGCTGCGCGATCCATACTCGTCCAAACCCTACGTGCTGTTCTACACGACCAAGCGCGTCGGCGGAGGCATTCAGGATTTCGAAGCCCTCAAGCTCCTGAAATTCGGCGTGTAAACGAAGTACCGCCAGACCGAAAGCACTTAAGGGCGGCGCGGCTTGCTTCGCGGCCCTTCCTCGCATCCGCGCACGGCCCTCCTCCCACGTGCGCGCAACTCTGAAACGGCGTCCGGGCTTCGCAAGAAGCCAAGGCGCCGTTTCAGCTTTTTTTGGGCGCGGTAACGCTGGGAAGCCAACTGGTCGCAGATCACAGGGAGTGGGAAGGATGGCGCTTTTACAATTGACAGGTCCGGTGGCCGAACCGGTTTCCGTGGCCGAGGCAAAAGAACACCTGCGGGTCGATGGAACGAGCGAGGATACGCTGATTTCGAGCCTCATCCTGACTTCGCGCCTGCATATCGAAGCGGCATTGGGACTGGCGCTCATGACGCAAAGCTGGCGGCTCCTGCTCGACCGATGGCCCAAGGACGGCGAAGTTCGCATTCCGCTGCGGCCTCTGCAGTCAGTCGGCGAGATCCGCACGTACGATGCCGTTGGTGCGTCAAGCGTCTTGCCGGCGGATCGCTATGTCGTCGATGCGGTCTCCAATCCGGGGCGCGTCGTTCCGCAAGGCGGCGCCCTGCCATCGCCCGGCCGCGCTGCCAACGGCATAGAGATCGCATTCGTTGCAGGCTACGGCGATACACCCTCGGATGTCCCTGCTCCGATCCGCCAGGCGCTGCTCTTGCTGATCGCGCATTGGTATGAGCATCGCGATCCCGTCGAGATCGGCACCCCTGGCGTCGCCATCCCCGGTGCGGTCTCAAGGCTCCTGAAGTCCTACAGGCAGGCGCGCATATGAACGGCACCGATGACATTCGGATCGGCGATTTGCGCCAGCGCATCGTGATCGAACAGCCCGTGCGCGTTGGTGACGGCGGGGGCGGGGCCCTGGAAAGCTGGACCGAGGTCGGCGAGGTATGGGCGCGGTTGCGACCGCTCGGCGGCACCGAGCGGAGCGAAGCCGATGCGATCGCAGGAAGCGTCAGCCACGAAGCGGTGATGCGCTATCGCGGCGACCTCGGTCCGGAGCTGCGCTTGCGGCTCGGCACGCGAGTGTTCGACATCCGTGCCGTGTTCGACATCGACGAACGGCGCCGCTTCCTGCGCTGCCTAATCGAGGAGCGCGACCTGTGAGGATAGGGGTGCGTATTGCTGGATTGTCCGGCCAGCTCGGCCGCCTCGAAATTGCCCGCATGCGTGAACGCATCCTGGCCCGGCGATTGCGCATTCCCGGCTCTGGGAGCAAGCCCGCCGCCGGTCATTCAAGTGATGGCGGGAGCGACATTCTACGCCGCACGCGGTCGAGACCGCGGCGGCCGGCCGAATAAGGAGGCTGCAATATCATGACGAGTGCGAATTGGGCGCTGCAGAAAGCGATCTTCACGACCCTGTCGGGCGCAGCGCCGCTGACGGCTTTGATTGGTGCCGACCGCATCTACGACGACGTGCCGGGCGATGCCGAGTTCCCATACGTGACGTTCGGCCAATCCCAGTTGCGCGACTGGTCGACGGGAAGTGACGGCGGACACGAGCACGTTTTCACGCTGAACGTTTGGTCGCGAGAAAACGGCAGGCGCGAAGTCACCGAGGCGATGGGGCTACTGGAGGCGGCGCTGCATGACGCAGAACTGACGCTCGATGGCCACCGGTTGATCAACTTGCGTCACGAATTTTCTGAAAGCCGCCGCGAGGCCGACGGGGAAACCTACCGCGGCATCATTCGATATCGGGCGGTGACCGAGCCGGCACCCTGACGGGGCAGCTGGAACTGGAACGAGTTTGCACATCCAACGGCACAAGGAGCCTTTGAACCATGGCGGCGCAAAAGGGCAAGGACCTACTGCTCAAAGTCGATACCGACGGCTTGGGCAGCTTTTCGACAGTGGCGGGTCTGCGATCGCGGACCTTGTCGTTCAATGCGGAAACGATCGACATCACTCACCAGGAATCGGCTGGCCAGTGGAGGGAATTGCTGGACGGCGGCGGCATAAGGAGCGCCAGGCTGTCCGGGTCAGGCATTTTCAAGGACGATGCCTCGGATGAAACGGTGCGCGGGCTTTTCTTCAACGGAACGGTGCGCGCCTGGCAGGTCGTCATACCTGATTTCGGCACCGCGACCGGGCTGTTTCAGGTGACGTCTCTGGAATTCGCCGGCCGCCACGATGGCGAGTTGACGTTCGACCTGACGCTTGAAAGCGCCGGCGAAGTCTTGTTTGCCCCCATCTGAGGATCGCGTTTATGACCAATCGGCATCGTGGCGAAATAGAAGCAAAGCTCGACGGCAAGAGCTACCGGTTGTGTCTGACGCTAGGCGCGCTGGCGGAACTGGAGGACGCCTTCGGCGCCGATGACATGGTCGCGCTCGCGCGGCGTTTCGAGGAAGGCCGCATCCGTTCCGCCGACGCCATGAAGATCATCGGCGCCGGGCTGCGCGGCGGCGGCTCGCCCATCGATGATGAGGCGGTCTCGGCCATGCAGGCTGAAGGCGGTGCGGGCGGGTTCGTCGATATCGTAGCGAGATTGTTGCGCGCGACGTTTTCAGCATCCGGGCCCGACAGCGACGAAACAACGGCAGGGGTGGGGGCGAGCGAACATTCGGGCCCTTTCCCTGGGACGACGTGATGGCGGCAGGGCTTGGGCTACTCGGCCTGCCACCGGCAGTTTTCTGGGCCATGACGCCCTGCGAACTGGCGGCAGCCATCCGCGGCCGTCTCGGCCTTGATCCCTCGCCATCCCCGCTTCGCCGCGGCGACCTTGAAAGCCTGATGCAGCGGTTCCCTGACCCGAGCTGACCCCAATCCGTTTGCCCGGACCGGGCTTAAGCTGACTTGGCAACGATCTGGAGTGAATGATGGACGAATTCGATACTTCCATCGAGACGTGGACGGTCGTCGTTGATGCCGACACGAGCGCGTTGACAAAGGAACTGAGCGCCGCCTCAAATCTCGGGCGACAGTTTTCAAGTGCCTTGTCGAGCGCCTTCGATGGTATCGCCATCAAGGGCAAAGGTCTTGGCGACGTGCTGCGCGGGTTGGCCCTCGACCTTTCGAAGATTGCTTTGAAAGCCGCCTTCAAGCCCCTTGAGCAGGGCTTTGGAAATCTGCTGTCTGGCATGTTTGCAGGCGGACTCGGCGGCGGCGTAGCTCCAGCACCATTGCCGGTGCCGTTTGCCCATGGCGGCGTAATTTCCAATCCGATGCGGTTTCCACTGGGGCGCGGCGGGCTTGGTCTTGCCGGTGAGCGCGGCGCGGAAGCGGTTATGCCACTGGCGCGCGGACCGGATGGACGTCTTGGCGTTGCGGCGCAGTCCGGCGGCGGAGGCGTCAACGTGACCTTCCATGTCTCGACGCCGGACGCTGACAGTTTCCAGCGATCCCAAACTCAGGTCGCCGCCATGCTGAGCCGTGCGGTCTCGCTGGGCCAGCGCAATCTTTAAGCGCACACGAAAGCCAAAGGAGTAGCCGCGATGGGGTTTCATGAGGTGCGATTCCCGATCGGGATCTCGCTGGGTTCCCAAGGCGGGCCGGAGCGGCGTACCGACGTTGTCGTCCTGGGATCCGGATTCGAGGAACGCAACAGCCGCTGGGCGGATTCCCGTCGCAGCTATAATGCCGGCTACGGCGTCCGCTCGCTCGACGACCTGCACGAAGTCATCGCTTTCTTCGAAGAGCGGCGCGGGCGACTTTATGGATTCCGCTGGCGCGACCACGCCGACTGGAAATCCTGCGAGCCAGGAAAAGAGTCCGGCCCGCTCGACCAGCACCTCGGGATCGGCGACGGACTTCAGGTCTCCTTCGACCTCGTCAAGACGTATGGGGGGAGTTTCGCCCCGTGGGTCCGCCGCATCAGGAAACCCGTTGCCGGCTCCCTGACGGTTGCCGTCGACGGGGTCGCGCGCACCGAGACAAGCGATTACCTGGTCGATAGCGAAAACGGAACAATCATATTTCAGCCGTCGAGCCTTCCAGCGGCGGGCGCGAGCGTCACTGCGGGCTTTGCTTTCGACGTGCCGGTACGCTTCGATACCGATCATCTCGAGATCAATCTGCAGGGCTTTCGCGCAGGCGCAATTCCCTCAATTCCCATTGTCGAGATACGCCTATGAAGGATCTACCTCTGGGCCTGCGTACCAGCCTCGACAGCGGCGTCACGATGCTTTGCTGGTGCTGGCGCGTCACGCGGCGCGATGGCACGCGGATGGGCTTTACCGATCACGACCGCGATGTGGTTTTCGACGCCACGACATTTGAAGCGGCTGCGGGGCTCTCAGCCAGCGAAATCAACGAGAGCGTTGGCCTCGGAGTCGACAATCTCGAGGTCTCCGGTGCGCTAACTTCGGAACGGCTGACCGAAGCCGATCTTGCCGCCGGCTTCTACGATGACGCGGCAGTTGAAGTCTTCCGCGTTGACTGGTCTGCGCCGGAAAATCGCATCCTGATGCGCACCGGAAGTCTTGGTGAAGTGAGCCGGGCGGGTAGGATTTTCAAGGCCGAGGTGCGCGGGCTTGCGCATTATCTCCAGCAACCCAAGGGGCGACTCTACCAATACACCTGCGACGCTGACCTTGGCGACAACCGCTGCAAGGTGAACCTCGACGCGGCGGCCTATCGCAGCAGCGGCACGGTTGTGGAATTTCTGACGCCCCGCAAATTCACGGCGTCTGGCCTCAACGCCTTTGCCAATGACTTCTTCAGCCGGGGCCTGCTTGATTTCACCAGCGGTCCCGCGCTCGGCCAGAAGCTCGAGGTGAAGGTTCACGTCAAGCGCGATGGCGTGGTGAGCGTCGAATGCTGGGAGCCGGTACGTAACCCGCTCCAGCCAGGATCAGGGTTCGACGTGCGCGCAGGCTGCGACAAGATCTTTGCGACGTGCCGGGCGAAATTCGACAACGCCATCAACTTTCGCGGCTTCCCCCACATCCCCGGCAACGACTTCATCGCTTCCCACGCAACCCGTCCCGGAACGCGTCGCTGAACGCGAAGCCGACCTCCAGCAATCAGCGAAGGTCACCTTGAATGGTCATGAAAACGGAGTTGGCGCAGCCGCGCTCCGCCCGCGAAGTCGTGACGCTCGCGCGCGGTTGGGTTGGTACGCCTTATCACCATCAGGCGAGCCTGCGAGGTGTCGGCACTGATTGCCTCGGATTGGTCCGGGGGGTCTGGCGCGAACTTTATTCCGCCGAACCGGAACGAATGTCCGCCTATACGCGCGACTGGTCGGCAACGGGTGACGAGACGTTGCTGGCGGCCGCAACCCGCCACTTCGTCACGGTTGATGCGGCGGCAGCCCAAGCCGGCGATGTGCTCATCTTCCGCTATCGCGAACGGCTGCCAGCGAAGCACTGCGCAATTCTATCGGCGCCCGGCCGTTTCATACATGCCATCGAAGGAGCACCCGTGTGTGAAGTCGCGATGACGAATTGGTGGAGTCGGCGCGTGGCAGGCGCCTTCCGGTTTCCAGGAGTGAGGGACTGATGGCGACACTGGCTTTATCGGTCGCAGGCGCCGCGATCGGCAGCACCCTGCTGCCGGCGGGCGTGACGGTTCTCGGCGCGGCGCTGTCGGGCGCCGCGATTGGCGCGCAAGTTGGCGCGCTAGCGGGTTCCTATGTGGATCAGGCACTGTTCGGGGCATCCGGCGAAACGCGCACCGTCGAAGGCCCGCGGCTGCGCGATCTGCACGTGACGGCATCTTCCGAAGGCGCGGCGATCCCGCGCATATTTGGCCGCGTACGCCTCGGTGGTCAGGTCATCTGGGCGACAGACTTCGAAGAAGAAGTAGTACGCTCGACCGAAGGCGGTGGCAGCGGCAAGGGCTTGGGCGGGGCCGGCAGCGCGCCATCCGTCGAGAGTGTCGAATATCACTACTACGCCAACGTCGCGATCGCCATCTGCGAAGGTGAAATTACGAGGCTGGGCCGGGTATGGGCCGATGGCGCCGAACTCGATTTGTCGGGGTATGTCCACAGGCTGCGCAAGGGGCGGGAGGGCCAGTCGCCCGATTCGCTCATCGAGGCGCGCGAAGGGGCCGGCGCGGCACCCGCCTACCGCGGCCTTGCCTACATCGTTTTCGAGCGCCTGCCGCTTGCCGAATTCGGCAACCGCATCCCACAGTTTTCCTTCGAAGTGCATCGCGCCGTCGATGACTTCAACGAGGATGTCCGCAGCGTCGTATTGATTCCCGGTTCCGGTGAATTCGTCTACGCACCAGAGGTCATCAATCTGAAATTCGGAATCGGCGGGTCGCTCGCCGAAAACGTGCACACGGGACAGGGCGGCAGCGACTGGAAAGTCGCAATAAACCAACTGCAGGCGGAACTACCCAACGTTTCCAATGTCTCGTTCGTGATGAGTTGGTTTGGCACCGACCTGAGAGCTGCGAACTGCCAGATCCGCCCGGGTGTCGAGGTCGATTCAAAGACGACGCAACCGCAAACGTGGCGCGCGGGCGGTGTTGGACGCGCGGGCGCGCATCTCGTCAGCAAGCGCCAGGGCCGGCCGGCCTATGGCGGGACGCCCTCGGATCAGAGTGTGGTCGACGCCATCCGCGATTTGAAGTCGCGCGGCCTGAACGTCACGTTGACGCCGTTCATCCTCATGGATGTGCCGGCGGGAAACAGCTTGCCCGACCCGTACGGCGGAACGGGCCAGCCGGTGTATCCCTGGCGCGGTCGGATCACCTGCAACCCCGCGCCGGGAGAGCCAGGTACACCCGACAAGACAGCGGCAGCCGGCGCTCAGATCGCAACGTTCGTCGGCAGCGCCCAGCCGGGGCATTTCTCGATCGACGGCGATACGGTCAGCTATTCCGGTCCGGCCGAATGGAGCTATAGCCGGATGGTCCTGCATCAGGCGCACTTGGCGAAAGCAGCCGGTGGCGTCGACGCCTTTCTGCTCGGGACCGAGCTTCGCGGATTGACATGGGTGCGAGATGGCGCTGCAAGCTATCCGTTCGTGTCGGCGCTGCGCCAGCTTGCCGCCGACGTCAAGTCGGTGCTGGGGGTGAATACCAAGGTCACCTATGCCGCGGACTGGACGGAATATTTTGGTCACCAGCCGCAGGACGGGACGGGCGATGTCTATTTCCACCTCGATCCGCTGTGGTCGTCGCCCAACATCGACGCCGTCGGGATCGATTGTTATTGGCCGCTGGCCGACTGGCGCGATGGCCGCGCGCATCTCGATTATTTCGCCGGCGCGCGCTCGGTTTACGACCTTGCCTACCTCTCCTCGAACGTCGCCGCCGGCGAGGGCTATGATTGGTATTACGCCAGCGCGAGCCATCGAAATCAGCAGGTTCGAACCCCGATTACAGATGGTACGGGCAAGCCCTGGGTCTTCCGCTACAAGGACGTGCGCGGCTGGTGGGAGAATCGTCACTACAACCGACCTGGTGGTGTCGAGCAGGCAACGCCCACGGCCTGGCTGGCGGAATCTAAACCAATCTGGTTCATGGAAATCGGCTGTCCGGCAACCGACAAAGGTGCCAACCAGCCGAACGTATTCGTCGATCCGAAGAGTTCCGAGAACGCGCTCCCGTATTTTTCGGAAGGCCGCCGCGACGACCTCATGCAGCGGCGCTATCTCCAGGCGCTGATGCGCACATTCACCCCCGGAGGTGAAGGCTTCAACCCTGGCCTGAATCCGTCGTCCACAGTTTACAACGGGCGCATGGTCGATGCCTCCCGAATGTTCGTCTACTGCTGGGATGCACGCCCCTATCCTGCATTTCCCTTCAATCTCGACGTGTGGGGGGATGGCGAGAACTGGCGGCTCGGTCATTGGCTCAACGGCCGTCTTTCCGGCGTGCCGCTGGCCGAATTGGTCGAAGCACTGCTGATGGAATACGGCTTCGACCGCGGCGTCAGTGATCGGCTGGCGGGCATCGTGCCCGGCTACGTTGTCGACCGGCCGATGAGCGTGCGCGACGCGCTGCAGCCATTGGGGCTTGCCTACTTCTTCGATGCGATTGAGAGCGGTGACCAGATTGTCTTCCGCCACCGTGGAGCCGAGCCCTCCGTTGCCACGTTGATCGACGCGGCGATCGTTGAAAGCGCATCCGATGCCCCGCTCGTCACCCTGACGCGCGCACAGGAGACAGATCTGCCGGCGTCGGCAAAAATCAATTACGTCAGCGGCGCCACCAACTATTCGCAATCGGTCGCCGAGGCACGCCGGCTTGTTGGAGCGAGCGGCCGTCTGGCGCAGGCCGAATTGCCGATCGTGATGGAAGCCGATCAGGCAGGCGGAGTCGCCGAGAGCTGGCTGTTCGAAGCCTGGGCCAGCCGAGAGCGGGCGAAGTTTGCCGTTCCGCCAAGCCGCCTGGAATTGGAACCTGGCGACGTCATCGAACTCCAGCGCGATGCAGTCACCCGCACGTTTCGCATCACCGAGATCGCTGATGCCGGCGCCCGGACAATCGATGCCCGCAGCATCGATCCGGACGTCTATAATCTCGTGTCGGCGCCTCCGAGGGAATCCCGCAGCCCCGCAGCCAGCGCAAGCGGGACGCCGCAACTCGTCTTTCTCGACCTGCCGCTCCTCAATGGGTCCGAGCCGGCATCGGCCGGGTACACAGCAGCGGCCCAGGAACCATGGCCCGGGATCGTCGCACTCTACGGGTCGCCGGAGGCGACCGGCTTCCGGCTGCGCAGCCTCTTGC
>Ga0209346_1001401_pt1 | contig 13393 bp, 11 predicted proteins | sample AutmiccommunBRH9_FD_187381 | JGI IMG/M metagenome (GOLD analysis project Ga0209346, IMG submission 187381) | Deep subsurface microbial communities from Mt. Terri, Switzerland - Autotrophic microbial communities BRH/9 (SPAdes) (version 2) | ecosystem: Environmental > Aquatic > Deep subsurface >...
CCGGCCTGGTCGCCGGCCTGATAGTCGACCATCGAGACCTTGTAGCCGCGCGCCTCGGCCCAGCGCTGGTACATGCGCAGCAGCATCTCGGCCCAGTCCTGGCTTTCGGTGCCGCCGGCGCCGGCGTGGATCTCGATATAGGTGTCGAGACTGTCGGCTTCGCCGGAGAGCAGAGCGTTGACCTTGTCGCGGTCGGCGCGGGCAGCGAGCTTCTCGAGGCTGGCGACGCCTTCGTCGGCGAGGCCGGTGTCGCCTTCTTCCTCGGCCATCTCGATAAATTCGAGCGCGTCGTCCCGTTCCTGCGCGATTTCCTTGGCGGCGCTGATCGATTCATCGAGCCGGCGGCGTTCAGTCATCACCGCCTGGGCGGCGGTCTGGTCGTCCCAAAGGGTCGGGTCCTCGACCCGGGCGTTGAGCTCGTCGAGACGGCGCAGCGCAACATCCCAGTTGAGCGAGGTCCTGATCAGGTTGAGGGCGGCGTCGATCCGGTCGACATAGGCTTGCGCGTCGGCACGCATGATAATCTCCAAAGCTGATGGCAGCAGCGATTAGACGATATCGCGGACAAGTAAAGTGGTGTGGGCGGTTTTCGGTCCGGCGGCGCGGGGGCCGTGGTCAGGCCACGGATTTTCTGCTCGCCCGCCGATTTCTGTGATAGCAGGGAATCAGGAGGCGCAGGACATGACGATCAGGAATTTTACCGATATTGACGTGCCCGACCAGAGCGGGCGCGTCTTTTTCGTGACCGGCGCGAACAGCGGACTGGGTTACGAGGCTGCCAAGCTGCTTGCCGGCAGGGGCGCGCGAGTGCTGCTCGGTTGCCGGTCGGCGGATAAGGCGGAGGCTGCGATGGCCGATATTCGCGCTGTCTATCCGGAGGCCGACATGCGCTTTGTCCCGCTTGATCTCGGCGACCTGCAATCGATACGCGATGCCGCAAAACTGGTGGCCGGGGAGCCGCGGCTCGACGTGCTGCTGAACAATGCCGGGATCATGATGCCGCCGCGGGAAGAAACGGCGGACCGGTTTGAATCGCAATTTGGTGTCAATCATCTGGGGACATTCGCGCTGACCGGACTGCTGCTGGGCAAGCTGTCCGAGGGGCAGTCGCCGCGGGTGGTGATCACCTCGAGCATGGCGCATCGCAGCGGCCGGATCGATTTTGACGATATCAACGCGGAGAAGGGCTACAGCCGCTGGGGCCGCTATGCGATGAGCAAGCTGGCCAATCTGCTGCACATGCATGAACTGGACCGGCGTCTGCGGGCGGCGGATTCTCCGGTCATCGCCGTCGCCTGCCACCCGGGTGTGGCAGATACCGAGCTGGCGCGGCATTTTCCGGATGTGATGATATCCCTGCTGCGGCCGGTGACCGGATTGTTCATGAACAGCGCGGCGCAAGGGGCCTGGCCGACGCTGGCGGCAGCGGCCGGAGACGGCGTCGAGAGCGGGCAATATTTCGGGCCCAGCCGGAATGCGGAGTGGACCGGTCCGGCGCGCGAGGTCCGGCCGCATGATAAAACGAAGAGGGTGGAGCCGGCCAAACGATTGTGGGGCATTTCGGAAGAAATGACCGGCGTAATTTATCCCGTCTGAGACTCTCGGCCGGCCTGATTCCGGCATTTCCATTGCTTCCCCGCCCTGGTTCCGCTAGCTACGAGGTGGGAGGACAGGTTTGAACGCTTCGCATGAGGGGATAATGCTTGTTCGATGAAATGCTGGGCAGCGGGGATGATGTCCGCCAGCCCTATCAGGACTATAAAAACTGGCTTGATGGCGAAGATGTCAAGCGGCTTCACCGCAAATCTGCAGATGCCGAAGCCTTTTTCCGAAAAACCGGGATTACGTTCAACGTCTATGGGCAGGATGAGGCCGACGAGCGCCTGATCCCGTTTGACGTCGTGCCGCGGGTGCTGTCGGCGCGCGAGTGGCGCAAGCTGTCGAAAGGCATCGAGCAGCGCGTCCGTGCGATCAATGCCTTTCTCTACGATATTTATCATCGCCAGGAGATATTGCGGGCGGGTCGGGTACCGATCGAACTGATTGCCAATAATGCCGCCTTCCTGCCGCAGATGATTGGCGTTCATCCGCCGGGCGGCATTTACACTCATATCATCGGTACCGACATAGTCCGTACCGGCGACGAAGAATTTTACGTGCTCGAGGACAATGCCCGCACCCCGTCGGGGGTCAGCTACATGCTCGAAAACCGCGAAACCATGTTGCAGATGTTTCCGGAGCTTTTTGCGCGGATCAAGGTCCAGGAAGTCAGCCATTATCCCGGCCAGTTGCGCCGTTCGCTGGCAAATTGTGCGCCCCCGAAATGCGAGAGCAGGCCGGTGGTCGCGGTGCTGACTCCGGGAATCCACAACAGCGCCTATTTCGAGCACAGCTTTCTCGCCGACCAGATGGGCGTGGAGCTGGTCGAAGGGCATGATCTCAAGATTGTCGATGGCCGCGTCGCCATGCGCACGACCGAGGGCTATACCCCGATCGATGTGCTCTATCGCCGGATCGACGATGATTATTTGGACCCCCTCAATTTCGATCCGCAATCGATGCTGGGAGTGCCGGGTATCTTCGACGTCTATCGGTCGGGGGGCATCACCATCGCCAACGCGCCGGGCACCGGGATTGCCGATGACAAGGCTCTGTACAGCTATATGCCGGACATTGTCGAATTCTATACCGGCGAAAAGCCCCTTCTGGAAAATGTGCCGACCTGGCGTTGCTCGGAGAAGGACGAACTGGCTTATGTGCTGGACCATCTGGAAGAGCTGGTCGTCAAGGAGGTCCACGGCTCGGGCGGCTATGGCATGCTGGTAGGACCGGCCGCGTCAAAGAAGGAAGTATCTGCCTTTCGGGCCAAGCTGATCAACAATGCCAGCAATTACATTGCCCAGCCAACACTAGCCCTCTCCACCGTCCCTATTTTCACGAAAAAGGGATTGTCCCCCCGCCATGTTGACCTGAGACCCTTTGTCCTGGTTTCACCCGAGGGCATCAGCATCACGCCAGGCGGCCTGACCAGGGTGGCAATGACCGCGGGGTCACTGGTCGTAAACAGCAGCCAGGGGGGAGGCACCAAGGATACATGGGTGCTGGAAGAATGAGGGGGTCTTTCTGATGCTTGGCAAGACAGCCGCAAGCCTGTTCTGGATGTCACGCTATCTCGAGCGCGTGGAGAACAGCGCCCGCTTCATCGAGGCCGGATTCCGGATCGCGCTGACCCGTTCGGCGTCCGCAAGCGATGAATGGTCATCGGTGCTCAAGGCTTCCGGTGTGATCGATGCCTATCGCGCGAAACATGATGATTTTGAATCCGCCCATGTGATCGATTTCCTGCTGCGCGATCGTGACAATGAAGGCAGCGTGATGGCAGTGGTGAAAAAGGCGCGGGACAGCGCCCGCACCGCGAGGACAGCGCTGACCCGGGAGGTCTGGGAAGCGACCAACGAAAGCTGGATGACATTGAAGGTCGCTCTGGCCAAGCCGGTAAAGGAGCAGGACCTGCCCGAGACCCTGGGACTGATCAGGCAGCAGAGCGCCCTCGTCAGAGGGGCAACGCTCGGAACGATGCTGCGCAATGACGGTTTCAATTTCCTGCGGCTTGGCAGTTTTCTTGAGCGCGCCGACAGCACCGCGCGCATCCTTGACGTGAAATATTATCTCTTGCTGCCGTCGGTCGCCCTGATCGGTTCCTCGGTGGACAACGTACAATGGGAAACGATTTTGCGATCGGTATCGGCGCACCGTTCGTTTCGCTGGCTCAACGGGACGGATATCAGCGCTCAGGCGGTTGCGGAATATCTGATATTGCACAAGCAGATGCCGCGGTCGCTGACCTTCTGCTATTCCAAGATCAGCGATAATCTACGTTATCTCGATAAAAATTATGACCGGAAAAGCCGCTCCGGAGAGCTCGCGAACGAGATTTGCAATGATATTCTGAGCCGACCGATCGAGGCGGTTTTCGAATATGGCCTGCACGAATATATTCGGGATTTCATTGTCGCCAACAATGGTCTGGCCGCACAAATAGAAACTGATTTCAATTTTCAGGACGGGGGCGGATAGTCATGCTGCTGAAGATCAACCACGAAACCCGCTATGTTTATGACACGCCCGTGCAGTACGGGCTGCAGCAGGTACGACTGCGGCCGAAGGAGCGGCGCGGGCAGACGATCAAAAGCTGGAATCTCGAAGTCGAGGGCGGCAAGGTCGAGCTGTCCTTCGAGGATCAGCATTGCAACCATGTCGACCTGATCAGCATCGAGCGGGGGCGCAGCGAAATATCGATCAAATGCACCGGCGAGGTGGAAAACAGCGACGGCAGCGGAATAATGGGCCTGCATTCCGGATTTGCCCCGCTCTGGTATTTCAAGCACGCTACGGATTTGACAAAACCGGGGACGGAAACCCGAAAACTGGTCGCGTCGCTGGGCGACGATTTTGAAAATGATGTTGCCAGGCTCCATGCCCTGTCGGCAGCCGTATTGGACAAGGTGGCATACCGGACCGGCCAGACCGATGCGGGGACCGATGCCGAAACCGCTATCAAGACCGGCGAGGGGGTTTGCCAGGACCACAGCCATATCTTTTGTGCAGCGGCACGCCAGCTGGGTTTTCCGACCCGCTATGTTTCGGGCTATCTGATGATGAGCGACCGGGTGGATCAGGACGCCACCCATGCCTGGGCGGAGGCGCATGTTCCCGGGCTGGGCTGGGTCGGTTTCGACATTTCCAATGGCTATTCTCCGGACGAGCGCTATGTGCGCATAGCAACCGGACTCGATTACCGGGAAGCGTCCCCGATTTCGGGAATGCGATACGGGGCGGCGAGCGAAGATATGATTGTCACGCTTCAGGTTCAGCAGTAAACGCCGTCTCTCAGGCTAATTCAGGACCAAATAAATGACCTATTGTGTGGGCTTGCGGATGAAACGCGGCCTTGTTTTCATGGCGGATACGCGGACCAATGCCGGGGTCGATGATATTGCCCAGGTAAAAAAACTGACCAGTTGGGAAGTACCGGGCGATCGGGTAATCACGCTACTGTCGGCGGGCAATCTGGCGACCACGCAGGCGGTTGTCAGCCTGCTCGACGAACGCGGCAAGCATCCCGATGACCGCAATCCCTCGATCCTGCAGGCGCCATCCATGTTCCAGGTCGCGACCATCATTGGCGAAACCTTGCGCGAGGTGGTCAAGACCTATTCCCACGACGGCCAGGAAGCCAAATCTCCCTTTGCGGCAACCCTGATCGTTGGCGGACAGATTCATGGCAGCGATCCGCGACTTTTTCTGATCTACCCGGCCGGAAATTTTATCGAGGCCAGCGATGACAGTCCCTTCTTCCAAAGTGGTGAAACCAAATATGGCCGGCCCATTCTCGTTCGCGCCTTTGATCCGGACATGACCTTTGAAAATGCGGTAAAATTGCTGCTGGTTTCCTTCGATTCAACGATTCGTGCCAATCTGGCGGTGGATCTGCCGCTGGACCTGCAGGTCTATGAAGCCGACAGCTTTGCGGTCACCCAGCGCCAGCGGATCGAAAAGGACGATCCCTATTTCCAGTCCATTTCGGCCGGCTGGGGCGATGCGCTGAAAAGCGCGTTTCAATCGCTGCCGGATTTCCGCTTCAAAAACTAGCCAAAGCGCCTTTTGCCCGCCAGCGCCCGATGCGCCATCGCCATGGTGGTCAGCTGTGCATTGACGCGAATGCAGCTGGGCATCACGCTGGCATCGGCAACATAGCAATTGGTCGTGTTGTGCACGCGCTGGTCGAGATCGACGATGCCCTTTTCCGGATCGATGTTGATCGCGTTACCGCCATGGGGATGGGAACTCGACAGAACCACGTCATCCGGCTCAACGATCGCGCTTTTGTAGAAGGCGTCGATCTCGTCATGGCTCATGTCACTGGTCAGCGTCTGTCCACGTAGAAGCGCCGGGTAGACTTCGATGGCGCCGTTGAGAAAATGCACCTTGGTCATGACCGCCAGCGCGCGCCGCAACAGCGCCAGTTCAGCTTCGCCAATTTTCAGCTTGAGCTTGCCCTTGTCCATATGGCCAAGCCGGTCGGCGGGAAACAGGACGCCGGCGGATACCAGGCGGTTGTAGTTTTTCATCCGCTCGAAATGGTCCTCGAACCAGCCGGGGACGAGTGTCGCCATGCTCATCGGGGGTTGGAAATGGCTCTCGATCAGAAAATCGCCCCGGTCGACATAGGTCGCCATCTGGTCCTCGTTCCAGACATTCATGGTCATGCCTTCGGGCATCAGGGCGACAACCGGGCAAGCGATATTGAGCGAGATATTGGCCCCTGCCTGTGATATGCCGCTGTCCTGGAGCAAATTGCTGGATGCGAGCGCGCCTGCCGCCACGACCACCCCTTTGCGGGCGCGAATGGTGCGTTTCCTGCCATCGCTCAGCCGGACCCTGACGGCATGTGCGATCCGGTTTCCGCCCGCGTCCTCATCCCACAGGATTTCCATCGCTTCCGCACGATCCAATATCCGGGCCGGTTTTGCGCGCGCATCATCCGTGGCGTGCGCGAGAAAGCTTTCCGGCATCGCCTTTTTCCGTCCATAGGGGCAGCCGGTGTTGCAATAGCCGCAATAGACGCATTCGCTGTTCGGCGCCGCCGGCCCGTAATTTTTCCGGAACCATCCTGTCACGGCCTTGTGGTCCATCGGGTCATCCGATTGCGCGGCATATTTGTGCCAGCCGTCGATCAGGTGCGGACCGTTGCTGCGGCCAACGACCGGGTCTATTTCCGAAACATCGAGTTTCTGCTCGACGGCCTCGTAGCTGCGCGTCAGATCGGTCTCGCTGACCGGCGCACCCAGCTTCGCCCAGTTATCATATACGTCTTCGGCATCCGGATGGACCAGCCCTTCCTGTTTCATCCGCAGGCAGATGCCGTTGTTGATCACGGTGGAGCCGCCGACGACGCGGCCCTGAAACACGATGATGTCCCGGTCGGCGGTGGTTTGCAGGGCACCGTCCTTGAACAGTCGAGCGGTCATTCGCGCTTCTTCCAGAGTGATCCGGGTCGAGGGGTAATGAGCGCCGGCCTCTATGATCAGGGCTTCGTGCCCCTCGTCGGCAACGGCGGCAGCGGCAACGGCTCCTCCCGCTCCCGAACCGATCACGATCACGTCACTTTCCGCCGGGACCGCATCATGGCCGACGAAAACCCTTGCGGTGAGATCCCGGCCTGTTTCGCGCCGGACCTGCCGTTCGCCGGGGGCAGAACGGTCGCGCTGCGCGGGCAGCTCGAAATCAAGGTCCGCATAGACGGGATTGTCGAAATTATTATCTTCATCTCCGTGCTGCCAATGGCCATAATAGCCGGCCAGAATGATCCCCTTGGTCCGGGCGATGTCCTGGAACAGATCAATCCGGGATCTCTGCAACCGTCGGCCGATCAGCCTTTTCCGAATTCCGGGAGGGGCCAGCAGAAAAAATGGTCCTCCCAGAACAAGCAGCAGACCATATAGCGCCAAGCGGATTTCTGCCGGCTTCCTGCCTTCGATATTGGAGAAATGCTCCTGCAGATTGGCGACCAGCTGATCGGGAGAAATGGCCATTTTGCGATCGTGAAACAGGGCTTCCGCCATCGCCTTGATGACCCGCGCCTGCAGTCGATTGAACGGTTTTCGCAAATTTATCTCCCTCGGCGCGACCCGGGGTGTCTATCGTTCTGATCTAGTCGTGCTTGATGGAATCGTGCAAGACAATGCCCAGTCCATCTCCGTCTGCGCCGGTCGTGAACCGGCGGAGGACCTCGCCCGATGCCAGATCCACCTCGGCGACGGTATCGGGACCGGTTTCGGCGACATAGACTAATTTGCCATCGGCAGAAAAGAGGATGGTGACCTGCCGGGATTCGGCGGTGCCGCTGATCTGGATGGCGCGCCTGGGCTTGCGCTTCGCCACATCGAACAGGCCGAGCGCACCGTCACCGAGATTGGAGGTGATCGCGGTTTTGCCGTCGGGGCTGATCGCCACCCGGATGGGGAATTTGCCGGTCTCGATCCGGTCGATTTCCTTCAGGGTGGCGGTATCGAATATATGAAGCCGGTCGCTCTGCCGGTCGGCGACCCAGATTGCGCTGCCATCCGGGGTGATAGCCAGCCCTTCCGGTTCGGTTCCGGCCGGCAAGTCGGCAATCTTGGTCATCTTCACCAGATCGAGTACGCTCACCGTGCCCGATTGCATATTGGTGACGAAGGCGCGCGACTTGTCGGGACTGACCACGAGCATGTGGCTGCCCTTCTGGTCGGTCGCGATGGTCGAAGCCTCGCGTAGCCGGGCCTCGCCGGTCGGGCCAGAGACGAGAGTGATATTGTCGCTGCCTTCGGTCGTTGCGATGATCCGGCCGTCGTCCAGCCACAGGATTCCATGCGGACGGCTTGACGGGGAAAGCGAGATCGTTTCGACCCGGTCCATGGCGGCAACATCAAAGATATCGATTGTCTGTCCGCCATAGGAAACCACGGCAGCCAGCTTGCCATCAGGAGAAATGGCAATTTCATGAGGCTGGTTACCGGTCGACCGCCGTGCGATTTCCTTGCCGCTTCGCAAGTCGATGAAGCTCAGGCTGTCCTCGCCCTTGTTGCCGACCAGCAAGGTGCCGGACATGCCGGGAGCTTGGGGGGCGGACTGTGCAGTGACGGCGACACCGGCGGCCAGCAGGAAGATCGCCCAATAAAAACCTGTGACTTTCCGGAACATGCTTCGATCTCTCCGTCTATTTTGTGCAGGATAACAGCATATTATCGCTATCGATTCCCGAATTCCACCGCGCTGTGATCCAAGCCACTGCTTGTGATGAAGGCCATGATAGGTTATGAACTACATGAAAGAAATAGAGGTTTTTTATGCGTTTAAAAACTCAACGTTTCACATCGTCACTGGTGGCTGCAACATTGATCGCCGCCCTTGTCGCCCCTGCGCCCGCGTCTGCCCAGTTTAGCGGATTGTTTCAGAAAAAGCGGTCTGCTGATAGCGCTTCGACCGAGGCCGGGAAAAACGGGGATTGCGACAGCGACCCGAACAATTCGATCGGTAAATCGATATTGGGCAATGTAATCGGCGGTTTTACGCGGCGCGCGACCCGGAATATGGGCGTCGTGGGGTCCTTCATTCCCCGCGCGGAAGTGGCGGATACGCTGACCAATGCCATCGCCTGCCAGCTCGATCCCGATGAGCAGTTGCAGGCTGCAGAAGCGACGCGAAGCGTGACCGAGGCCGAGCAGATCGGTGTCACTTCGGAATGGACGAGCCAGACGCGCGAAGGCGTGTCGGGCAGTTCGACCGCGACCGCCAGGACCCAGACTGCGGACGGGACCAGCTGCATGACCATCACCGACATCGTCATTGTCGATGGGGAAGAATCCCGGGTGTCCAAGCAGATGTGCAAAAATCCCGGAAAATCGCGATATGTGGTCGTGGTATAGGATAGGCATAACATGATCAAAGCCGCAATCGCCGCTGCATCTCTCCTCGCCATCGGGGCTGCCGATGTGCCGGCCGGAATGGATCCGGCCAATCCTACCTGTCCGATGAAACCCAATTGGTCGACCAACGCCAAAATGGAGCTGACGCCAAAGGTGATTGACGGCACCAAGGTGCTGTTCGCGGAAGGCGCCGTTGATGAAGGCCTCCCGGATCGGCTGCGCAAGATGCTGGCCGACAACCCGGACATTTCCGAAATCTGGCTTCGGTCGCCGGGCGGGGTCGCGCGGGCAGGCAACGAAGCGGGACGGGTGATCCGCGAGGCCGATGCGCTGATCATCACGCGCATTCCCTCCGGCTGGACCTGTTTCAGCGCCTGCAATTTCGTATTCATGGGCGGCAGGGCCCGCATCGTCGAGCCGGGCGGCCATTTCATGGTCCACATGTTCACCATGACCAATGACCGCAACGCGATCAATTACAGTATCGAGATGGGCACCGAATCCACGGTCGGCCTGATCGGAGAGGTCGAGCAGCAAAGCGCGCTGCTGGCTACCGAAGACAATGACTTCCTGATCCGGATGGGCGTCTCGCGGAAATTGCTTTCTGAAGTCATGTACCGGACCAATGCCGTGAAGACCGATGACAGCGACCAGGCGACTCGTCGCTGCCTGACCGATGAAGAAGCGCTTCGCTACAATGTCGCCAATGTCGCGGGCTAGTCGTCGGCAGGCAGGGAATCCGCCTCGCGAAAATGACAGCACCCTTTTGCTTTTCTTTTGAAATTATGGCGTTAGCATGATCGCGACAAGCGGGGAGGCTGGCTCATGCGTCATATTGCGATCATAGGATCGGGACCTGCAGGCTATTATTCGGCAGAAGCGGCACAGAAGAAGTTCGGCGACGAAGTCGCGGTAGACATCATAGATCGGCTGCCCGTGCCCTTTGGTCTGATCCGCACCGGCGTCGCCCCGGACCATCAGTCGATCAAGGCGGTGTCGCGGCGCTACGAAAAGACCAATCTGGGCGACAATGTGCGCTTTGTCGGCAATGTCACGGCGGGCGACGACGTTTCAATTGCCGAATTGCAGCAACTATATGACGCGGTGGTGCTCGCGACCGGCGCACCGCTAGACCGCGAACTGGGCATCCCGGGCAGCGATCTGCCCGGGGTGATCGGGAGCGCCGCCTTTGTCGGCTGGTATAACGGCCATCCCGATTTCAGGCATCTTGACCCGCCGCTCGACGCGCGGTCCGTGGCGATCATCGGCAACGGCAATGTAGCGCTCGACGTTGCCCGGATATTGGCCAAGACGGAGAATGAATTTGTCGGCAGCGATATCGTTGGCCATGCGCTGGATGGCCTGAAGCAGAGCAGGGTCGAGAAAATCACCTTTCTCGGGCGGCGGGGGCCGCACCAGATTGCGATGACACCCAAGGAACTGGGCGAGCTGGGCCATCTGGAGCGGGCCAGGCCGGTTGTCGAGGCGGAAGATTTTCCGGATGTGGGCGATGACGCCCTGCTCGAGCCGGGGATGCGCAAATCGGTCAACCATCTGCGCAGTTTCCAGATTGCCGCCGCCGATGCACGGCATAAACCGATCGAGATCATATTCGACTTTTTTGCCATGCCGGTCGAGGTGCAGGGCGATGGCCGGGTCGAACGGCTGGTCGTGGAGAAAACCAGGCTGGACCAGGATCTGAGATCAATCGGGACCGGCGAACTATATAGTCTGGACTGTCAGATGGTGATCAGCTGCATCGGTTATCGCACGCCGCCGATCGAGGGCGTTCCCTATGAGCATGGACGCGGGCGCTTCGCCAATAGTGATGGCCGGATTTTGCCTGGGCTTTATTGCGTCGGCTGGGCCCGCCGCGGGCCATCGGGCACGATCGGCACCAACAAGCCCGACGGCTTTGCCATTATCGAAGCGGTCGCGGAGGATATTGGCTCGGGCGGGCGCAAGCAAGGTCGGGCCGGGCTGGATCGCCTGCTGCAAGACCGCGGCGTTGAGACGGTGACCTTCCGCGACTGGAAGAAAATCGAGGAAGCCGAAATCGCCCGCGCCCGGGAAGGTTCTCCGCGCGAGAAATTTACCGATATTGCCGAGATGATTGCGGCGCTGAGCTAGGCGGGCAGCCACTCGCGCAGGATCGCGTTGACCTTTTCCGGGGCTTCCTGCTGCACCCAGTGCGAGACGCCGGGCAGGCGGTGGAGTTCGAGATCGGCAACCCATTTTTCGGTGCCGTCGGTGCAGCGGATATCTATCGCGCTATCTTCCTCGCCCCAGATCATCAGCGTCGGGATATCGACCTTGGCATCGCCAATTTTCCTCGCATCTGTGGTGCGCAGCAAGGCGCGATAATAGTTGATCATTGATCGCAGCGCGCCCGGGCGGCTGGCGGCGTCGGCATAATGCTGGATATCGGAATCGGGAAAGCGGCTCTTGTCGACGGCCATTTTGGTAAAGGCCTTCCTGATCCCTTCCGCCCCGTTGCGGCCGAGCATGCGTTCGGGCAGCCAGGGCAACTGGAAGAAGAAAATATACCAGCTTTTCCGCAGCTGATACCAGTGTCGCATTTCCCGCTGGGCGCATTTGGGGTGGGGGACGTTCATGATCACCAGCCGGGTGAGCGGGCGGATTTTGAGGATCGCGAAATGCCAGGCGATGATCGCGCCCCAGTCATGCGCAATCAGAGTGACCTCTTCGGCCTCGCTGGCATCGATAAGTGCCGCGACATCCTGGACCAATATGTTCAGGCGGTAGGAGTCCGCATCTTCCGGTTTGCTTGAACCGCCATAGCCCCGCAAATTGGGGGCCCAGACCCGGTAGCCCATTTCGGCGAGGAGAGGAATCTGGTGCCGCCATGAATAATGAAGTTCCGGGAAGCCATGCAGGCATAACGCAAGTCTGTTCCCCTTGCCGGCGGTGGCCAGTTCGAATCTCTGGCCGTTGGCTTCGATCCACTGCATCGCGATGCCGCTTGACGGGGCAGGGTTCCAGGAAAAGGATTCGGCCATGCTTTTTCATAGCATCAGGAGACTTTAACCATCCAGTTAAATCTGTTAAGCCATGACAAAATATAAAGGAGAGACTCGATGCATGATCTGGTAATTCGTGGTGGAACCGTGGTTGATGGAACGGGCGACAAGCCCTTTGTGGCCGATGTCGCGATCGACGGCGATCGGGTATCGCTGGTCGGAAATGTCACGACGCAGGGCCGCGAAGAGATTGATGCGACCGGCAAATATGTGACTCCGGGCTTTGTCGACGTGCACACCCATTATGACGGGCAGGCGACCTGGGACGACGAAATGGCGCCCTCCAGCTGGCATGGCATCACCACGGTGGTGATGGGCAATTGCGGCGTCGGATTCGCTCCCGCCCGACCCGACCGGCACGAGTGGCTCATCAACCTGATGGAAGGTGTCGAGGATATTCCCGGCACCGCACTCGCCGAGGGGATGAGCTGGAACTGGGAGACCTTTCCCGAATATCTCGACGAGCTGGAAAGAATGCCGCGCACAGTCGATGTCGCAACCCATGTGCCGCATGGCGCGGTGCGCGCTTATGTGCTGGGTGACAGGGAAAAGCCCGGCGCGGTGCCGACACAGGACGAGATTGATCAGATGTCGAAAATTGTCGAGGACGGGCTGAAGGCCGGCGCGCTCGGCTTCTCGACCTCGCGGACGATCCTGCATCGCAGCATCGATGGCGAACTGGTGCCGGGCACCACCGCCACCAAGGAAGAACTGATCGGTATCGGCCGCGCGATGGGCCGGGTCGGCTATGGCGTGTTCGAAATGGCGAGCGATCTCAACAAGGAATGGGACGAATTCGGCTGGATGGGCGATCTTTCCCGCGAAACCGGAATGCCGGTGACCTTTGCCGCGCTGCAGTCGATCGCCAAGGACCAGTCGCTCGAC
>Ga0209346_1001404_pt1 | contig 13367 bp, 9 predicted proteins | sample AutmiccommunBRH9_FD_187381 | JGI IMG/M metagenome (GOLD analysis project Ga0209346, IMG submission 187381) | Deep subsurface microbial communities from Mt. Terri, Switzerland - Autotrophic microbial communities BRH/9 (SPAdes) (version 2) | ecosystem: Environmental > Aquatic > Deep subsurface >...
AAAATACATCTAGAGTATATTTTGACCGCTTAAATATTAAATACGAGTCCATATATATACCAGCAGCAGATACAGCAGCAGAAAATGAAGAGCAAAAAGAAAGTAGTATCGAAATAGAAATATGGACTTATAATGGCAATGTAAATAATAAATTTAGCAATACTAGTCCAGCAATGGCAATAACATCCACAGAATCCGTTGAAGGAGGAATTCAAGGATTTCTAAGTAGCATATCAGCAGGACTTTCAATAATCAAATCCCAGTTAAATGATATTACAGGTTCAGAGCTTGTTGTAAATGGTATAGATGAAAATGCTAACGCTACTAAAGACGCATTAAGTGCTTTACAGCAAGAATACGGTATACCTGTAACAGGAACACTTGATGAACAAACAATATATACAATGGAAATGGATCTCTATGTAAAGGGTAGAACTAATCAATTATCTCAGCCAAAAACCTATGATTATACCAGCGATGGCGGTGGAGGAGAAGAAGGTAGTTATTTAATAGACCCTGAATGGTTAGATGCATACATTGAAAATAACAATTTTACCAGTAAACAGATAGCAGCTTTAAAGATGATAAATAGTATATATGCAAATGATTCCTCTTTAAAAGGACATTATATTGAGAGTAGTTCAAATGATCCATTAGTATTTATGTTCGAAGGAGCTGGTTCGGGGAAAGAAGTAAGGTTAAGTGGATATAAAAAAGAAGATATAGAAAAATATGGTTGGGAAATAGAGGAGATACGTGGAACATACTACAGACAAAATAGATATAATGCAATGGCTGTAGTCATTAAGGATGGTAAGATTGTAAATACCTATTTAGATACTAGTACCATGCCAGATAGACCTGAAGATGAAAATGTTGCAACGGTGAAAGATGGAGTATATCATATTAGATCGCGTAAATATAATAGTAAATATGCTTCTCTATATGTTAGCAATGATAAATATGGTACATTTGTTGATGCGACATATGGAAAAGATAAAACGGTTTCTCCTATTGGATCAGAAGATCAACTTGGAAATTATCTTGCCAGTGCTATAATGGTTCATTTTACTTTTGGTAGTGATAAATATGATGCTCCGTCATCTGCTGGATGTTTAACAGTAGAGAGTGATGATTACACTAATTTTGCACATTCAGTAGGGTTTATTACTGGTGATAGTCCAGATATAATATATAAAGGTTCAGGTGGTACAATGATAGAAGGAGTAACAGGATATATAATTGTGGATAGATCCATTGCTCCATGGTAAATAAGTAAAAATTTTAAAAATATGGCGTGTATTAATATATATCGCTATTAAAAGTGTGCCATATTTTTAACAAAATGGAGGTCAAAATGAAAAAAGTAATAGTCTTTTTAATGGTATTTATACTTTTATTGACAGGGTGTGACCAACAAATAGAAAACAATCAAACAAATGATCTTGATAAAATTGAAAAATCAGAAAATATAACTTCTCAAGAAGTTAAAATTGAAAAACAATTATGGGTTAGTAGTTTTGAATTAACTCAAGAATATATGATAGATATTACTAACTTATATAATGGAGAAACATCATCATTGAATGGAATGGAATTACTAAACCAGCTTATTCCCGATAAAGATTTATTAAATGTATTAGAAGAAAGAGGTTATATAATAAATACAGCAGCCCCAAGTGGAGATTATTTACTATTAGAATTACCGCAAGATTATGAGAAATATCGGGAATATGATATATTAACAGATGCACAAAAAAAATTTACCGATATAGATAAATATATGAGTTTTGGTTATGGTAAGCAGTATTATAATGTTGTATATAGTTTAAAAGAAAAAGAGGTAATACATTTAAGTGATGTAAAAAATGATAATGATTTAGAATATATCTATGGTTGGCTATTAGATGAATATCATTTTTACATCAGTTCTTTGGATACGATAAAATATGTTGATAATGATGGTCATAATGATTATATCGAATATCATAATTATGATGAAGACAAAATAATAGTGCTTAAAAAATACCGTGATAATCAAGAAAAAGAAAAAACGGTTACAATAATTTTCTATGATTTAATAAATGAGTCAGAATTACAATATTTTGAAATAACAGATAAATATCCAATAGCTTATTGGGAAGTAACTCAATGGAATGATGATGGAACAGTATTATTAACAGTAAATTATACTTCCTATGAGTATAATATAAACACTGAAGAATTAAGAGTCTTAGGTGAATTTATGTTTTATCCACTCTTAACTGAAGATAACAAGTATATGATATATGCTGAACAATTCGGTCCATCTGGAAGACTTCCATGGGATGATTTATCATATAATGTAATAGAAGGAATATATGCGAAAGATTTAGAAACCAATGAAATTATTTTTATTAAAGAAATAGAAGGTTATACTTGTGATAGACTAGATATAGTACCAATTAATCAATATAGTAATTGATATTATCCCCTTATAGTAGACAGTACAGAAATAAGACAAGACTGTCTGTTATGAGGGGGTTTATATGTAATATAAGTAAAAGAGATAATTAAAAGGACTGAGCCCTGTTCAATACAGGATTCAGTCCTTAAGTGAGTAATTAAAATATGTCTATCTTTTTGAGGTCAGTCAGATCATTGGAAAATGATATTTGCAGATATGTGTTGGATAATAGGTGATGAAACATTTCCCGTCTCATCAGCCTTTATTAGCCATCCATTATATCCACCTTCACCAAAAGAATCTGAATATCCCGCTAGAACATATCCGCCATCTTTTGTTTGTTGTATTGAGGATACTACTTCATTATTATTACCGCTAAATGTTGTAGACCAAATCTCTTCTCCATTCTCATCTGTTTTTATAAGATTAATATTGCTCTCTGATTTCATTATTTCTCCAAAATCTATTCCCATTAGATCCCCCAGATCCCCAAGATCTCCATCATAACCGTATGTAACAGTGCCAGCTAGCATATATCCGCCATCCATTGTATTAGTTACATAATATTGATTGCTTTTACCATTAGAATTGTAGGATTTGGACCAGACTTCCTTCCCCATCTCATCTGTTTTTACTAACCAACTATAAGAAAATTCAACATTAGAATTATGAACAAAATATTTATAGCCTGACAGGATGTACCCTCCATCACCTGTTTGTAGTACTGAAGTAAATACATTTATATCTTCACTACTAAAAGTATTTGACCAAAGTTCATTTCCTTCATTATCAACTTTAATTAACCAGCCATTTATTTCCTTATTACCAAAAGATTCAGTATAGCCTGTAAGAATATATCCTCCATTTTCTATTGGTAGTATTGAAGAAATCACATCATTACCTTTACCACCGAAAATTTTGGACCAGACTAACTGCCCATTTTTATCTGTTTTTATTAGTGTTCCATCAGAGAAGCCGTCATTATTTATGGAGCCTGCTAGAATAAAACCGCCATCATCTGTTTGCTGAGCAATAACCTTTACTTGAAGATAATTATTAAGATCATTATAACCATCAACAAATGATTGGGACCAAAGTTCATTTCCCATTTCATCAACTTTTATTAACCATAACTTAGAATCTTCAGTAAAGCCAGCTAGAATGTATCCTAGGTCTTTTGTTAGTTGCACAGAATAGATAACATCCCCATTTTCACTACCATAAGTTCTTGACCAGAGTTTTTGTCCATTAATATCTGTTTTGATTAACCACCCATCAGTATCATCTTCGACATTAGATGAACTAGTATTCCCTGCAAGTATATAACCATCATCTATTGTTTTCTGCATGGAATAAATCTGGTCATTATAGTTATTGCCATAGGTCTTTGACCAATTGTCCTGACTTGGTTCTTTTATCTTTATTAACAAATCATTCCTTTTATGAAAATCCGAAGAAGCTCCTACTAAAATATATCCGCTATCCTTCGTTTGCTTTACGGATTTAATTAAATCAGTTCCAGAAATGCTCTTTGACCATAGCTCTTGTCCTGAATAATCTATTTTTACTACCCAGCCTTTAGGTTTAATAAAGTTTGCTTCTGATGTCTCTCCGACCAATATATATCCACCATCTGCTGTTTGGTCCATGGAGGAAAATTTACCAATAGAATTACCAATATAGGTCTTTGACCATAGCTCTTGGCCAGTTTCATCAACTTTAATTAACCATCCCTTATTTTTGGTATACCCTGTTAAAATGTATCCACCATCATTTGTTTGTTGCATAGCATTTATATAGTCATCATCGCTACCACCAAATATCTTTGACCAAACTTCATTTCCTTTTTCATCTACTTTGATTAACCAACCATCATAATTAGACCTACCTATGTAATCTTTATCAGAAAAAGATGAAGTATCTCCAGCCAACATATACCCTCCGTCATCTGTTTGCTGCACAGATTGGATATTGTCACTACCATGACCGCCGAAAGTTTTTGACCAGATTTCCTGACCTGAATTATCTATTTTTATTATCCAGCCTTCAGATCCACCAAATGTTCCGAATGATGTTTTCCCTACCAAGATGTATCCGCCATCTTTTGTTTGCTGAACTGAATTTAAGTAGTCGCCACCACTACCACCAAATACCTTTGACCAAAGCTCATTTCCTTCTTCGTCTACTTTTAATACCCAACCGTCAACATCATGAACTCTGTCATTATAAGAATAACTTCTTCCAACCAATATATATCCGCCATCTTTTGTTTTTTCCATGAAGTGAAAAGTATCTATACCAGTCCCGCCGTAAGTTTTAGACCAGATTTCTTTTCCTTCTTCATCTACTTTTATTAACAATCCATCTTCGCTACCCACTCCATTATGAGCGGCAAGGTTAAAGGAATGTTGTCCTGCGAGGATATATCCCCCGTCCACTGTTTGCTGCACTATTTCATAAGCTAGATTATAAGTTTTGTTGATTAATATAGAAATTGTTTTTGTAGAACTATCCCAGTTTACGCTAGCTCCTAGTGTCTCACTAACAAAACGTAAAGGTACATAAGTACTGCCATTAACTAATTGTGCTTTAACTGTTAGAAGAATTTCTTTACCATTAACGGTAGCAGTATTTGCACCAATTTTTAAATAAATAGATTTTCCGAATTTTTTAGCTGTTACAGATTGATCTTGTCCATTCCACGTTACTTTTGCGCCAAGTGCTTCAAAGATTTCCCTCATTGGTACTAATGTTGAGCCGTTAATGATTACAGGTGACTGTGAAAATTCCTGTAATTCTCCGTCAATTTCTACTTTTATGTCCGAAGCTGCTTTTATCGTAGTGTTTAATCCGTCAAAAGTATGTAGAAAGGTTATTGTAAGAATGATAACTAATAAAATTAATAATATTTTTCTCAAAATTTTCACTCCTATTTAATAATCTATATACGGTAATATTATCATAAGAAGAAAAATTTTTTGTCATTTTTGTCGTTTATATTTGTTTGGTTTCAGAATAGATTTCGCTTTTTTTTAAAATAAACTTGAATTTTATTACCGTTTATGATAAATTACTTATGTTAAACTCCTTGAGGAGGTGTAGATTATGGATATATTTTTGAAGATTCTCTTAGTTCTTGTGTCACTTGGCTTGATTGCAGTGGTTCTTTTACAATCAGGAAAGAGCGCAGGCTTATCCGGCAGTATTGCGGGTGGTGCTGAGCAATTACTTGGTAAGCAAAAAGCTAGAGGTATGGACGCATTATTTGAGAAGTTAACTGTTGTTTTAGGTGTAAGCTTCATAATTTTATCAGTCGTTGTTGCTTACATAGTTAAGGGTTAATTCTTTTGTATCTAATGAAACTGGATATACTAATCTAACAGCAAGGGCTTTAGCTTGCTGTTTTTTCTTTTATTCTATATTTTTTTAAGCGGCGGAATGGAGGAGAATATTATGAAGATTATTAAAAAAAGTCCGGAATCCTTTTGGCATAATGGAGAAAAAAAGACAGCTATCTTATTAATCCATGGTTTTACTGGCTCACCGGCTGAGCTAAGCTTACTTGGCAGCTTTATAAAAGAAAAAGGCTATGCGGTATACGCCCCTTTATTGGCTGGTCACGGTCAAACGCCGGAAATAATGGCGAAAACTAAACGTCAGGACTGGTGGCAAAGTGTTCTTACGGCATATGATGTATTAAGAGAGAAGGGTTATCAAGATATTTTGGCGATCGGCTTATCGATGGGTGGAATTTTAGCCTTAAAGCTCGCGGTAGAACGGGAGCTTAAAGCGGTTGTTTCTATGGCTGCACCGATCATGGTTTTTGATAAGCGGATGGGCTATGCTAGATGGATCAAATATCTGAGAGCATTTAAAATAAAGGAGCCAAAGGAAAAGCATATCGAAGCCCGTCTTGCCAGTTATGATCGAACACCTGTCGTCTGTGTTGAGGAATTGCATAAATTGATTAGAGAAGTTAAGGGTGAGATAACCAAAATTACGATTCCAACACTTGTAATGCAAGGGAATAAGGACGAAACTGTTATACCTGAAAGTGCTAATTACATTTTTGATCAGATTAGCTCACAGATAAAGGACTTAAGATGGTATGAACAAACTTCACATATTATGACTTTAGACCACGAAAAGGAAATAATTTATGCAGATATTTTAGCCTTTTTGGAAAGAATACAGGTAAATTGATATATGAGAGGCTGATTTAGGAAATACTAATGATGAAGAGGTGAAATAGAAATGGATATAAACAAAGAAAAAATTATTGAATTTATGCAGGAGAAATTATACAAACCAATGACCATCCAAGAGCTGGATGAAGCTTTTGGCAACTTTAGCTCCGAGCAGTTTAAAGCATTTGTCAAGCTGATGAATGAGCTTGAAGAGAATGGCGATATCGTTCGAACCAGAACAAATCGTTATGGATTGCCTGACAAAATGAATTTAGTCAAGGGGACTCTGCAGGGAAACGCAAAGGGCTTCGGTTTTGTTATTCCTTTGGATCGAAGCGAGCAGGATATTTATGTTCATGCCAATGATTTACATGGTGCGATGAATGGCGACTTATGTTTAGTTAGGGTAAATAGGAAAGCTGTTGGTGGGCGTCTGGAAGGGGAAATAGTTAGAATTATTCAGCGTTCTAACAAGGAGCTGGTCGGAACGTTTTCTGAAGGAAATTATTACGGCTTCGTAATTGCTGATGATAAAAGGATTCATCAAGATATCTTTATTCCTAAAGCGGCGATTAATGGTGCTGTCGAAGGACATAAGGTTGTTGTAAGAATTACAAAATACCCCGAGGGCAGAATGAGTCCCGAGGGAGAGGTAATAGAAATTCTGGGTCATAAAAATGATCCTGGCGTAGATATCTTATCCATCATCAGGAAATATTCCTTGCCGGAGTCCTTCCCTGAAGATGTATTGGCAGAGGCAGAAGCAGTTCCTGACAGTGTTTCTGTTGAGGAAATAGAAAAAAGACGCGATTTAAGAGGTAAGAGAATGGTTACTATCGATGGAGAAGATGCCAAGGATCTTGATGACGCTGTCTCTGTTGAGCGACTGGCGAACGGAAACTACTTATTAGGAGTACATATTGCTGACGTAACCTACTATATACGTGAAAGATCTAAGTTAGATCTCGAGGCTTTTAACCGGGGTACAAGTGTTTATTTAGTCGATAGAGTGATTCCAATGATACCTCATCGGTTGTCAAATGGGATTTGTTCATTAAATCCTCAAGTTGATCGTCTGACAATGTCTTGTGAAATGGAGATCTCCCCTAAAGGAGAGGTAGTAAATCATCAGGTTTTTACCAGTGTTATTAAGACAGATGAGCGGATGACCTATAAGGATGTAAGAAGAATTCTTGAGGAAGAGCCGCCAGAATTGATGGAGAGATATAAAAATCTGGTTGATGATTTTCGTTTGATGCGGGAGCTAGCGCTAATTCTTAGGGCAAATAGAATGAAACGCGGTGCGATTGATTTTGATTTTGATGAGGTTAAAATCATTGTTGATGAAGAGAGTAAGCCAATAGAGATCAAGAAAAGAGAGCGTTCAATTGCAGAAAAAATCATTGAGGAATTTATGCTGATTGCTAATGAGACCGTAGCTGAACATTTTTATTGGTTGCGGGTACCCTTTTTATATCGGATCCATGAAGATCCAAACCCAGATAAGCTGCTTAGCTTTGCTGAGTTTATTACTAATTTTGGCTATGTAATTAAAGGTACCGGAAACAGTATTCACCCAAGAGCTATGCAGAATTTGTTGAAGGAGATTGAAGGAACGCCGGAACAAACGATTATTAGCACAATTATGTTAAGGTCAATGAAAAAGGCCCGTTATGATGCGGAACCATTAGGTCACTTCGGTCTATCAGTAAATTACTATTCGCATTTCACTTCGCCAATTAGGCGCTATCCTGATTTGCAAATCCATAGGATAATTCGCGAGGTCTTAGAAAATGATGGTCGTCTGCTGCCTGATAGACAAGAAATTTTGCAAGGTAGAATGCCGGTTGTGGCAGAACACTCCTCAGAAAGAGAGCGTAATGCAGTAGATGCCGAGCGCGATACTGAACAGCTGAAAAAAGCGGAGTTTATGGCTAGTCGTATCGGAGAAGAGTTTGAAGGCATAATTAGCAGTGTAGCTTCCTTTGGGATGTTTGTTGAATTGGATAACCTTGTTGAAGGGATGATTCATGTAAGTTATCTTTTTGATGACTATTACTATTTCCATGAAAAGCAATACGCACTGATTGGCGAAAGAACAGGCAAGATCTTTAGAATCGGTGACACGGTTAAGGTAAGAGTAGCGCGAGTAAACATGGATGAGCATACTATTGATTTTGAGCTGGTCGACTCCAAATCAACTGCTCAAACTAAAAAAAATCCTCGGGTAATTGAAGCTGGAAAGAAAAAAAATAAAGATAAAAAATCGCCTAATAAGAACCGCAATTCCAAGAAGGAAACAAGTAGCGTAATCTTAGCCAAAAGGGCCAAGGCGAATAATAAAAAGAAAAAAGTCAAAGAAAAAGCAAGATAAATTGAAGTTGATCGTATTAGTAAGTCAAAAAGGCTGTCTGTAGACAGCCTTTTTCTTGAGTTTGACAGCTCTTTTTGCGGTTACTTTCCGCGTCCCCCTTCGCGGAAAAAAATTTTTTTAGTTCGACAATTTTTGACAACATTTGCAAATTTAAAGGTGTATAATCATAAATGTAACCTCAAAAAATAGAGGCTGCTTAATAGCAACCTCGGGCTGTCTAACCTCTGGACAGCCTTTTTAACTTTTTCGGTGTTATTTTAGTTATACAACAGAACGAAGATCAATTTAAAAATCTTAAAACACATTTGACTACTTTTTTGTTAGAAACATATATTCGCATTATGCGATGTGTGGTATAATATGAATGCAATAGATCGGCTCTCAAGGGCGGTTGGCTCCCTCTCCGGAAAGGAGGTGGTGCCATGGAAGTTAAGGATGCCTTATTTTTGATGTTCATGTTTGGCATGTTCATCCTTGCCTTACTTTCCTACCTCAAAAAGAAGTAGACCTCCCTTGAGCCTAGCAGCTGAGGAGGTCTAACTCTGAAACTTGTTATGCCGACTGCCCTTGATGGGCAATGCTATTGTAGTTGACCGTAGATTATTTTAACATCTGCGGTCTCTTATAAAAGCATATGCTAAAAAATCGAATAGTAAACATATTATCTAAAGTTATTTTAACACAAAATAAAATATTTTAGAAGCTAATACATAATTTTTAGAGTTAGTGATCGCTGCAGATATCATGAAAAGATTATTTTGAAAGTAGTTCAGAGTTCCGTCGAACAACATGTTCCAGCTTCGCGACTGTCGCCGCTCGGTCTGCCCGAGGGATTTCAAAGAAGCAGAATCAGGCAGACACATCGATTCCCTAAGATAAGAACATTTCTAAGGCTCAGACTTCACCTGTAAGCGGGTAGGCGTCGTAAATGCCAGACGGTGACATTGCATACTGCTTTAATATGAGGAGATGGATTATGCATTTGAATAAGCATAAGATGTTAGAAATTGTACGGCATCAATTAGCAATAGATATGAACTGCAATGATCAAGATTTTATTGAGGATGGCATTGTATTTTGTGAAGCAAGCATGAATGAAAACCGGAGACTATTTGAAAGACAATCGCCATATCTTGAAATTGCTACTATGGGGAAAGGTGTTGTAATATCTGCTGATGCCAATGTCCTAAAGAAAGTAAAACCTTTACTTGAGAATAAATCAAGAGAAGATATATTTGTGGTACCCTTTATATATGGATATTCACTTTATTACATTCCTGATAGTGGAACTGTTAAGCAATTACCTTATCCAAACGGTTTAACTATTCATGTAAAAGAGGGAAAAGAAATTCATGAGTTATATAACATTGAAGGATTTGAAAATGCGATTCAATATGATCCAAATCATATACGTCCGGATATTCTTGTGATTTATGTTAAGAATGGAGATAAGATTATTGGGATGGCTGGAGCCTCCGTGGATAGTATACGATGTGGCAAATAGGGATTGATGTACTTGAAGATTATAGAAATAAAGGGATAGCAAAAAGTTTAGTAAGTAATTTAGCAATTATGATTATGGAGCGTGGAATTGTTCCATATTATGACGGAATCATCAAACATACCATCTTAAGCTGTAGCAAATAGTAGTGGATTCGTTCCTGCTTGGATGTGCACATATAAAAACATTTTTGACGGAAAATCGCCATATCATAATAAAGTAGGAAGTGTATTGAAAGGTAGGAGTTTATGAGAAAGTTGATAATAGGGATAGTCATGTTGTTTATTTTATTTTTATTTACTTATACACAATCAGATATTAGGGTTGAGAATGTTTCAAAATCATATGGCATGTCACTAAATTCAAGTGTTAATAAATATTCGTTGACGATGTCATCAGTTCCAGGTTTCCCACTATACATCACTTGTAATAATAATAGTGAAACTGAACTGAAGCTAATAGTTAACTGTGAAGGAGGTTCGCTATTTTTATGGCATGAAGATGGCATAACAGAAAATGTTGGGAGCAAATATAATGGAAAATTTGAGACTACTACAATTTATTGGTCCCCAGTAGATGAGAATGGTATGGAAGCTGATACGCCTGTTAATTTTTCTGTAAGTGCATATGATGTTGTACTTGATAAAGAGACTAATAGAATAGATGGCGAGATGGTATTGAATGATGAAAAATACTATGTTAAGAGAATAAAATAGAGAGGGAATTGGCAATTTCCATAGAATACGTCGAACAATTATTTTCCAAAGCATATGTGCTGCCATTTGTAGAGATTATTATAATTATCAAGAGAAATTCTTTTAACAGCAAAGTAGAGATACAGTAAATAGATTTAGTAATATCCATAGGGAGGAAAAGACAAATGGCATCTTCACAGCCAATAATAAGACAGGTAAAGTTACTATCACTAATACCACAATTATTTTTTTTGGGATTAATTATTAATATTTATTTTTTACTTGGTATTAATGATGCACTTTTATATGGGTTACTAACATATTTAATAATATCAATTATTGTTAGGAACATTATTCCTTTCTATCATAGGAGAGGGATTAAGCTATATAAGTATAATAAGTATAATAAGTATGAGAAGGCAATAATAGAATTCGAAAAAAGTTATCATTTCTTTGAGAAGCATAAATGGATTGATCGTTATAGATATATTGTTTTACTCTCACCTAGTAGGATTTCTTATTTAGAGATGGCAATGATTAATATGGCATTTTGCTATGGACAGATTGGTAATGGTAAAAAATCAAAAGAATTATATGAGAAGGCTTTAGAAATGTTTCCTGAAAGTCAAATGGCCAAAGTAGCTCTAAAAATGTTTGAATCAGCAAAACAAATTGAATAGAGTTATGGATTGAAAAGGACTATTATACAGGATGTCCATAATAAAGAATAAAATATAATAGTAGTTGTAAATTTTAGGGGGATATAAAATGAAAACAAATTTTAATGATGAGTGGAAAAAAGATAGAATAGCATCTGCACATCGTGGAGAAAATCCTATGGTCATAGCGAAAATGAAAAGTGGCTTTGCAGTTATTGGAGATACTCAATTCCTTCCAGGATATTGTCTTCTTTTACCTTTTGAACGATATGGTTCATTGGAAGAACTCGACTTTAAACAGCGAAGTGATTATTTGTTGGATATGAGTTTGATTGGAGAAGCCATTTTAAAGGCCTGTAATCCGAGAAGGATGAATTATTCCATTTATGGAAATACAGACGCTTTTTTACATGCCCATGTATTCCCTCGCTATAATTGGGAACCAAAAGAACGAATACCTTATCCAGTTTGGCAATACTCAGATGAAAAATGGCATAATGCTGAGTTCCATTACTCTGATGAAAAACATGGAGAAATAAGAGAAAAGATAAGTAATATAATTCATGAATTAATGGAAAAAGCCTATTAAAACTTATTGTTTTGTTATTGAATTAACGGGTGCTATAGTAAAAAAATATTATATGTTTAAGTATATCGAAGAAGGCGTTGACATCTTCTAACACTTTGGATTGGTTGCGCAGTTGCCAAGAAAGAACTTCATGATGTTAACCATGAAGTTAAAATAAATACTTGGACAATAAAGTTAAAAAACAAGTCCGCAATTGTGCAAATCCTTGTTGAACGAAGCCGCGGGTCGAACCACTAGCCTATGGAGATTGTTATTTTTATCCATCCCCCTTATCGAGGACAAAACGTAGATTTTCCTGCAAAATGCTGACGCCATAGACGTCTTAACCTACTTTTAAGCATAGCTTCCCCCTTCCCAAAAAGAGGCCAGAAAAAAAGCTATACAATTTCCAGCAAATCATTCGATACTCGGAAGAGAGGAAACATCTCATGCCAAGTACCGCCACAACATGTACCAAAAACCTCCGCATAAACTCCATAGCATCAAGTTTTAGTAACTTCACCTTATTAACACTGTAATCACGGTAACGGAAAACTACAGAGTTTTCATCCATGGAAACCAAGTGATTATTGTAAATAGCCGTCTTATGAGTATATCTACTCAAATATTGCACCACATAAAAAGGAGACTTAAAAGGCTTCTTAAGTAGACCACCCAACTTTTAGCATAAAGGGAGTCAAGTAACCCTTGAAAAGAGCCTAGATCTGCAGGCAAAATAACCTTGTTTCCGTAGGAAGCCTTCTTCAAAAGGTAAGCGTCAAATAGACTACACATATATAAAAGAATTGCCACATCAAAATGTGGCATGATCCTTTACTTTTGTTTTGCTATACAATTATAGGGTAGTTCTTTTGACCATGGAAGCAGTTTATCCAGTTCTTTGATATCAGTTACATCCATGTTCGGCAGCTTTTCT
>Ga0209346_1001409_pt1 | contig 13322 bp, 10 predicted proteins | sample AutmiccommunBRH9_FD_187381 | JGI IMG/M metagenome (GOLD analysis project Ga0209346, IMG submission 187381) | Deep subsurface microbial communities from Mt. Terri, Switzerland - Autotrophic microbial communities BRH/9 (SPAdes) (version 2) | ecosystem: Environmental > Aquatic > Deep subsurface >...
TCGCCTGCCGATAGTCTGCCGTGGGAGACGACGACGCAGCATTCACCGAACTCGGCAGCGCCGAGGATCGAAGTGGCTCCGAATGGGACTGCCGAGTCCGGCAACTGGGGGCCGCCCGGTGATCTCGCGCTTAACGCGCCGCCCCCCGGCGACGGCGAGACCGAAGACCTGCAGCGGCTCCCGCCACCGGACTCCTTCACCGCGACGGATGAAGGCTACACTCTCGAAGAGATCCGAGATGCGACGCGCGGATTTTTCGGCACGATCTCAACAAACCTTGCCACCGTCATGGAATATGCCTTCAGCCAGTGGGGGCAACCAACGGGATACGTTCTGGGCAAAGAGGGCGGCGGGGCGTTTCTGGCGGGCCTGCGCTATGGCCAGGGAACCGTGTTCATGCGCAGCGGCGCCCAGCGGAAGGTCTACTGGCATGGGCCATCCATCGGCTATGACTTCGGCGCCGAGGGATCGCGAACGCTGTTCCTGATATACTCTTTGACCAACCCCGATGGACTGTATCGAACTTTCACCGGTGTCGACGGGTCGGCCTATCTCGTCGGCGGGGTCGGCGTGACATTGCTTAAAGGCGGTCCGGTGATCATGGCGCCGATCCGCTCAGGGCTGGGACTGCGCATTGGCGCCAACATCGGCTACCTGCGCTTCTCGGCGGAGCCTACGTGGAATCCGTTTTAGTTTGAGTGGCGCTTTGGATGCCCACCGCTGCGCGGTATCCGCGCCCGTACGATCGTATCCGCAGTCTTTTGGCCAAAAACAAGAGGCCCTTCATCAGGGCGCGTTGCCAAAACCTTTGGCAAAAAAGCGCGGCAGCGGTCATGCGGGGCCACGCTTCCGACTTGTCGCTATCAGGCTCGATCGCCTCGACTAGTTGTCGCCGGGCCAAGTGTACTTCGGCTTGTAGTAGGAATAGCTGTAGGAGGGCTTGGCGGCCTTTTTTGTACGCGCCTTATAGGTCGCGGCCGGCTTCGGCTTGCTCGGCTTCCAGTAGCCGTTGTTCCAGGAATTCGTGCCAGAGGCCGTGTAGGTCTTGCGGTGGGTCTTCTTGCGCTTGGCGTAGACGCGCGCCGGCGTCGAACCGGTGACGGCGATACGCGTGCGGGCTTTGCCGTGCTTGCTGACGAGGCCGTAGAAGGACTTGGCGTTTGCCGGCGACAGGCGAATGCAACCGTGCGATGCCGGGCTGCCGAGAGCGCCCGTGGCATAGGTGGCGTGGATTGCGTAACCGCCATGGTAGAAGACCGAGTACGGCATCGGTGCGTTATCATACTTCTTCGAGTAGTGCATGCGGGTCATCCACTGCGGGCGGTAATTGCCCGTCGGCGTGTGGTAGCCGCTGCGGCCTGAGGAGATCTTCCATACGTGGGTCGTCTTGCCGTGTTCGATGACCGTCATCGTTTGCGACGTCAGGCTGACAGAAACGCGAAGACTTGGCGCAGTCGGCTTCGGCTTGGCTTCGGGTGCAGCCGGCTCGGCGGCGGCGATTTTGGTTTCAGCTTCGGCCTTCGCGGGATTGCCGGTCTCAGCGCCAGCGCCGGTCGTCGCCGCAGCGACTTCAATTGATGGTGGGTTCGGTTTACCGGTGTCCGCCACCGGTTCGGCTGCCAACGGCCCGGCCAGCAAAAATGCTGCCGCAGCCGCGCTGATCGTCACGCGTGCCCGCATCGTCTCCATACTCCAACGCTCGTCTGTTACAAAAAACTGCCGGGGTTTTGCGCCCCCGACAACCTTCTCAAACGTTAGCGTCTGACGACTGCGGAATGATTAATTTGACTGATCTTTCGTCGGCTTAGGCAGACTTTCCAAAGGGTGAAAGGACGGCCTTCTCCGATTGAAACACTAAGGTTGATTTCGGCAAGATTTCAGCGGATGTGGATACGCGTGGCGGCTGGGCCGTAACGGCTGACGAGCGAAAACAGCTCGCGTGCGTTGCCTGGCGCAAGGCGAATGCAGCCGTGGGACGCGCGCCGGCCAAGCCGCTTCGTTTCGTATGTTCCGTGGATCGCATAACCGCCGCGGAAAAATATCGAGTAAGGCATAGGCGACCAATCGTACTTACGGGAATGCCACATGCGCTCCAGCCTTGTGGGGCGGTAGCTGCCGGCCGGCGTGCTATAGCCCCGCCGCCCTGTCGAGATCGGCCAGGAATATTCGAGATAACCGCCGACAAAGACATGCATGGTCTGCGCGCCGCGATCAACTTGCACCGTAACTCCTGCAAATGCTTGCGCTGTCGGGAGTATGGCGATCGCGGCGATTGCAATCGGCAGAACGAGAAGCAGCTGGCGGAACGAACTCATTACTTTGGCCCCATATTCGATTGCGGTTGCTGGATCCAAAGCGGATCAGCTTCGGCCGATTGTTGACGATTATCTGCATGGGCTCAACTATCGAAGCCGATAAAACGTGCAGACCATTAAAGGTGTGATCATTGTCGCCTCGTTGAACGCTGGCCAGCCTTGAGATTTCAGTTCTTCACCTGCGCATAGCCGGCAAGCGCGCGCTTGCGGGCTTCGGCGTGATCGACGATCGGCCGGGGGTACGACGTGCCGAGCGCGACGCCGGCCTTGGCAAGCTCCTGGTCAGGCGCCTGCCAGGGGGCGTGGATGAATTTACTTGGGAGCTTCGCCAACTCGGGCACCCAGCGACGCACATAGTCTCCATCGGGGTCGAACTTCCAGCCCTGGGTCATAGGATTGAAAACGCGGAAATAAGGGGCGGCATCGGCGCCGCAGCCGGCGACCCACTGCCAGCTTGCAGCGTTGCTGGCAAGATCGGCATCGACGAGCGTGTCCCAGAACCATTTCTCGCCCTCGCGCCAGTCAATCAGCAGGTCCTTGATCAGGAACGAGGCAACGATCATGCGGACGCGGTTGTGCATCCAGCCAATGTGCCAGAGCTGGCGCATGCCGGCATCGACGATGGGGAACCCGGTCTGCCCTCGCTGCCAGGCGCGTAGCGCTGACGTGTCGTCGTGCCAGGGATAGCGCTCAAATTCCGTGCGAAGTGGCGCGTCGGGCAAACTCGGGAAGTGGTAGAGCAGGTGGGCCGAAAACTCCCGCCAGACAAGTTCCTTGAGGAAGACTTCGAGACCCCTGCCCTCATAGTCCCCGCTGGCCGCCCACGACTTCACGGTGTGCCATGTTGCAGCCGGGCTGATCTCGCCAAAATGCAGGTGAGGGGAAAGGCGCGAGGTACCCTCGCTATCCGGGCGGTCGCGGCCATTGGCGTAATCGGTCAGGGCGTTTTCGAGGAACGTTTCAAGCCGCTCGCGTGCTCCCTTTTCTCCAGGTCTCCAGGCCTCCTGGAATCCGCCTGCCCAATTGGGCCGGGTCGGCAAAAAATTCCAGCTTTCGAGCGCATCGCTATCTATTTTTAACGCGCAGCCCTCGATCTTTTCGGGTGCTGGGAGCGGCTTGCGCGGCTCGCCGAGCTCATTCAATGCACGCCAGAAGGGCGTGTAGACTTTGTAGGGGTTGCCGTCCTTTGTGGCGATGTCTTCGGGCTCCTTCAGCAAGGAACCGGCATAGCGGCGAAGCTCGGGGCTCGGTTCGCCGCTATTTGAAAACGCCGCGTTGATGACCGCCTCCGCTTGTCGTGCGGCGGGCTCATAGCATCGGGAAAAGAAGACCGCTGATGCACCCACCTCGCGGGCGAATTGCGGGACGACCCGCGCAGGCGAACCGCGGCACAGGATGAGCCTTGCACCGCGGTCCTGCAGGTCTGCGGCCAACGATTGCAGCGAGTGGTGCAGCCACCAGCGCGAAGCTGCGCCAGGCGTCCAACCGGACGCCGCCTCGTCATCGAACACAAACAGCGGAATAATCGGAGCGCCGGTTGCGACCGCCTTCGACAAAGCGACGTTGTCGGTCAAGCGCAGATCCTGGCGGAACCAGACAATGACGGGTGGGGCGGACATGGTGGAGCAGTGACTTTCGCAGCGTTGAAGGCGGTTTTAGCCTGGCGTCGCGAAACACATTGCCGGATCTCCCGGGCGGTGTCGTGATCGCGATGGTGTGACGCCGGCATTCATCAAAACGGCACGCAAGAGCGATTGGTTCAACGCAGGCGCGCAATCTTTGCGCTGGGGCAGGTCTGTGCGACCACAGCGACGGCACGCGCATTTCGCCGGCGGCAAGTGGCAGGTTGTCACCGCGCAAGATCAGTTGAAGAGGAGGTCGAAAATCGATTTCGGCTTGTTGCGCTGACGCTTGCGGCTCGTTTTCCGGCGGTTGCCATGACCGGTATTGTTGAAGGAAAAGCCGCCGTCTTCCGCCCACGGAGCCCAAGAAGGGGTTCCACCGTATCTGCGTTCCCGACTCCTTTGGGTCTTTCGGCCTGCAAACGCCGTAGGAGGTGCGGCAATGCCCTGGCGCAGCTGGAATTGGTCGGTCACGCCGTCGACGCTGGCAACCGTGACGGTGCCATTATCCGACCAGTTCCAGGTCGCGACCTGCTTGCCCTGTCGCTGCGGCTGTATCGCAACCACGCTTGCCGACTTCAAATCGACGATCGCAGCCGTCTCCATTTCTTCAGAGCCGTTGGCATCTTCAATGACACCGCTGTGGTAGGTCAGGACACCAATTTGCTGGAAGGGCCTCTGCTTTTCCTCCCATGACAGCAAACGGGGCTTGCCCACGCCCAGCATTTCCAGGGGGACGCGGAGCTTGGGGACATCGGGAAGGATTGCGAAATAGGTGCCATTGTTGACGACAACCTGCCACCCGGCGGTACCGAGCCCGTCGACGACGGTGTCGCCCTTGGCCGCATCCCCGCCACCAAGCCGCTGCAAGGCATCAAGCGCCAGCTTGTAATTCGGCTCGGCGGCGAGAGCTGCGCGATAGCTGTCGATGGCCGTATCGGTCTGACCCAGGGTTTCCTCAATGAAAGCGCGTGCCCATAGCACCTCGGCGGCATCCGGAGCGATTTTCGACGCGGTAGCTATATCGCTGCGGGCAATCTCCGGCTGCCCGGTGCGGGCATAGGCATAGGCGCGGTAGGCGAAGGCGATCGCGGAGCGCTGGTTCAATTCGATGGCGCGGTTGATGTCGCTTAGCGCGGCTTCGGGGACATCGGCCATGGCATGCGCCAAACCGCGCATTTCAAAGCCTCTGGCATCCACAGGTCGCAGCTCCGTGACGCGCGTGAAATCGGCGATGGAAGCTTCGAAGTTGCCAGACGACAGGTAGGCTTCGCCGCGTAGCAGGTGCGCGTCGGCATTGTTTACGTCGAAGGCAATGGCGCGCGAGAGATCCTCGATCGCTTCATCGTAATGGCCAACCCTGAGTTTGGCTTCAGCGCGGCTGCGGTATCCAGAGGCGAAGCGGGCGTCCGAGCCGACAGCGCGAGAGAAGTCGCGGATTGCGGCATGCGGGCGGCCCAGTTCCATGTGGGCGCGGCCGCGGCCGGCGAGCGGAGCTGCGGCTGCCGGCAGCAGCTTGACGGCCTGGGTGAAGTCGCGGATCGCCTGCTGCGGATTGCCGATCTGCATCAGCGCGCCGGCCCGGTTGTTGTAGGCGGCAGCGTATCCAGGCGCGAGTACGATGGCGCGGTTGAAATCCTTCAGCGCTTCGTTCGGCAGTCCGAGGGCGAGAAGCAGGTTGCCGCGATTGTTGTAGGTTGCGGCGTACTCCGGAAATAGCTCGACGGCCTTGTTGAAGTCGTCGATCGCTTCGCGCGTCTGGCCGAGCCGGACATAGGCGACGCCGCGATCATTGAGGATGGTGGCGCGGCGGTCGTCAGTGAGAGTTCGGTCATCGAGGGCGGTGGTGTACTCGCGCACGGCTTCGTCGGAATTGCCGCGTTGCAGGGCCAATGCGCCATTGCGGATGTGCAGAGCCGTTGCCTCGCCGACCGGGGCCTGGGCGGCGAGCGGTGCAGGTACGAAGGCGAGGGCTATCGTCGCGGTTATCAAGGCAAGCGCTGCTGGGATGTGCGCAGGCCTTCTCGCTGATGTCTTCACGACTTTATGACTGGCGCCGTCCCGTCTCATCAATGCTTCCGTCTGGTCCTGGCTGCGGCCGAGTCGGGTTTTCCGTCGAGCTGTCAAACCTCAAATTCGAATGTCCGACGAGCAGAGATTTGGGTCCCCGGGGCAAGCCCCGGGATGACACGTTTGGAGTTATAGCAGCATTCGGCCTGATTTGTGTTGCATAGCCGCGGCAATTGGGGAGGAACCTTACGACTCGCCGCGTTGCCGGGCTTTTCGCCGTTCGGCGCGCTGTTCCTCCTCAAATTCCTGTTTGCGGGCGTAGAGGTCGCGGAGGACTTGCGGGACAATTTCAGGCAGATCCTCGGCGATGAGGCCGGGGCCGAAGCGGTTGGCGCATTCGCCGTGAATCCAGACCCCGGCGCAAGACGCTTCGAACGCGGGCATGCCCTGGGCGAGAAGGCCGGTGATGAGGCCGGCCAAAACGTCGCCGGAGCCTGCCGTGGCGAGCCAGGGTGGGGCGTTGGTGTTGAGCGAGACGGCCTTGCCGCTCGGGTCGGCAACAACCGTATCAGGGCCTTTGAGGACCACGACAGCTCCCATTCGTTCGCCAGCAGTCCGGGCACGATCCAGCTTCGATCCACTTAGATCCGGGAACAGTCGCCTGAACTCGCCTTCGTGCGGCGTGAGGACGACAGCGCGGCCGCTTGAAGATGCGATCATTGCCGCGAGTTCGCTCAACTCGTCAGAGAATGTTGTCAGTGCATCGGCGTCGAGTACGCAGGAGGCCCCGGATTGGAGAGCTATCTTTACCATGTCTCTTGTTTCCGGGCCAACGCCACAGCCAGGACCGAGGAGGACTGTGTCGCGCCGTCTGTCAGCGAGGATTTCGGCGAGGCCTCCGGGTATTTGAAACGGCAGAACCATTACTGCCGTCAGATGCGAAGCATTGACCGGGAACGCCGCCTTCGGGCTGGCGACGGTGACCAAACCGGCGCCGACGCGAAGGGCCGCACGGGCCGCGAGCCTTATGGCGCCGGTACTTTGCGCGGGACCGGACACGGCTATTGCGTGGCCGCGCGTGTATTTGTGCGATTGCGAATCTGGAAGGCGCAGCGCACTCAGCCAAGCTTCAGGAGCGTTGCGTTTGATCTCAATTGGCCGCTGGTGCTGGCTGGCACAGGCGACAAGGACGGCATCGGGAATACCGATGTCGGCCAGGACAACCGTCCCGCAGGTGTTGCGACCAGGGTAGAGAACGTGGGCCGGCTTCAGCCGGAAGAACGTAACGGTTCGGTCGGCGCACAATACGACCTCGCCAAGAGGCTGACCCGTCGTGCCACTGAGGCCAGTTGGAACATCGACGGCAAGTTTCGCTGCAGGCGCCTGATTTGCAGCCGCGACGGTCGAACTCACGGCTCCTTCCAGTGGCCGCACCAATCCCGCCCCAAACAGAGCATCAATAATGAGGTCGGCTTGCTCGACAGCGGAAGAAGCCATGTCCAGCGGTTCGACAGTCCCCAACTCCGCCCACCGCTTGGCCATCTTCGCAGCGTCGCCTTTCAGGTTCTCGACCTCGCCGTATAGGTAGACTGAGACACCGTAGCCGCGCTCTTTCAGGTAACGGGCGGCGACGAAGCCGTCGCCGCCGTTGTTGCCGGGGCCACAAAGGACGACGATTTTTGGAACGCCTTCGGATGCCCACGCTTCGGCTTCGCCTCGCGCATCCGGCGCCGGACGATTCTCCGCGGTCCGGCTGGCTACCGTCGGTAGCGCATCGACCATCTTCTCGGCTTCGTCGGCGACCGCGCGGCCGGCATTCTCCATCAACGTCAGGCTCGGCACGCCCATCTGGACGGCGAGGCGGTCGGCTTCGGCCATTTGTTCATTCGTCAGAATTTCAAGCGGCGGTTCCTTCACGTGCGGCTTCCTCTAAGTCAGAGCCAGTGCGTAGAATTATCGTTTGTCGTTCGTGCCGTTCCATCGAGCCTGCTCAATTTTCAGCATCCAACTCACGATTTTCCGCCTAAGCTTTAATCATGCTGCTTATTCTATGTGCATGGACTGTGTCCGCACACTGCGCCATGATCCGCCCACACGCGCCAAGGGGTTCGAAACACACATTTTTATTTCTCGTTCACCAATTGGCACAGGGCATGCTAACCATCGCGCGTCTGCCGGATCTTCTCCACATACGACCGGCCGGCCAATGGAGGTCCCAGGGAACCATGAAAAAAATCGAAGCCATTATCAAACCTTTCAAGCTCGACGAAGTGAAGGAAGCACTGCAGGAAGTCGGCCTGCAGGGGATCACCGTCATCGAGGCGAAGGGATTTGGCCGCCAGAAGGGCCATACCGAACTTTACCGCGGGGCCGAATACGTCGTCGACTTCCTGCCCAAGGTGAAGATCGAGGTGGTGCTTGCCGACGACCTTCTCGACAAGGCTGTGGAAGCGATACAAAAGGCCGCCAAAACCGGCCGTATCGGCGATGGCAAGATCTTCATTTCGACGATAGAAGAGGCCATCAGGATCCGTACCGGTGAAACCGGAGCGGAGGCCATCTGAGGCGGAGACTTCCGCCGTGTCCTGTAGATTTCACGTCAGCACGCAGACCCGTGCAATCCTCCGCTTTCTTAAAACTCGCTCGCAATACGGGGAGACTTCATGAAAACCGCCAGCGATGTTGTCCAGCTCATCAAGGACAAAGACGTCAAGTTCGTCGACTTCCGCTTCACCGATACGCGCGGCAAGATGCAGCACGTTACAGCCGATGCCTCGTGCATTGACGAAGAGATGCTCAACGAGGGCTACGCCTTCGACGGCTCTTCGATCGCCGGCTGGAAAGGCATCGAAGCCTCCGACATGCTGCTGATGGCCGAGCCCAGCAGCGCCCATATCGATCCGTTTTTCGCCCAGACAACGCTTGCAGTCTTCTGCGACGTGCGCGAACCCTCGACAGGCCAAGCCTACGAGCGCGATCCGCGCTCTATCGTCAAGAAGGCGGAAGCCTACCTGAAGTCGACCGGGATCGGCGATTCGGTCTTCTTCGGCCCGGAAGCTGAATTCTTCATGTTCGACGACGTGCGCTTCTCGGCGGAGCCCTACAACACCGGATTCCGCGTCGACTCGACTGAACTGCCATCGAACTCGGCCACCGAGTATGAAATGGGCAATCTTGGCCACCGTCCGCGCGCCAAGGGCGGCTACTTCCCGGTGCCGCCGATCGACAGCGCCCAGGACATCCGCTCCGAAATGCTCGCCGTGATGGCCGAAATGGGCGTTTCTGTGGAAAAGCACCATCATGAAGTGGCGTCCGCACAGCACGAACTCGGTATCAAGTTCGCCGATATCGTGACGATCGCCGACCACCTGCAGATCTACAAGTACTCGATCCACAACGTCGCGCAGGCCTACGGCAAGACCGTTACTTTCATGCCGAAGCCGGTGTTCGGCGACAACGGCTCGGGCATGCACGTCCACCAGTCGATCTGGAAGGGCGGCCAGCCGCTGTTTGCCGGTGACAAATACGCCGACCTCTCGGAAACCTGCCTGTTCTATATCGGCGGCATCCTGAAGCACGCCAAGGCGATCAACGCGTTCACCAACGCATCGACCAACTCCTACAAGCGACTGGTGCCAGGCTACGAAGCGCCCGTGCTGCTCGCCTACTCTGCGCGCAACCGGTCGGCCTCCTGCCGTATCCCCTACACGACCAGCCCGAAGGCAAAACGCGTCGAAGTCCGCTTCCCGGATCCGACAGCGAATCCGTACCTCGCCTTCGCCTGCATGTTGATGGCCGGCATCGACGGCATCAACAACAAGACCCATCCTGGCGATCCGATGGATAAGAACCTGTACGACCTGCCGCCGGCGGAACTCGCAGAGATCCCGACGGTTGCGGCCTCGCTTCGCGAAGCCCTCGACTGCCTCGACAAGGACCGCGAGTTCCTCAAGGCCGGTGGCGTCTTCTCCGACGACATGATCGACGCCTACATCGAGCTCAAGATGGAAGAAAACATGCGTTACGAAATGACGCCGCACCCGGTCGAATACGACATGTACTACTCGGTCTAGTGAGGTGTCGCGCCTTAATTGACCGGCGGGGCGGCGAGGCCGGTGTCAATTAAGGCGTGATAAACGCCTCACTAAGTCATTGATGTTGCTAGTGGCCCTCATGTCGCGCCTAAATCGAACGAGATTGCGGCTATGGTGCGATTTAGGCGCGACGGGCCACTAGGTACTACTCGCTCTAGGCCCATCGAAAGACTTCAGGGGCACTAACGAAAGAGAGGCGGCCAAATCGGCTGCCTCTCTTTTTTGCGTTTTCGCGCAACAACCGGATGGCCGCGTGCGATCTTCAGTAATACAGCAGCACGATCGCGAAGCCGAGCGACAGGCCGACGTAACTGAAGCGCGAACTGTTGGAGGTAAACCACGCCGCAGTGCGATGAGGCAGGTATTCCCAGCGGATGCCGAGCAGAGCATAAACCACGGCGCCAGCGACCATGCCGAGTGCAAAAGACGGCCAATGGACGGCGAATGGCAACTGTGGTGTCGGCAGGCTGGCCAGCGTGTGCAGTATCCCCATCACGTCAAAGCGCCCTTCGGCAAGGACGCGCACACCAAGTATGATGCCGATCAGAATTAGTATATCGGTTACGAAACGTGCCATTGCCGCCAACTCGTTACTGCAACGCAAAGCGCCCTCTGGCGCACCCATCGGGTAAAATACCGCGCGTTTGGTCAAGCTTTCGTAAACTCTCCTTTGGGCTTATCGGCTGCCAACACTCCTCGGCTTGACACTTCGCAAGCTCGTGCCAGATGCAAGCCGCTGCTGGCGGGCGTATCCCGCCCGTCAGTGGACACAGCGTTTCCCTTCATCGCAGCTTTGCGAATGCGATACGATGCGCTGCAAAAACGAATTCGCATTGACATAGAAACTTCGAGGGAGCAAAATTAATTAACGATCGAAAAGGAGGTTTACGAAAATGACTCCACCTGGTCGAATTTAAAGGACTGATTTGGCGCCCGTGATCATTACACTGCGTTACCAGTCCGGAACGGAACATTGCCAAGCTTTGCGCAGGCAGAGAGCCGCTCGAACACTTCGTCTCGTCAGCTGAATTGTCGGATACATTCAGCGCGAAGCAGCGAGTCATATTGCCAAACATGCTGCTCCGGGATGGGTTGAGAGAGCTGATCGAAGCCTGAAACAGACCTGATGTGATCAGGCCGGCGTACTAAAAGGTGAGAAAACGACAGCGCATCCGATCTTTGAATTTCGACCTATTGAATTAGGTGAATTCATAAACACGATCAATCGCGCAAAGAAACTCTCCAGGATATAGAAACGCCAAATCCTTATCACGAGACGGAGCCCGGGGGATCGGAAGATCCTCACGGGCTCTTGATTTTTCTCAAGCGCGCCTTCAGATCCCTATTGCCCCTGTGGGCCCACTACCCTCGTGCCGCCGCCACTGCTTCATGAAGCACTTCGGCGAGCAGGTCGAGTTCGGCGTCCGGGCCGGTCGATATGCGGATGCATCGGTTCAGCGGGGCCGCACCCGGCATGCGGATGAAGACGTCGCGGGCCAGCGTCTCTTCGAGGATGCGGCGGGCGAAATCGGCATCCTGGTGGCAGTCGATGGCGACGAAATTCGTTGCCGATGGCAGCGCGCTGAGGCCGCAACCGGCCGCGATGGCGGCAATGCGATCGCGGGCGCGGGCAATCCGGGCCACCGCTTCGGCGAGGTAGTCCTGATCGCCCAGCGCGGCCAGCGCGCCGACCTGTCCGAGGCGGTTGATGCCGTAGTGATTGCGCACCTTGTCGAATGCGGTAACCAGGCCTGCTTCGCCGACGACGTAGCCGACGCGCGTGCCAGCCATCCCATAGGCCTTGGAGAACGTCCGGTAGCGCAGAACCTGCGGGTTCCCGATATCGATCGGCGGCGTCGTGCCGGGCGGGGCGGTGTCGCAGTAGGCTTCGTCGAGGATCAGCAGCGTTTCGGAAGGCAGGCCGGCGATCAGTTCCTCGATTGCCTCTGCGGGCCACCACGAACCCATCGGGTTATCCGGATTCGAGACGTAGAGGATCTTGGCGTGCTCGCGCCGTGCGGTGTCGAGAAGCGCCCCGATGTCCTCGCGGTTATCGCGGTAGGGCACCTTGACCAGCCGCCCGGCATGACAGGCGACGTGGAAGTTGAACGTCGGGTAGGCGCCTTCGGAGGTGACGACGGTGTCGCCGGGAGAGAGCGTCAGCGCCAGGGTCAGACCGAGCAGGCCGTCGATACCTTCGCCGATGTTTACGCTCTCATTTCCAACGCCGTGCAAGGCGGCGATGGCCTCGCGCAATTCGTAGTTCTCCGGATCGGCGTACATCCAGTTTTGCGGCACTGCCTCGTGCATGGCGGCAATGGCCGTGGGGGAGGGGCCGAAACCCGATTCGTTGGCGCCGAGACGCGCCTTGAACGCGCGCCCGAGCTTGCGCTGATGGGCCTCGGGACCGACGAAGGGAACGGTGGCGGGGAGTTCGGCGGCGTGCGGGGTCAAAAAGCGGGACGGTGTTTTCATAGGAGGCCCAGTTCAGCCAGTTCGCGGCGCATACGCGGTGGCATGCCGGCCATACCGGTGCCGGCTCCACCGCTGAGGTCGGGAGGTGCGTCTTCCCCGGTCAAATACCGCCAGCCCTGGAAGGCCCGGCGCGGAGTAGGGCGCACCGGCACCAGATCGGGATCAAGCAGCAGAAGGCAGCAACGGCGGCCGTCGTCTTTGGCTCCTTCGTCGAAGCCGATGAGGCGCTGGCGGACCTGAATCACACCTTTGATGACCCAGTAGATTGAACCGCCGTCGAGTAGTTCCTCGGTGCGCTTTGGTGCCTGATAGGTCGTGTGGAAGAGCTGCCGTGGGCCGCCGCCACCTTGTCTCGCCTCGGCTAGGCGGGCGGCCTGCCATTGCGCCAGATCCTCAATAGACTGGGCGCCGACACACAATTTGACGAGATGCAGGGTCATCGAGTCGCTTCATGGTTGAGAATACTGATGCTTGGAGCCGGAAAGGCTTTCGGACGTGGATTGAAGACCGACGGTCGATCCGGCGCAAGCGGCTGCGTTCCAAGAAGCGTGGATGAGGGTGCGATGGGGCGCAATCGTCTCTCTGCGTTGACCACGATTTCCACAGGAGTGGTGGGCATTTGCGTGTACATTCGGGTCCGTTTATCTGTGAGAGATTGACGGAATCAGCGCTCGCATTCAAACGAACAGGAGGTGACCCATGCTGATCGTGGCAATTAAAGTGGCATCCTCGTCGCAGGTGACGCCTCACAACAGCCCGCATTTTTCGCTCCAGTAGCGGCGGGGGTTTTGTCTTTCGAAGGATCT
>Ga0209346_1001421_pt1 | contig 13198 bp, 11 predicted proteins | sample AutmiccommunBRH9_FD_187381 | JGI IMG/M metagenome (GOLD analysis project Ga0209346, IMG submission 187381) | Deep subsurface microbial communities from Mt. Terri, Switzerland - Autotrophic microbial communities BRH/9 (SPAdes) (version 2) | ecosystem: Environmental > Aquatic > Deep subsurface >...
TCGGATACCCCGTAATACAATAATCTTCGCCAAAGGAGCGAATTGTAATCCTTTCCAAAGATACGGCCGCTGACATTTCACTTACACCTTCTCCAGCAATCGCGGTAGGTGCATTCCTGCCGCCAACAAGTTTCGGGGCAAGAAAACATAGATATTTATCAATTAACCGCTCGGTAAATAAAGAACCGATTAACGTTCCACCACCCTCAACAAAGACCGAAGTAACTTGCTCAGTACCTAGATGTTGAAGCACCTCTTGCAGATTAACCTGCAAAGCAGCTCTAGTAACCACAACTTTAACACCCAAGTCAGTCAACTGTGCTATTTTTCCCTGTTCAGCACTTGTTGTGGTAAAAATCCAGGTGGGCGCCTCTCCATCTGTTAAGACCTTTGCCGTTAGTGGAATTGCCAGTTTAGAATCAACGATTACTCGCAAGGGATTAATCCCTTGCTGCTCTCCCCTAACGGTTAGGGAAGGATTATCTTTCAGCACCGTTCCAATACCGACCATAATTGCATCGTGCTCATGCCGCAATTGATGAACATGATTTCTTGCCGGCTCACCGGTTATCCACTTACTGCTGCCTGAATGCGTAGCTATTTTGCCGTCAAGAGTCATCGCTGTTTTTACTGTTACAAAAGGAATTCCTGTCGTAATAAATTTATTAAAGCTCTCATTAATTGAAGCAGCCTCGCTTGCCATTACCCCAGTTGCAACCTCTATTCCTGCCTGTTCAATTAAGGATATCCCTCTTCCGGATACCAAAGGGTTGGGATCCGAACTAGCAATAACTACTCGTTTCACCTGCTCTTGGATTATTTTCTCAGCGCAGGGAGGTGTCTTGCCATAATGACTGCATGGCTCAAGAGTTACATAGATTGTACTGCCCTTGGCAAGATTCCCTGCCATATTCAAAGCCTGAACCTCTGCATGAGCCTCTCCTGCTTTAAGGTGTGCCCCCATACCCACAATTCTGCCCTGATTAACAACTACAGCTCCTACCTGCGGGTTAGGTGAAGTCTGACCTTTAGTGCCTCTTGCGAGTTCTAAGGCTAATTGCATATAAAATTGGTCATCCAACCGCTTAACCTCCTTAAAAAATATTCCTACTACGTCGAACTGCAACAATGCTGGAATATAATCGTTGTGCCCTTTGGGTGCCTCCTTAAAAAATATTCCTACTACGTCGAACTGCAAAAATAAAAGCCCAAAAGCATAATACATGCTTCAGGGCCTTGTGAACAAATAAACATCACAAAAATAATAAAATAGCAACAACAAAACTCATTAGCTGCAAACTAAATAAATCCTGCACCTAGCTAATGGCTATCCTATTAACTCATCCTTCTCCCATCCAGACTCTACTGTCGGTTTCGGAATTGCACCGAATCAGCTAACCATAGCAGATCTCCCTGAGGAAAACTCTATCAACCCATTTCTGTTACTCTTGAAGGAAAAGGGTTTACTTATGGTTAGGTCGCGGACTACAAGCCTAGCTTGATTACCGCCGGTTGGGAATTACACCCGACCCCGAAGGAAATATTTGATTAATGATTGAATAATAACATCTGAAAAAGAAAAAAGCAAGCAAGAAAAAGCAGTTATTGATCATCAATAGCTGCTTTTTGTTGATCAATAGTTTACTTTCAGGTCATTAACAGATATAATATCTGTTATTACAAGCTATTTAACGTTGTTTTTCAGACTACATTAAATGCTGTATTGGGAGATAATAATTTACACATAAAGGAGAAATATAGATGAAGCTACCTTCATTAAGTATCGGTAATTTGGTCGCTAATGTCCCCATAATTCAAGGCGGTATGGGAGTTGGCGTCTCTGGCTCAGGTTTGGCATCAGCTGTTGCCAACGCCGGAGGAATCGGGATTATTTCTGGTGTGCAGATTGGTTATAAAGAGGCTGATTTTGAGACTAATACATTGTCTGCAAATATTCGAGCCCTACGCAAAGAAATTAGAAGAGCGAAGGAATTAAGTCCTAATGGGATTATCGGTGTGAACTTTATGGTGGCAATAACTAACTATAAAGAGATGGTACAAGCAGCGATTGAAGAAAAAATAGATTTAATTATCTCCGGGGCAGGAATCCCTAAGGAGCTTCCTGAGTTAATCAGAAATACTACAACAAAAATAGCTCCCATTGTTTCCTCCGGTAAAGCTGCCAACCTTATCTCCAAGCTTTGGGACAAAAAATATGAATATACTCCTGATTTAGTAATTGTTGAGGGTCCTGAAGCGGGAGGGCATTTAGGATTTTCCTTTGATCAGCTAATCGGCTTTCCAAAGATTGATCTGGCAGATCTAGTTAAGGATGTTAAAGAAGCTATTAGTTCTTTTCAGGAAAAATATAAAAAAATGATTCCAGTTATTGCTGCAGGAGGAGTTTTTAATGGCTTAGATATAAGTAAGTATCTAAAAATCGGCGCTGCCGGCGTGCAGATGGGTACTCGCTTTGTAGCTACCGACGAGTGTGATGCGGATATCAATTTTAAGAATGCTTACATCAATTCATCAGAAACTGATATCAACTTTGTGAAAAGCCCTGTAGGCATGCCTGGTCGAGCGATAATTAATAGTTTTGTCAAAAATACTGAGCTAGCCAACATTCCGGTGAAAAAGTGCTATAATTGCTTAATCCCTTGCAACCCTAAATCAACCCCCTATTGTATTTCAAAAGCCTTAATTAATTCCGTAAAGGGCAACTTGAACGAGGGACTGATATTCACAGGAAGCAACGCCTTTAGAATAAAGGAAATCGTCTCAGTAAAACAACTTATGCAAGAGCTAGTAAGTGAAGCAGAAGCAGTATATTAAATCCATCCAATTTAACCCCGTCAGTTAACTCCGACGGGGTTTATTAATCTAAGCATAGGGGACGGTTCTTTCTGCTTCCTCACCGCATTCTGATGGTGATAGCCTAGGGAAATCATTGGTTGCTAAGCTCGCCGATTTGTGCTTTTACCCTTTGTATTTCCGCTAGGAGTGCTGCCTTTTCTTCTTCAACCTCGGGAATATCCTTGTTCATTAGAGTGATTAGCCGAAGCTTTAATTGGGTGATGATATTTTGTACATCAATTGATTTGTTATCTTGCTTTAAGCTTTTGTGATCGAGATATTCTAAATAACTACCCTGAAAGCATTTATGCTCATCCTCTAAGTCTATAATCTTGGTAGCTAAGCGCTTAATTAAATAAAGGTCATGGGAGACAACGATAAAAGCCCCAGGATATTCGGCTAAAACCTCTTCGATTTTTTCCCTTGTAGTTATGTCTAAATAATTGGTCGGCTCATCTAAAACCAAGAGATTAGCCTTAGAAAAATACAGCTTCACAGATGCTACTCGGCATTTTTCTCCCATACTAAGGTCTTTGATTTTTTTAAAGACATCCTCCTTGCGAAAATGAAAGGAAGCTAAGATATTTCTAACCTCAGCTTGGGTTAATGAGGAAAGCCCTAACAAGGTATCTAGAATTGTTTCATCTATTTTTAGGTCGTTTAATTCCTGGGCAAAGTAGCCGATTTTTAGTGCCGGGTGATGAGCTATCTTTCCTTGAGAGCTGGTTAATTCTTTATTAATCAGCTTTAAGAGAGTAGTTTTACCCGCACCATTTTTCCCAAGAACTGCAACGCGTTCACCGCGATTAATTGAGAATGAGAGGTTGCTAAATAATGACTTTGTTCCATAGGAAAACTCTACATCTTGGAGATTAATTAAGGTTTTGGCATTAAAAGCTGTATTAGTAAGGTTAAAGTTAATTTGTTTAGTTGTTTTGGGCTTTTCTACACTTTGCTCCTCAAGCCTTTCTAAGGCCTGTTCTTTTGCTCTCATCCTCGTAATATGCTTATTGGCCTTCTTCTTAGCTATCGGATCCCTTACACTCGCTGCACTGTGGGAAAGTTCATACCACTGCTTAAAGCGTTGAATTGCCTCTTGCAGCTTTTTGCGTTCCTTTTCTTGCTTCTCATATTGAGCTAAATGGGCTTTTAAAGCTTGCTCCTTACTCTGATAATACTTACTGTAGCCACCTAAATAACGAGTAGTACCTGTTGATGCCAATTCATAGATCCCCTGGGCTGTCTGGTCTAAAAAATACCGGTCATGGGAGATGAATAGAATCGTCCCACTATAACCCTGCATCCAATCTGTCAAATACTTAAGAACAGATTGATCTAGATGATTTGTCGGTTCATCAAGCAAAATGAATTTGGGCTGATTAACTAATAACCTTACTAATTGAGCAAGGGTTTTTTGTCCACCACTTAAAGCGGTAAAAGGGGTATCCCAGATATTCGGCAGAAAACCAAACTCCTTAAGCTGTTTCTCAATGATCAGCTCCCAGTTAAAACCCTCAAGATCGAGATATCGCTGATATATTCTGTTATACCTTTCAATTATCTCTGTTGAATCATTCTTGTTAAGTGCTGCCTGTAGTACTACCAAATCATGATTTATTTTAAATAGCTCATGGTTGCTCTGTTTAACAAAATCCAACACGGTCCATTTCTCTGCAAAATAAGGGCTTTGCTCCAACACTCCCCATTCTGCAACAGGATATTTTCGATATATTGTTCCTTTATTTGCTGTGGTCTTTCCTAAGAGAATATCAAAAAGGGTAGTTTTGCCAACTCCATTATCACCTATAAGAGCAAGGTGCTCACCCTCATTTATTTCGAGATTAACATCTCTAAAGATTTCTTTTCCATCCCAGTCCTTTTGTAACTGCTCAGCTTTTAGTATCAGCATATAATAAGCCTCCTTCTGATTATTTACAATAAAAAAACACAGGTATCTGCCTGCGTAAATAAATCAGAAGTGAATAAAAGTCCTTAATTCAACTTTTCCTAGTTCAATTATTATAACTCCATCTAAATAAGTCTAGCTTTATAGATGGGCACACCTATCCTATTCACCCTGATTGACAGAGACCTTGTTCGTATTATTAAACTAATTAACGAGACAAGTTTGAATTGAACATGGTGTTATATTTTTGATACCTCCTATTGATATTTCTTCTTCGTCGAACCTCTTCTTTGCTGAAATATTATCGTTGTGCCCGACACGGGTGCTCCTAATCATTCTTATCTAGAATAATATATTTTTTTCCAGTAGCTTTCAACCCTTTTTTTTGCTTGTACCATAGATCAAAGTAAAAAAGTAGCGAGATTAGTAACTCTCTACCCACTTAACAATGTTTTTCCAAGTGTCCTTCGTAATTAGAACTCTTTTTATAAAAAAAGAAGAGGCTCCCCTTTCTACGACACCTGGTTTTAAAGTAAATATCAGCTCATATCCTGCCTTTAGGACTATATCATCAGTTTCAGGCATTCCAAATCCATATGGATAAGCGTAGTAGAGCGGAACAATTCCTAATTTTTCTTCAACGGTCCCTATTGTTAATTGTGTATCTTGTTTAAAATCAGCCATATTGCTGTTATTTAAAAAAGGGGGATTAAGTTTTTTGTCTAAATAATGCATTTTGTGAGTGTGTGTGCCTATTGTTGCTAAGCCTGATTCTTTCATTTCAATAATTTGATCCCATGTAGCTAATTGCAAGCCTTTAAAATCCGGATTACCGACTTCTCCTGTAATTATAAACAATGTAAACGGAATCTGGTTTTCCAATAAAAATGGAAACGCATTTTCATATACACTTATATCTACATCATCAAATGTTATTAAGGCACTTTTTTGTGGAAATGATAGCTCATTGTTGATATATTTCTTTAATTCATCTGGTGTTATAAAATGAAATCCATTTTTTATTAAATACATTATTTGCTCTTTAAATTCATCTTTGTAAACTGAATATAGAAGCAGTTCTGCATCTTTGGTGTAAAACATAGTTGATTTGTCAAGTACTTTAACTAAAGGACTTGAATACCGTATACGATGATAATTAAGCACTAGAATACCTTCACCTGACAGAGTAAAATCTTGTTGATACTTGCTTCGGGTTTTGTCAATGTCGTATTCTATCCACACTAAAGTGCTAAAGATAATTATTAATAACAGAACAATTATCATCGTCCATTTTTTCAAGAAATTATTCCTCCAGTATTTGTTTAGGTTTAATACGAGTTGGGCTCCTCCATTTACTAACTGAGTCTAAACTTTGAAAAAGGCCTTTAACTCCTGTTCGACAAACTGATAATGCACCAACGAAAAAATAAAACGCCATATACCATGCAGTTAAATAAAATAACTTCCAGACATTTGGATCATAACGGTGGTTCAACTTAATAGATACAGTAAACTGAACTAAACAAATAATTAGTAAAATTGAAGTAAAAGTAGGAAGTGGATTTATTCCTAGTTCGTTTTTAGTCACCAGCGGGGTAATTGCTAACCAAATAGTCGATCCTGCTACAAAAAGTAAAGACCATAAATATGAAAAAAATATCTCTAGGTAAATAATCCAGAGCCTCCTCCACCTCCAGCTAAGGAAAACATCCTTATGTGTGCGCAGTAAATGCCAACCTCCTAGCGCCCAGCGTTTTCTTTGTTTCCAGAACTCTATAAGCTTATTCGGAACTTGAATATAAGCGATGGCTTGAGGAATATACTCAATACGATAAAAAGCCTTTTGCAAAGACCAAGTGATATCAATATCCTCGGTAGCGGTTTTTGTGGAAAATCCACCTACTTGAAATAAAGCTTCTGTTCTAAATGCCGTTATACAGCCCGAAATTGCAAATAGATGCCCATATAAATTTTGAGCCCTCTTTATCAATCCAATAATAGATGTAAATTCAACAGTTTGGATTTTTTCCAGTATATTATTTCGATTGTATACTATAGGTTGACCTGTTACAGCTCCAATCTTCTCAGATGAGCTAAGTGATTTAACAAGAATTTTTATTGATAAAGGATCAGGTATTGTATCTGCATCCATTATAATTGTTACAGGGGTATTTCCCGTTACTGCTAATGCACTATTTAGAGCATTTGATTTTCCTTGGTTTTCTTGTAATCTTAAAAGGTGAAAGTGAGAAAATTTATTCGTCCATTCACGAATTATTTCGGATGTTCGATCACTAGATGCATCATCAATAAATACTACGTGATATTTTGGATAATCTAGCTTCAATAATGCCCTACATGTACTGTTAATAATTTCACTTTCATTATGGCAAGGAATTAAAATCGTTACATTCGGCCAATCTACAATGCTATCGTGGACATCTATAACCTTAAATCTTTCATTTTTTCTCCAAAATATTATCCCACTAACAATCCAAACTATAGCCATTGCTATCGGATATCCCATGATAAAATAACCCAATAGTTGAAATATATTATTTATTATTACCATATACTTCCTCTCCTATTGCTGTAAGCAGCTCTCCATATAATTCCTTCTCGACTAATAAACGTATAACTTCAGGTGTTACCACTCTTGATTTGGAAACAATAATGTTCCCTTCACTATCTTTAATATTATCCTTTAAGGTATACCCTACCAACAGTTTTTCTTCCTCAAGTTCCCAATTTTCTTTTGCTACTAGTGTACTGTTTTTTTTCTTTACTTTATTTATGGAATCCATACCTTTAATTGTGCTTTCCAAAATACTACTGTAGCTCTCTAATTCTTTAGTAAGCTCTTCTTGTAGACTATTAATCTTACTTCTCACTGCATAATATATTGAACCAATTAATTCTCTTGTTTGGTCTTCATACAGCTTTCGATTATTAATAAGATTCTGAATAAACTCTTGTCCCGCTTCAATTGCATGCATTTTTATTCGCTTTGCCTCTTTTAGCGACTCATTTCTAATTTGTTCGGCTTCCTCCTTGGCTTTTTGTTTGATTTTATTAGCTTCAATTATCGCCTTATCCTTTATTTCTTCATATGCCTCTTCTGAGCGTATTATAACTTTACGAAAATGTTTATCCTGCTGTTCATATTGAATAATTTTATTTTGTAATTCCTGCTTTTCATCATAGATCTTCCAGTAATAGGAGCTCATTTTTTTTAGATATCTCTCTACTTGCTTTGGGTTATACCCCTGTATAGAATAACTAAATTTTTTATTTATTATTATTTCCTCAAAGTCTTCAGGCATCATTAGCTTCTCCCCCAAACTATCCTAAATTACTTTTTTAGCTTGTATGTTTTCAAAAACTTCATACCCTAATTCAAATAAACATTGGGACAACTTAACTATTGCAACCTGTTTAACTATAAAAGAAGACTCTGGATGTCCGATAATAATTCTTAATATACTTATTCCATATAAAAAACGACCTTCATTCATTGCTGTAATGGCAATGTTAAATAGTTCTTGCGGTTTCTTTTTGTTTGCATGAGATATTGTCACAGGTTGATTTAATCGAACAATTTCGAGATTATTTTTAACCCTTATTAACTCTTCCAAAATGTTTTGTGAATCAATTTTTGAAATTAGCGCTTCAGACCACGGAATGTCTTTTTGAATATAGACGAGCTGATTTGTTTTGGTTGCTTTTTTCTCTTTCAAAACTAATAGGTAGCTATTATATTTGAACCATGCCATACTTAATATGTAAACTATTAGGGTCCATGCTAAAACAAGAGCTATACTATAATTTGTCATTTTCACTATTTCTGGAATGTATAAACTTTTGAAGAACAATAAGTAATACACAATTGAAAATAGAACAATGAGATACCAGATTATAACTAGTCCTATAATTGACCAAGCTATGACAGATAGCGCTGTGGTTATTTGCTTATTAATCTTCTTTTTGCCAGTATTTTTACTCATATTAATCTCGCTCCTGCTACTCGTCCTATTATCTATGTTTATTATTTTTTTAGCTCAATATGAGTGTTAAATAAATATTTCTATATCACTGTTTGCAATTAACTCCTCCAAACAAAAAGTCATCCAATAAGGATGACTTTTGTTCATTACATATGCTTTCAAGCTTCTATGATAATCTTCTCTATAATAATGCTTCTTACCTTGATATATGATTATTCTGTTTTTTTGCTAAAAAATATGCCTGTAAATAACATGATAATTGCTACCAAAATAAACGTCAGCTGAAAGTTGAAGACCTGGATAAATGTTCCTCCTAGAAGAGGTGTTACGACAATAAACAAACTGAAGGTGCCGTTTATTCCAAGATATGTTGTTCTATTTTCTTCAGGGGATATGTCCAACAGATAAGGATCAAAACCTATTTTTCTGCCACTGATTAAAAATCCGACGAAAAAGAAGATAAGCGAATAAATCTCAGGATTAAATAAGCCAAAAATTAAAGCAAGTAGTGGTATAGCAGCACCAAATAATATACACAATTGTATTACCGATTTAATACCAAAACGGCGATTTATCATACCCCAAAAAAAGTTGGAAAGAATCGCCCCTGAAATTTGAAAAAGAAGGTACTTTCCGATATAACTATTGTCTAAATTAAATGTTTCTTTTGCATAAACCATGTAAAAAGGTAAAATCATCAAACTGATACTGGTTAAATTCTGTACAATAATAAAACTGGTAAAAGTCTTATCTTTCTTGATGATAGCTGGTATCTCTTTTAAGAAATCTTTAAAATGTTGTCGGTTTCCTTGTACTTTTGAAGGTGGTTCTTTTATTAGCCAAAAAAGTAAACTTGCCGTAAAAAGTCCACTAAAGGCAATTATTAAAATAAGGGTATAATTATCGGGAAAGGTTAACCCTTGCAAATCAAAGATTTTTTTTATAATAAAACCGCCAATTAATGCCGAAAAACTGCTGATTAACTGCTTATAAGTAAATAACTTACCTCGTTCTTCTTTATCAAAAACTTTACCAACAATATCCAAATACGCTATTCCTGCAAAACCACCACTGATAGAAAAGATAAAAATCCAGAAAAAAAGGCTATAGATAACAATTGATGTATCATTTACTCCGAAAAAATAGACAAAACCAGCCATACCAAGAAAAGAAAAAGCTCTTAAATTAATTCCCAGCAGTAAATACTTTTTCTTATATTTATCCCTTCTCATTATATGACTGAAGAAAAGATTAAAAACAAAAGGGATTCCCAGCATTATTGAATATAATGCTCCAAAGATTATTTTAGAATCAGACAGTCTGTCTACCAATGAAGGAAATACCGTATTAAAGTCAATCATTGACATAGTAAGAGCCAGCAACATTCCATGCCCGAGAAAAATAAAATAATAAATGTATTTGTTGTTAAATTTCATCTTGTGAGACCTCGCAAGCTAAAAATAAATTTATAGCATAATTCTAACCTTCGTATTATGCTTATACTATCCGAAGCTTCTACTTTGTAAAAACACCACAAATAGTTTCTCCTGTATTTGAAAATTCCTTCCCCGCAATATCGCCATAAAATTCAAATGCATTGAAACCTACGGTCTGAATTTCTGATAGCAGTGCTTCCTTAGTAAAAAAATGGTCCCATATATTATAGCAATTTACAGTTTTTTCAGTTATCACAATACACTGCCTTAATTCTGTATTATCTTCATCATCATATTGATAAACGGATTCTAAGCAAATATGTGGCTTTTCACTAAAAAATCCACCCTCTTCATAGTATCGCCATGAACGACTTTCATCTTTTCTCATTAGAGGTGTAAATACATCAAAAATAAATTTCCCGTTCGGCCTTAATGCTTGATATACTTTTCTCAATAAAATAAGCCTATCCGTAATTGATAACGCTGCGTAATCGCAATATATCAATGTTATTACATCGAACTGTTCTATATAATCAATTGTCAAGTAGTTTTGGTAGTGGTACTCGATATTGCTTTTATTAATTAACGTTTGTTCCTTTGCATACGCAATAGAGCGTTTAGAAAAATCCACTCCTGTAACAGAATATCCAGCTCTATTAAACCGCTCTGCATATAATCCAGGGCCACAGCCTAAATCAAGTAATAATTCATATTGAGATGATGGTGCAATTTTTGAAATCCAATTTACTGATTTATCGAGAAATTCAGGTTTGCGAGTTGCCGCATCCCAATTTGGATTTAGGTGAGCTTCCAAAATACCTTTAGAGATATGTTCATCATCCCAAAATTTATTTGTGCTTGGAGCATATAATTTGGGTTTGGTTGTATATTTTTTAAGTTCATTAAACATAATTTCATCTCCTTATACAAATTTACTTACTTTTAACATAGTAAGATATGGGATAATTTTTAGCAAGATAGTATTTTATTATTTAGAAAAAAGACACTATATTTATAGTACTATGTATAATAAGACTTGGTATAATACTTCCATTAGCTTTTTTCTCATTAATATAATATTGCATGAACCCTACTATTGTTGCACAAGTAAAAAACGTAATTCCAAAGATATATGCTTTGTAAACTAAGACAAACGGTAGTCCGTGCGGAAGACCAAAAAGTATTGCTTGAGTCAAGTTGCCTGATAAATATCCAAACTTCTTTTCGACCCTTTTACCAATAAATCCTCTAAATAATACTTCCTCAGATAGTGCCGTTTGAAAAATTGCTTTAGTTAAAACTGTTACAATAATACCTACTGAAATACCTTTGCTACTTAAATCTAATGAGTATATCATTTCTTCTGATATGCTTCCTAACTTTATAAATAGTATAAGTGGTCCAGCCATTATTATAATTGATATAAAAAAAACTACTATTGCTGACTTTATCCATTTATTACTTTTAGGTTTATATAGTCCTACCCATCTAAAAAACCCATTCCTTTCCTTAGCAAATACCATATATGCAATCCATGGAATCCCTATTAAAATGGCGCATTGGATTACCGTTGATACAAATACGTCTATCATATTAGTCTCTTTCCCCCTTGATAAAAACTACTGATTAGTTTGTGCTCTGTATAATTGTTTATGGTGGTTAATATTTATCATTTACTAGCAATAATATTTCATTAAGTAATTCATCACCATCAATAATTTCATAAGCCCTTTTATCAGAGACTCATACCATATATTAAAATTTCCTAACAAGATATGCTTGGGTCTATGATTTTGACGAAGTGATATCTCTACAAGAATATCATCTGACTTATATGGAAAATATTTCATTTTACTCTTTTGCTTTTATACCTTGATAGTATCTCAAATAGCTCATTATTGTCCATTACATATCTAACATCATTAACCTTAATACATGTAGCATTCTCAGAAGCATCAATTTCTAAGACAGTACAAAAATATAAAAATAATCTTCAAGTCTTATATTTAGTTAGCTTGAAGATTATTAAAGTCAATTATTAATTTTTTATATAGGAAAAAGTCCAATCCAAGTATTCCATCAAAACCATACGTCTCACGAGTTATTCCTAATTGAATAGAAAAATCTTTTAAATGATATGAATCAATTCTTAAATCTTTAGCCTTTTGTTCATAACATAATTCACTTTCCCCTCCAACACCGTACATACGTCTTGCTTTTCCATTTATCGGATCAATTAGTATACCTACAGTTTGAACTACATCTGTATCAAATATAGTATTTGATGATCCCGTATCTAACAGCACATTATTAAGGGTAACTTCTTTATCTTTATATTTTATTTTTATAGAGACTATTGGTAAACCATTTTCAACACGTATCTTCATTGGTAATTCCTTCTTCTAACACCGATAAAATTTTGTTCTTCAACTTCAATATTGTCTTTTGATGTATGAAAAATATATAACTCTCTTGTCCGGTTTTTTAAATGAAGCTCTTTATATCCTTTCCATGCCTCAATCGAGTCTTCAAAATCAGAAATAACTGACATCTCATATATGTTTCTTTTATTATTAAAAGATTCTGCTTTTAAAGCTTCTACTAGAACCCAACGTTCTGGGTATTGTCCTCTTATTTCACACCATTTCATAAGAACAAAACACCACCTTCCTTATTAAATTGTACAATATTATTAGAATATATCTACAAAAAAATAAAAAAGTATCTCTTAATGCAGAGTAGATAGAAAGTATTAGCGACCGGCTTGGATAGCCAAAGGAGTGTGTCGCTTGAATATACTTTCCTGCTTTTCTGCTTCTTGCAACCAAGGGCGTGAGCCCGCAGTGTGAATATCTTGTTGAACTAAACAGCTACGCGCTGGCTTTAAAACACTTTTTCTTTTTTGTAAAACCTTACCTACATTCTTATTCTACAAAATTATCTCACCTTCCTTTATTCTCAAAGAGAAAAATATTTTTAATAAAAATTAGGAAGGT
>Ga0209346_1001426_pt1 | contig 13174 bp, 7 predicted proteins | sample AutmiccommunBRH9_FD_187381 | JGI IMG/M metagenome (GOLD analysis project Ga0209346, IMG submission 187381) | Deep subsurface microbial communities from Mt. Terri, Switzerland - Autotrophic microbial communities BRH/9 (SPAdes) (version 2) | ecosystem: Environmental > Aquatic > Deep subsurface >...
GGGGCCGATGGTGATGGGTACGTCAATTTCAATGGCGGTAATCTTGATGCCGCGCACTTCCAGGCACGTCTGGACGATTTTGTCGTAGTCCGGCTCGCTGACGAACCAGTCTTTGATTTGCTTGTCTGCGGGCATTTCCTGGTCGGTGATGACCGGGAAGCCTACGTTTATCGCGCCCATAGCGGCCGCGGTCTTGACCATGTCGTGCTCGCCAAGATACAGGATAAAGGCCAGCACACGACGGCGCTGGTAGTCACGCTGGGCATCATAGTCGCCAGCGGGGATGCCGCCGAACATCATGCCTGCACGCAGCGCGTAGTTGGCGGCGTGAACCACCTGGGTGAAGTTGCCCAGCGGGTAGGCGATATAGTCGACACCCAGCTTGACGCCTTCTTCCATTAATTGCTCAATTATTTCGTCGCACAGGAACAGCATCAGGCCTTTGGCCATCAGGCTGTCGATGAGTTTCTTGGCATCTTTGCTAGTCTTGGCACGGCCCAGGATAACAGCCTCGCCGGGGATGGTCCAGTCCACCATCTTGGTGCCGTACTGACGCACCACGGGGTCACCGATGAAACCGGTCCAGGGGGTCTGGTACAGCGGTTGCTCAGTGGAGTGCTCGATGTACTTGATAGCCTCAATGATATCGGCGGCGTACCAGGTGGCCTCGCCCCACTTGCGGGCGTTGGCGAAGGTCTTCTCTTCTTTAACAGCGGAACGCATCCGGTTCAGTATGGGTACCATTTCGCCCAGGGTCCTGACTTCTTCGCCGCTTAAGCAGCGGATTACCGGCAGGTAGTAGGCGGTGTCAGGGTAACTTACAGGCTGGTTTTTGCCGTATTTACGAATAGCCTGGTTTAAGAGTATTTCCGCGTAGCTAAGGGCGGTGATGGTGCCCTCATAGGCTTCTTTGAACAGTTTCTTGGGCTCGTTGCCCGGCTCGATGGCGCCTTCGAAAATTTGATCAAAGTTGATTTGTTCAGACATGCGTTATCCTCCTTTCGACCACAGATTAATAGTTCTGGCAGAGGGCGGTTTCAAGGTCTTCAGAAACGTTCTTGTGTATGCCCAATTTCCAGGAGCGGTATTCCAGTGCGCTGAGCATCTTCTTGGCAGCTTCAGCCGGATCCATTTCAAAGATAAAGTAACCGCCGTAAACGTCACCGGCGACTTGGGTAGTAATGCTGTAAATCAGGTCGCTGCCTTCCACTGGAGGCATAGCGCCAACGTGTACAGGTGTACCCATAGCTACGTACCAGCAACCGATAGCAACCGCTTTACCACTCATAGCCTCAGGAGCAGTGGCCACAAACGGCACTTTCGGTGTGTCAACGCCCATTTCATTGGCCATAGCCATTAAAAGGTCGGAGCAGCGGGTGTTGTCAACACAGGAACCCATGTGGAAAATGGGGGGTAACGCAGTGCTGAGATTGGCATTTTCGCTAATGCGAGCCAGGAACTTTTTGAGCCCTTCGCCGGCATACTCATCTACTGCCGCGGGATCAAGCAGACCTAGTTTGGCGCAGGCTTGCATGGCGCAGCCAGTGCCAATGACAAATACGTCATTTTTAAGCATTTCTTTAGCTATGGTGATATGGCTGTCATCCTGCGGACGCTTGACGTTGTTACAGCCGGCCATTAAGCAAACACCCTTAATCTCGCCGCTGGCGATGGCGTCTGTGAGCACTTTAACCGGGTTGTCCGCGTTAACCGAAGCAAAAATGTCAAACAGAGCTTCCAGGCTAAAACCGGCAACAACTTTATTCTTAACATCCGGAATATGCACTCTGGCCGGATCCCTAAGTTTAAATGCTTCAATAGCCATTCTGATAGCTGTTTTGGCATCATCCAAGGCAGTGGCTGTATTAAAGTCCAGGTGTGCCGCGCCCGGAATCTTAACTAGCGGGGAAGTGGTGATCAGTACAGTGTGGAAGCACTCGGCTGCTGTACGCAGCGAAGGCATAATGCACTGCACGTCCACTACCATGCCGTCAATGGCTCCGGTAGCAATGGCATATTCCTGGGATGAGAAAGAAGTTACCAAGGGAACGCCTTGACGCATGAGCACTTCGTTACCGGTGCAGCAGATACCCATGCACTGGATCCCTTTAGCGCCGGCGGTCTGGGCTTCGCCTTCCATTTCCCGGGCAGCCTGAACAATAATTTCACTCAGGATGGGGTTATGGCCGTGCAGCACGATGTTAACCTTCTCAGGGTTGATTACACCCAGATTGGCCTCACTGACGACAGGCTTGGGGGTGCCAAAAATGATGTCAGCAAGGTCGGTGCCGACGTGCATGCCAACATAGTCAGCCAGGGAAACTTTCAGGGCACTGAAGATCAAGTTAACCGGGTCGTTGTCCATACCCACGTGAGCCTGGGTAACCAGGTTGGAAATGGTGTTGTAAACGCCACTGGGCATAATGTTGTGGGAACGGAATTTATTTAAGCGGCCCTCGGTAACAGTAGTCTTGACCCAGGTGGATTCACCGAAACCATCCAGACGGCTGTAGTCGGCCAGTGCAGTTTCAGCTAGTTCTTTAGCAATCTGATTAACTTCTTTGCCTTCTGTTTCAATACCTACGCGTTGGGCCACTGCGTTTAATTTGGCGACATCTTTTACGCCGTAATCCGGGGCATGCCCTTCAGCGGCTTCCAAAAGAGTTTTAGCCATATGGCTGGCGTGCTCACTGTGGGATGCAGCACCGGTAAGCAGCATCAGGCCAGTACTTCTGGCGGCGATGGTCCAGGCGCTGGCACCACAGATACCTCTGCTGGCAGGGCCTTCGTCATCTTTGATGCGGCAGGGTCCCATCATGCAGAAACGGCAGCAAATACCTTTATAGCCGAATTGGCACTGGGGTTGTTGGGCTACGAAACGATCAAAAGCAGTAATCATGCCGTTTTCTTTTGCTTTATCGATCATTTCGATAACGCCCGGGTCAATGGAGCGCTTAATGCTCTTCGGGTCTACCACTCTAGGTGCGCCCGAAGGCTTGCTTGTATGGTTTGGATCTCTAAACCTTGGCATTACTTTAACCTCCTTGGTTATAGATTGACAACACAATAAGGCGCAGCCGGAATTGCTCCCCCCTTCACTTCCGGCTGTCCCGGGTAAAAGGCTACCCCTCCCTGTAAGCAAATGTCTCTTCCTACTCCCCGCAGGAAAGGACTTCCGCTTCAGATACCCCTTAAAAGAGAAATCTGCGGTTAAAAACTACGTTAGATTAGTTTTGGTTGTTACCACCCACCTCTCCCAAAATATTAAGGCAAACATTTTGCACCTCGGACATTAGTTCTTCCTCTGCTTCGGGTGTCATAGACGGTTCCATGGCGTTTGCCCATATTGATTCTGAAAAACTTATAAATCCTATTACAGGATGCTGAGAAAAGCTGTCTATAATAAACTGTTTTTCTTTGTTTGAACGAATTTTGTTGGCCACAATACCGACCTTAGCTATACCCAGTTCCCCGGCCATTCTAATTACGTGCCCGGCTGTGTTGACGCTGTTACGGCTTGGCTCCACCACCACCAGCATCATATCCACTCCCCGGACGGTACCCCTGGATAGGTGTTCAATACCGGCACCCATATCCATGATTACTGATTCATTCTTATCCAGTAACAGGGAACTCACCAGGGCGTTTAAAAAAGTATTTTCCCGGCAGTAACATTCGGAACCGCCTTTTTTAGGATCACCCATGCGAAAGAACCTTATATTACCGAGTTTATAACTGAAATCGTCTATAAAATCATCTAATTCGGGGTTTAGGGTGTAAAATGCGCCACCGCCTGCTTTGGCGCGAATAACATCACGCATTTCCACCACCGGCTTAATTCCCGCCGCTTCTACCGCGGGAATGCCTATAGCCGGAGCCAGGCAAGCATCCGGATCAGCATCGATGGCGTATACAGTTGCATTGGTTCGGGCCAGAAATTTGGCTATAGCCGCTGCTATGGTTGTTTTGCCGACGCCGCCTTTTCCTGATATGGCAAGTTTCAATGACTGTCACTCCTGTTTTAGAGAATGTTCGGAAAGCAAGCTTAGTATCTGCATAAAATGATGTTTTAACGAACACTCACCGTATTGTATTGAAAATTGATGCAATTAAAAAGGTCTTGGGTTGGTTCAACCCAATATCGGCAAAGAATCACTTCTACAATGAAACAGCGTTTTCCTGCTAAAACAACACAAGAAATCTAACAGGTTGCCTATTATTTTATATTGATTACGGCAGCCTGCGTTTAATTTAGAAGGACTTTTTTTAAATTATTTTTGCATATGCTAATCTTTCGACGGAGTAAAATAAAATCCTTCCCGTGGTCAGAAAAATATGAACATATGACATATTGGAAAAAATGTCTGCTAAAAAAGGGCCGGGCCGCTGAATAAATTTTCCCGGTCCGGCAACAATATAAGTACTCCGCTTTGGTGAGTTCTATCTCTCCCCGTCCGGCCTAAGGGCCGGATTTTTTTCTTATTTTAGCCATTGTTTTACGGTGTCGATTAGGGCGTCAAAACGAATGGGTTTTTGCAGGTACGCGTCACAACCGGCGTTGATGATTGTTTCCCTGTCCCCTTTCATGGCCATAGCGGTAAGGGCAATGATGGGGATTGTCGAAGTCTCCTGTTCGTGCTTTAAAATTCTGGTTACCTGAATGCCGTCAATATCCGGCATTTGAATATCCATGATAATTAAATCGGGCTTATTCCGGCGAGCCAGTTCAATTCCTTCATAACCGCTAGACGCCTGCAGGGTTTGGTGCCCTTGCGATTCCATGATGTCGTTGACCAGACGCAAGTTTTTTATATTATCTTCAACAATTAAGATAACTTTTTGCCCCATGACTAACCCTCCTCCCGGGATGACTGGCGGTGCAGTACTCTGCTTACTTCCGACAGCAGGGAATCCTGACCGTAATTACCCTTCTCGCGTATTGACTCAACGAGTCCCTGTAATCTTTTGTAATCCTCGGCGGTAAGCACCTTGGCGGTGATAATAATTACCGGTAAATTTTTTAACTGTGGATCTTCTTTGATGGTTTTAGCTACTGCAAAGCCGTTTATTTCGGGCATCATCAAGTCAAGGATAATCAGGTCCACCTGTTCTTCCCGGGCCATCCGGATGCCATCCAAGCCGCCGTAGGCTTTAAGAACCCGGTGTCCGCTCAATAGGAGGTTCTGCTCAATTAATTCTACCGCCTGCGGGTCATCATCTATTACCAGCACTGTCGATGAAGGCTTGAAATAAGGGCTGGCCTGAGCCAGTTTCCAGACTATTGACACCAGGTTTTCGGGGTCGAAAGGTTTAAGCAGCAACTCAGAAGCGCCGAAGGCAAGCTTTGGATCGGATTCCTGAGGCACGGTAACAATAATTACTGGCACGTTTTTTAAATGTGGATCGGCTTGGAGTTTCTCGAGCAGTTGCCAGCCGTCCATAACCGGCATCAGGATATCCACTGTAATGACGTGCGGGCGGAGCCTGGCAGCCATTTCAAAGCCCTGTCGGCCGTTGACTGCCCTGGCCACCCGAAAACCTTCATTACGCAGATAGGTTTCGATCAGCTTGGCGTCCAGGTCGTTGTCCTCTACCACCAGCACCAGTGGCGCGGATTCCGGGGCCTCCCCCCCGCTGGGCCAGTTTGTTTCCCGGTTCATGGTTTGCTTGGCGTTAATTATGTCCGGGTCGGGGTGCAGCGGGATGCTGAAATAAAACTTGCTGCCTTGGCCTGATTTACTTTCCACCCCGATGACGCCTCCATGCATTTCCACCAGTTTGCCGGACAAGGCCAGGCCCAGTCCCGTACCCTCGTGTCTTCTGGATAAAGAGCCGTCCACCTGGGAAAATTCTTTAAAAAGCTTATTCATGTCAGATTCATTAATGCCGATGCCATTGTCGGTAACGCTCACTGTTACATTGGATTTCTCTATAACGGCTGACAAAAGCACTTCCCCGCCACTTTCCGTAAATTTAACGGCATTAGCAAGCAAGTTAAAGACTACTTGCTTAAGTTTGCGTGAATCTGCCACCACCAGGCCGATATTTTCGTCCACCACCATGTTCAGGCGGATGTTCTTTTTTAATGCTTTTTCCCGGAACATACGCAAACTACCCTGCAGCAAACCCTGTAGTTCAAATTCACTGAAGTCAAGTTCCATGGAACCGGCCTCAATTTTAGACAGGTCCAAAATATCATTTATCAAATCCAGCAGGTGTTCACCGCTTTCCCGGATATCTTTAACGTACTCCTGCTGGCGCGAATTGAGTTCGCCGAAGACTTGCCTTTCCAGCAGTTCGGAAAAACCAATGACCGAGTTAAGTGGTGTTCTTAACTCATGGCTCATGTTAGTGAGAAACTCGCTTTTAGCCCGGTTGGCCTGTTCCAGTTCCCGGTTCTTTTTCTCAATTTCTTTTTGTCTAATCGCTAATTGTTGGGATAGTGTCTTTAGGTATTCAAACTGTTTAATTCCGTACAGACAAATGCCCAACTGTATCGAAACCCGTTTTAAAAATGCTCTTTCGACGGGGCCGGTTTCCCTGTCTGTGCCCAATAGCAGCACCCCTTGTAGCCAGTCTTGATAATAAACTGGAATTACAGCCGTGGCCGAGTGGGTAAAAGGGAGTATGGAAGTCTCTGCCCCGGCTATGATTTGCACTTTTTTACCCATGACAATATCTGCTATTTGGTTGTCTTTCAATTTGATGGACTGAGGCAGCAGCTCTTCGTCCACGGAGCGGGAGGCAATCGGTTTTAGCGATCTTGACCATTCATCGTAGGTCAGATATGCTCCCGATGGGTAACCCTGACGCTCGGCCAGAAGTTCAAGCAACTCAGCCAACACATTATCTCGATTATGGTTGCCGGTAAATATGGACATAGCTTCGGTCATGGTGCGCTCGTTAAGCGCTTGCTTCTGACGGGCGAACTCTACTTTTTTTCGATCTGTAATGTCCCGGGCAATACCTTCCATAGCCACAACCTGACCGTCCCGATCCCGGATTAGCAAGTTGCGCTGCTCGGTCCAGATAATCTGGCCGTCTTTGCCCACCCAACGCAATTCTTTGGGTTCCATATCATCCTTATCAGCGCTTTCCAATTGGTGTTGTAGCGACCGGTCATCAGGATGGACGATATTATAAACCAACTCCGAGTCTTGATAGTGTTCCTCGGGGGTGTAACCAATCATTTGTTCAACAGCAGGGCTGACGTATTCAAAGCGGCGCTCGGGAACCAGATTGATGCGGTAAATGACATCCGGTGCATTTTCCGCCAGGCGCCGGTAGCGGCCTTCGCTTTCTTGCAGTGCCTCAGAGTCCTTCATATGTCGGATGGCTGAAGCAATGTACCGGCTGACCAGTTCTAAAAATGGCATGTCCTCCCGGGTGACCAGGTTTTTATGCCTGCCGTTTAATTGCAACAAGCCAATGTTTTCTTCATCATCTTTGATCGGCACCAGTACAATGGTTTCATATCCATGCCGGACACAGGTCAGCCGCCAGGGGCCTTCCAACTGCAGGGGCCCTTTTTCGTCATCCTTAAGCCCGGATGCAAAACCGGTTAGAAAACTGCCGTACGGGGTGGTGTAATTGCTATCCACCCGGCCTAAAAGCCGATTCTTCAAAGTCATGCCGCAGAAGCATTCCAGCAGCACCTGGCCCTCTTCATCCCGCACCGGCCCTTCGGCAGTAATTTGGCACAGCGAAGATTCATGCTCGATAAATTGATTAGAAAACCCGTATTGAGTGTAATAAGTGAAATCACTACCGTCCGTCATTCTAATGGCGGCGGCCTGGCACCCGGTTACCCGGGTAAGGATGCCCAAGAGGTTGTGCAGAGCTTGTTTAAGGTTGGTAAAGTTGGCCAACTCGGACAGCATGGCCAGTTCGGCCTCTTGTCTCGCTTCGTTTTTCTTGCGGTCGGTAATTTCCAGGTGGGAAATCACCGCGCCGCCCGTGGGACCGGATAACGGGGTAGCGTGCAGCATATACCACCGTTTTTCCAAGTCGGTGTGACAGGGGTACTCCATTGAATACTGGGGCAGCCGACCTTCCAAAACATCTGTAATACCGGCCAGGGCATGCCGGGCCGCCTTAGCCCCGTGTTGCGCCCCCTTGGCGCATATTTCCAAGTAGTTTATGTTTCTGGCTAAAATAGTAGCATTATCGGCGTTGTTATTGCGGCCAAACTGTTTCCAGGCCTCGTTAACCGCCGTGATATTACCGTTACCGTCAAGCACGGCTATATGGGCGGTTAGGGAATTAAGCACGGCCAGGTTAAATTCCTTGCTTTCGCGTAACCGCACCAGGGCCTGCTTGCGCTCTTCTTCCACCCGGATAGCCGAAGCAATGATGCCCAGAATTTTTTGGTCGCCCAGTGATGGGGCATAATCCTGCTGGTAAACCACGCACAGTGCCCCGACACAGGCTTGGCCCACTTTAACCGGGTGGCCGATATAAGTATGCAGCCCGAATGCCGCCACATTGGGGTCGGTGTCGGCGTAAGGGGTGGACTGCAGGTTTCGCAATACCGTGACCTCATTCCTGCCCCGGCGAATCACATCGTAGCAAATATGGCCTTCGGGAATATCGACAGGCTTATAATCCGGCGGGGTATTCCACTGACCTGCCGAGTGCAGCATGCCCTGGTTTATCCGGTTGTAGAAGGCTGATGACGCGCCCATCAATTCCCCGCACAGAGTTGTGAGGCGGTTGATGTTTTCGTTGGGGTTGCTGCTAAAGCTAAGGAAGCAGTCATTAATTTTAGACATCCGCTCTTCTTCCTGTTTACGGCGAATGGCCAGAGCATAAAGTGAAGACAGTCGTTCCACAAGTTCCAGGTCGCGGTTCGTGTAATCGCGCCTGGAATTGGCCAGGCAAACAACGCCCATTAACCGATCTCCCAGCAGCGCGGGGGCGGCAAGGAAGTTTGTGATCGGTATGTGCCCTTGGGGTACACCGGTAGACCGGGGGTCGCTTGCGGGGTCATTGGTTAACAGGGATTGTTTATTATTAATTACCCAACCGTACAGCCCGTTAAATTTTTTAAAAATAATATTTTTATCAGGTACCTGGCAAATATCCCAAACATCCCTACTCATGGTGGGTGAAACCAAGTAGCCCTTTTGCTGATCAATGTAACCAACAAAACCAAACTGGCTCCCCGTGAGGCGTTTACCCAATTCCAACACCAGGCTGGTTTGCTCTTCTATGGAATCTGAATTAGCCAGCGCATTGGACAACTCAGCCAGCGCGGCGTTGGCCTCGGCTTCCCAGGTTAAAGCTTCCTGGGTCTGTTTGAACCCGGTTACATCCCTAATTGACTCAATGGCCCCCACCATGTTGCCGGAGCCGTCATACAGCGGCGATGCCTTTAGCCACAGGTGCATACCCTGTCCATCGTTCATCAGCGGGGCGAATGCTTCGGCGTACAGGACATCTCCGTTTCGGGCCACACTATGGTAATGCTTTTCTATTTGCTCGCGTTCAGTCCAAAGCAAGTCCAGCAGTACCGGTTTCCGGTCACCGTAAAAGGGGACGGAGTAGGCGTACTCGCCCTGACCAATAATATCAATTTTAGAGATCCCGGTCATTTCCTCCATCGCCCGGTTCCAAGCGATTACCTTTTTATCCCGGTTCACCGCCAGGGTGGCATCAGGGAGAAATTCGATAATATCCATCATTTGCCGATTGGCGGCGACAATCTTCTCTTCAGCCTGTTTCCGTTCCGTAATATCCATATCAATGATTTGGTAAAAAAAGTCCTCTTTATGTGCACCTTGGTCAATAATTGGTTGGTCTGAGATTGTCCGGAACCTTTTGTCGTGTGGCAAGCCGAACCCGCCTTTCTAAAACTTGGTTATATAAACTCGATTGTTATGCCAAGTAGAATTTAGTTTTCAGTATTTTTCTTAAGTAAGCAACAATAATCCTGCTTTTTTCAGCTATTCAAGTAAGATTCGTGATCAATGGCTTTTTGGAAATGCAAAAAGCTCACGGAAACGATATTTCCATGAGCTTTTATTGGTGCGGCAGAAAGGACTTGAACCTTCACACCCTGACGGGCATAAGAACCTGAATCTTACGCGTCTGCCAATTCCGCCACTGCCGCATCTATTTAATTTACCGAGTCTCTCGACCCGCAAAAACAATGTTAACACACAAGAAATACGTTGTCAACATCCTTATTCTAGTAATGAACAGGAAGTATTAGCAGCCGTCCAATTAAAAGAAAAGGGCTGCCTGCGGTCGAAACCGAAAAGGCGGAAAGGGGACACACCTCAGCTTATGGGTCAGACTTTAGGGTCGAGGAATGTCCCCGATTAGGGGACACGCCTTCTTGAGGAAGGAATGTCCCCCAGCTTAGGATGTTGAAACACTCATTAAAATTTAAGCTACGTTGGTTACCTTGGCGATGGCCCCGGCCGGGCAAGCTCTAAAGCATTTGCCACAGCGGGTGCAGTTATCGGCGTTAATGTCGTAAGCTACATTGTCGTTAATGAAAATTCCGTCATCCTTGCACTCCAGTTCACACGCGGCGCAGGCCATGCATAATACAGGATCTAAAGTGAAGCTGAATTTAAATTTTTTCTTCTCGGCCAATTTCATACCCCTCCCTTTTATCAAAACTTTATGAAAAAGGTTCTACATAAAAAAAATAAAATCCTGCCACATTACACTAAGAAGATAAATATTTCCGGCTCCCGTTCTTAATTTATTACGGAGAAGCCATAAAATTACCGGGAAGGAGGAATTTTTTTGGCTAAACAAATTAAAGGTGTCTCGTCGCGCCGATTCCCCGGTTACCGCCCGGTGTGGGAAATGGGCAAAGCAGCCTACATAAAGAGAAGGCAGCGGGTTACCGGTGAAAACAGGCCCAGCACTTAAGTTTTTAGGCCTAAAAAGGAAACAGGCATCTTTTCTAATAACCAAGAAAAGTACCTGTTCCTTTTTAATGCTTCCATTTTGGTTTTGGTGGAGGGGGCAGGATTCGAACCTGCGAAGGCGTCGCCGGCAGATTTACAGTCTGCTCCCTTTGGCCACTCGGGAACCCCTCCATAAATTGGTGACCCCACCGGGATTCGAACCCGGGTTACCGCCGTGAAAGGGCGGTGTCTTAAACCGCTTGACCATGGGGCCTTATGGTCGGGATGGAGGGATTCGAACCCCCGGCCTCCTGCTCCCAAGGCAGGCGCGCTAGCCAAGCTGCGCTACATCCCGAAATATAAACGCAAGGTGCAGTTTATCATAGATGGGGTCTAAAGTCAAGATGCTAGGTAACCACTCAGTAGTCAGGAGTCAGTAGTCAGTAGTCAGAATAAGATAACGGTTTATCATCTTGAAGTATTCTGAATTCTGACTCCTGAATTCTGACTACCTGAAAACTTTTTTACAATATATTCCTGATTAGCTGAGACAGTTGAAAGGCGTTCCGGCATTCCTGGACGCTGCTGCAGTACGGTGCGTAAGCACTGATGATACAGTCGCCGGCGTTCCATTTTTCCCGGGGCAGCGGGTTTAACCAAATAGTACGCCGGCAGAGACCGGTGATAGACCGAAATATGTCCGCCCCGTCGGGACGCCAGTTGTTCCGGGCGTCACCCAGGATAATGACCGTTGTGCGGGGAGTTAATACGTCCCGGTAACGGTTATGGAAGCATTCCCAAACCTGTCCGTAATCGCTGAACCCGGTCAAAGATATTTTGGCTTCCCGCAGGATTTGGCGGGCTGACAATGACCAGGAATCGCCAGGGTTTTTGATTAAGCCGGTCACCTCGGCGACGCGATCCACGAAAGCGTAAGAACGCATGTCCTTAAACCTGCAGCGCAGCCCGGTGAAAAGCTGCAAAAAGAATTCGCTGTATGGGGCTACGGAACCCGACAAGTCGCAAAGGGTGACGATGAGCGGGCTTGCAGGTATTCGCCGTTCCTTTTTTAGAACCAATGGTACGCCGCCGCAAGTAACGGCTTTCCTTACCGTCCGTTGCATGTCCACGGTGCCGGACAGGGATGGTTTTTTTCTATAGCCCCTCTTGACGGCCAGCTTTTTCCCCAGGGCGCCCAGCAGTTTTTTTATTTCATCCAGTTGGGCCGGGTTTGCGTTAGCCAGGTCTATAAAACGCAGGTTGGTGGGTGCAGGCTGCGTGCCAAAAGGTTGTAAAGAACTTGTCGGCACACGGTTATCGGGTACTCCTGCACGACTTACGAGGCTAGCGGCAGTTCTTTTTGCGCCTGCTGTTCCGCATTGGCCACCGGCCCTGCCAAGGCCCCCCGGGCCGCGACGCGCCGGAGCTGCGGTCTGGTTCATTATTTCCCGCCGGATGGAGCCTTTCAGTTCTACTAAGCGTTCAGCAAAGGTGTTGTTTGGCAAACGCGGTGGGTTTGCCAGCACCGCCTCTGGATCTAAATTACAGGGGATAAATTTGTCGTGGGCGGCTGCCTCATACAAGCGGTGGTTGATTATCTCGGCCAGGTACTCCCGGCTTTGCTTGTCTTTGGCCAGGGTGCACAGCGTTGCTGCCAGCATGTCTTCCCGGCTAAAATCTACCACCTGTAAAGCTTTAAAAAAGTCAACTATTTCCCCGGTTGAAATTGGCCAGCCCGAACGCCGCAACTCGGCGGCGATTTCAATAACTGTTTCCCGCATTCGACATCACCATTTTCATAAACCGGTTCATGCCGGCAAAAGTATCCTCCAGGGCCTTGGTAGCAGCCTGGCTATTGCTGATGGAAATTGTGCGTTCCAGGGTCAACGTCAACTTTTTTACATCATAAACGGCGTTGAAATGGTCAGCAGCCAGTGCGAACAGGGTAAATTCAGTTTCCTTACCAAAACCCAGTTCGCCGGTCAGGTAATCAGGCGGTAAAACAAGGTCCTCGGCCCGGTGGGTTACTTTAAGTTGTTCCAATTGCAATAATTCGCTCAGCATCTCCAACACACCATTGCCCAGCGCCCCCGGGTCGGTCAGTTCAATCCGGCAGAGAATTTCCCGCTGGTCTGGTTGCTGCTGGAAGGAAATTTGACCGGCATTGCTGAAAACTATGTTAAAGCAGTTGGTATCCCGGCAGTACGATGCGGGCGCGGGCCGGCGGTTGATTAGTTGCGCCCAGCCTATACCGGGTACCTTTTGATACGCCTGGATTAAAGGCCCGTAAAGCTTGGGTACGGGTGGGG
>Ga0209346_1001432_pt1 | contig 13123 bp, 9 predicted proteins | sample AutmiccommunBRH9_FD_187381 | JGI IMG/M metagenome (GOLD analysis project Ga0209346, IMG submission 187381) | Deep subsurface microbial communities from Mt. Terri, Switzerland - Autotrophic microbial communities BRH/9 (SPAdes) (version 2) | ecosystem: Environmental > Aquatic > Deep subsurface >...
CCTCTAGCGCCACCTTGGCCTTGAACTCAGCCGAGTAGCGCTTCCTCGTCACTTTCCCCATCAGAACAGGTCCTTCTTGCAGGCGGGACCAGCTTAACATCCTGTCCGGTTTTTGGGGGCCACCTCTCGAAGGCCCCTCTTTCAGCAATGCCAGCACTGCGCACTGCGCTCCAATCGGTTCTTCCGATGCTCTACTCAGCGGGGCCTACCGATCGCGATATTTGGGAGCGTGCGGGCGGCGATCTCGCCACGATCACTCTTGGCAAGCCGGGTAGAAGTATGTGGTTCGAGGCCCTGAAGCTTCTCGGCAATGGCGGGGGCGGGGATATTGACGCCCGCAGTCTCGTTGCAGAGGCTCTGAAAGACTATCCGCGCAACGAAACTCTGCTCGCTCTGTCCTGACAAACTTGTCGTCCAGGATGTGACCGGGGCTGAGAACGCCGTTCCAGAGAGCCTGCGCCGGGACCGCTGGAGACCAGCGAGAGCAAGAGCTGCCGACATTGATAGGCATGATCCGCGTCAGCATCAAACGTCAGCCGCGCACGGCTAGCGAGGAAGCCGCAACGGAACCTGGACGCCGAGGCGCGGCCGCATCGGCTGAAGACGATTCGCTGAGCTCACGATAACACGGTCGTAGAGATCGCGTGCCGATCGATTGCGGAGCGTCAAAACCAGCGCGAACTTCATGTTCGAAGGGCGAGCCCCACCGTGACCATTCTCCCGCGCAACATAGCTGACATCGAACGCTGGCTGGACGAGGGAGGATGCGCGCTTGGTCTTCGCACGGGTTAGCGTTGTCTCCCACTTCTGAGCGTCGTCGCGTTGCATGTACTCGGTTGCATAGAAGTTCTTGGCCGAGAAGAAGCTCTCCGAGGCAGGCACGGTCGGCCTAATAAGCCTGCCATCCTTCATGTAAGGCGGCGGGATGCGCGTCGTGTCCGGGCGGAACTGGATGTCGAGACCGCCGCGCGTATAATTAATCGCGTCTTCGGGATCGACAGCGCAGTAGAAACTAAAGGTCGCCTTGATCTCCACGTTGCCGCTCAGGCCGGGAGGGACGGGAAGATACAGCCGCACTGCGCCTGTGGTGGGCATCTGCCGCTGATAAACGATATGTGCTTCGTAGTCATTGCACAACACTAGATCACCCAGGCCGTGCGACAGCAGGCCCCAGCCTATCTCGGAACGCTTTGCTAGTTCACCGGCAGCATGGTGGACGAGCAGCGCCTTGACAGCTGGCGCCCAAAGGCCCTCTGTGAACTGAGCGCGGATACCGGCGCCACTTCGCATGGCGCTCGGCGCTGCAATGCTCGTTCCCATAGTTCCTTGAGCACCTGCCGGCGAGACCTCGCTGAGGGCGAGAAAAGGCTGGCCATGGCACCCGCCGAACGCGACGAGATCAGGTTTGACGTAGCCCGGACTGCGGCCTGGTCCCCACGCGCTATAGGGTGCCCTCTGCCAGCCGGCCGCAAACCCGTCGCTGGCCCCGACGCCGAGCACGTTCACGCCATCGGATGGTGGCTGAATGCGATGCAGGCGGCTCGCTTGGTCGGCTGCGCCGTTATTGCCGCATGCGATCGTAGCAACTGTATCGCCGCCAGCGAGTAATTGATCGAGCCGGGCGGTCCATGGGCTCACATCGTCGTCCTCAATTGCGTAGGACGGGCCCAGGCTAATATTAATGAAGTCGTAGCGCCGCGAGGTGAGCACGTCCTCAATCCGGTCGAGGATGGCGAACGACTCGAAATCATCGTCATCGCCCTCGCCATAGACGCGCCAATGATCCACGTTGGTGTAGGGGACGGAAGGGGGCTGATCAGGCGTTAGCGGCCCGAACAGAAATGCCGAGGTTACGGCAAGTCCGTGACGCTGGCCACTGGCTACCGCCGCGCCGACGCCGGGCGCGTCGTGCAGGGTCACCCAACGGTCAAGCCCGTGGTTGGCAGGCAAGCCGCCGTCGAAGATCGCAACCGTTAGATCAGCAGCCACAGCATCATCGGCAGGCAGCTGCACCGGAAAAGCACTACCGATAGAGCGCGTCACCGGATCGAAAGGGACGATGCGAGGCGCCTCTCTGAGCACGCGCAAGAAGGTGAACTCAAGGATAGACTCAATCTGATCATGCGGCGCCCGCAAAGGTAGGAACGCCAATCCACCCACGTGCCGAGTCCGCTCGATATCGCATGAGACGCCAAGTGAGCGCAGAAATTTCTGGAAGGCCAAAATGACGTAAGCGTTTCCACCAACCGCGTCCGGACTGTGAAGTACCACTTCCAAGGGGACGTCATCGCAGTCTGTAAAGCGGTCCGACAATGTCTTCAAGCGGTTGCGGCTGGGAGTTGTGACGGTCTCAATCTTGCGGAAATCTTCCTGCACGCGCTCCTCGCGCGGCATCCAATTTTCGACCTCGTCGCTGAAAGCGATCAGGCGGTCGAGTTTTCCGCCAAGGTACAGAACGGGCGCGGGCTGCGCTTGGCCGCGCTCGCTCGCTCGCGAGGAGACGACCTTTTCGGGCACAACGTGCGCGGCACGTGAGCCGAGATGAAACAAACCAAGCTCACGCAGCAGATTACCGGGATAGTAGCTTTTCGCGAGATAACTCGGATGTAGCGTCATCTCGATTGCTGCCTCGCCTGCGGGACAAGCAAGGCTAGGCAAGCAGCGCAAGGCGTCGCCGGCGCGTCGCCATTGGGGAGCCAGGCGCCGACGCGCCTCGGGGAAAGCATATGGATGGGCCTTTTCGCCCATGCCGCGCGGCGGGCGCGCGATTTCCTCCGAGAGCTTTTCGCCCTGTCCGATCAGATAGCGCGGTGTCGCCATGTTTACCCCCTGCCCTTACGAATGGTATCGCGCGAGATGCCGACCAATTCGCTGATTCGCCGATCACTGTACCCTGCCTCGCTGAGAAGCTTGGCCGCCCGCTTGCGCGTTTCGGCGGAGCTAATTCGAAGTTCACCGCCGATCTGATCAAGCAATACCTCGATCACATCAGTTCCTTTGGTTGTCGCGCGGCGGCGAACCCACTGCACGCTGCGCCTCAAGTCGCTGAACGAGCGGTCCCCCCAAAAGTCACTTAGAATTGGCAGCCACGCTCCGAGGTGTCGCGCGTCGTCACCGAACAAGTCCCGCAGCGCCACCTCGCGCTGACAGCTCGAGGGTAGAGGGAATTCGAGGACATCGTCGAATCGGCGCCAGATCGCAGGATCAAGAAGCTCGCCGTGGTTGGTGGCTGCGATCAGAAGGCTGGTCGAGGGCCAATCATCGACTTCCTGCAGGATCACCGTGACCAAGCGCTTAAGCTCACCGACATCACCCTCGTCGTCTCGGCGTTTCGCGATCGCATCGAATTCATCGAGCAGCAGCACTGACTCGACGCTCTTGGCATACTCGAGCACCGCGCGAATGTTGGAGCCGGTCTTTCCAAGATAACTACTCATCACTGTCGCGAGATCGAGAGTGATTAAAGGCCGTTTGAGCAGACAAGCGAGCCAGCGTGCGCTCATCGTCTTGCCAACGCCAGGTGGTCCAACGAACAGGAGTGATCGGGTCGGCCCGAGACCCTGCGCTTCGAGTGCTGCCAGATGCGAGCGCTCCTGGACCACCTGTTCAATCTTGACGCGGAGCGCGTCCTCCAAAATAGGCGAGTTCTGCACCAGAACGGGATATTCGTTCTTAACCAGAGCCAGTCGCGAATCGGCGTCTATGGGCATGATCGTGCTGCCGAAGTCGCGCAACGGCGACAACGAGCTAGGTGCCATCGCTAGCAGCTCCGACAATTGCTGCGCAAGCGCGGGCTCGGCCTTTCGAACGCGCCGGACGATTTGGCGCAGATAAGCCTGCACGTCTTGCGATCGACCCGCAAGACCCAAGCGGGCCAACTGGACTAGATTTTCGGAAATTTGACCTAGCAAGTCCATAACTGGCATTAATCCCATTCTATAGGCCGCCCCTATGGCCGGACTAGATAATAGCCGATACGAGTAATCTAGTCCATAGGGACGCCGGATTTTTTTGGGATCAGGGCGGGCACGAGATCGGTCGCTGCACTCCATGCCGGGACGCGCCTCAGCCTCGCCGCAACTACGGTCGTAGACCATAAGCAATCTCCTGACACCGATGCCAAAGCGGCGAGGAGGAGGAGGTGAGACCAAGCGGCCAAGTAGCCGCCACAAGACGGATACATCGACCAGTCAGACCAGATTTCGTTTAAGCAATAAAAGCGTTAAACGCTGCCCACTCCCAGCACCTTCCCCATCAACCTCTCCGTCCATGCCCCCAGGTAATCCTCGTCGCTCTGCTTGCCCTGCTGCCGCAACACCTTCCGCAGGCGGCGGCAGGCCACAAACTCTGGAAGCGCGCGTTCAGCCGCGGTATCCCATCGCCCGCACCGCACCACCAAGGCGTCCAGAAGCGTCTTGATATGCAGCTCCATCTCGCGCAAAGGGCAATGGCGGCTGTAGCGCAGGAGCAGGCTCGACAGGCCGCGGATGCCGGAATGGTCGACGTCCAGCAGCACGGTTGGCGGGGCGCCCGGTAGCTGGAAAAATGCGACTAGGCAGACCCGGTCCTGGCGGCCCGCCATCGAGAAGGCCCGCCCGGTCTTCATGTAGCACAGCGACATCGCCACGTTCAGGGCGGGGTGACGCCCGGCCATCAGGTTGATGGCCGCCATCAACGGCCCCAGTTCTCCGACGTAGTCCCAGCCTGCGGGCTCAAGGATTTGGAACTCGATCGGCGGAAGGCCGTTGTGATCAACGCTCTCCCCCACACTGGACGACTCCGCCTTGGTCCGCGGCCTGGCTGCGCGGCTATCGCCAGTCCCGGCCTTGGCCTCGGGGACTGTTCCGGCGGCGGGATGCGGAACGGCGTCCGGGGCGCAGGGGCGGTCTTCGACGTACTTGACCTTCTCGACCCGCACCACGGCGTCAAAAGCACTGAACTTGCCCAACATTGGCAGGGCCTTTTGGTGGACATCAACCCGGCTGCCCTGCGTGGGCTCGACCTCATCCGAATCAGGCTGCTGCTTGTCTCTGGACATCGGCGTGCGGCGGACGGGGCGGATGCTCGCGCCGTCCCGGTCCAGAATATAGCGAAGGTGCCGTTCCACCGGATGGGAGTAGCGAATGTGGTCGCAGGGCAGGCTTCGCCCGGACAGTTGGCGAATTTCCAGCACCAGGCAGGTGGACCGCATTTCAACGCCGTGAAAGGACATCCGGCAGTTCTGGAGAGGCGGCACCAGAAGGCCGACATGACGGTTCCCAAGGGTGCGCTCGCGGACGCTGTCCCAGGACAGGCGGCCATCCGGATGCACGGCGAGCCACGCAAACTCCTGCACAAGAAGGGGGGACAAGCTGCGCCGGGGCATTTGACGGGTGAAATGCAGGTGCAGGCACGGATGGTGCCCCGGCAGTTCGGGCGCGGCCAGCGCGAGCAAGCCCGCAGGCTGCATGATGGCATTGGCCAAGGTCTTGTTGTGCAGGAACAGATAGCGGACCAACTCCATGGTCGGTATCAGGTAGGTCTTCCAGCCAATCCGGTAGCGAAGCAGATGTTGGCCCCAGCCGCGATGACCCTCGAAAGAGTAAAGCCAGCGCGGCACGCTGTTCGCTTCAACCACTTCACCGGCGGCCAAATCGGGTATGCCGGCATGGCTGATGCGGCCCGTGACCGGGGTCCGCATCAGGTCGCCGCGAGAGAATCCCCGCCCCGGAGCGAGAAGGGGCAGCAGGCCGATCGGCAAGTCCCACTGACGCACCGCCCGGCTGATAACGCCGCGCATGATCGCCCGGACTTGCCAGCCTTTGTCGCGAGTTTGAAACAGTCCCGCCAGCCAGAGCACTTCCAAGTCTTCATCCAGGGATGCCCACGGGCGGATCAGTGCCAAAGCGGTTCCCCCTCTGTCGGAAGGGCCGCCAGGGCGTCCTCGACACGCGGCGATGCGGGTGCCGGCAATCCGGCCAGATGGCGGACCCGCCACGCCCGAACAGGGAGTTCCCGCCTCTCAAGCTCCGCCACGGCCCAAGCAATCCGGCGGAGCTGGAATGCCTCCACCGTCTCCTCCATCTCGTCCAAAACCGACGCGCACGCCGGAAGTTTGTCCAGCCGCCGGAGAAGCCAGCCGGGCGCGCCAAGACGACGCTCAAGAACGGGGCGGGACAGGCGCGACAGGAACCGAAGGTTCTTCAGGGCAACCGCCTCCCAACGAAGACGGGCCGACAGGTCCCGGTCGATCTTCGGCCAGTCGAAACGCTGGCTGGCCGGTGCAGGTCGACGGACGGGCGGCTTGTTGGCCGCCAGCCATTCCCGATCATTGCGCAGCAGCCAGCTATGCTCCGCCGGAAGCATCCGGCGCAACTGCTGGCGGGAAAGGGCGGGATCGTTCTGCCATGCCGCCAACCATCGCCCTCGCACAGCCTCCCGGTCGATCGGCGGCAGGTGGGGCCGTTGGCGAAGCGGTTTCCACGGCACGGCCAGTTCCAGCCGCTCGGCATGACGACGTACGGTGCCCGGATCGACGTGAAGAGCGCGGGCGGCGGCGCGGAGGCCGACGCCCTCGGCAGCCAGGGTTCGCAAACGGTCTTCGAACAGCCGGCCCAAGGCGAGAACGCGCAGGCGGCTCCCCTCCTCTGATGCCAGACTGAACACGTAGCCACAGGTGCAGGCAAAGCGCCCGATGGTCTTGCCGCCCTCCTGATAGACCTCAACGCGGGAGATCACCGTCTGTCCGTGGTGATCGGCCAAGGGATTGCGGCAGGGCCAGGGGCCGCGCCCAAAGGGGCGCCGCTCAGAGACCGGCACGTGGACCTTCAGCAGTTCCGTCAGCAGGACATGGCGCAGCGGATGAAACGCCTTGCGGTGCTTGCGGGCGAGCGCCGCCAGCCATCCGCCGTCGCTTCCCCGTGGGTCCGCATCCGCCAGTATCCCCAGGATAGGGCCGAACATGGCAGCGAAAGCATCGGCCAGACGCTCCTGGGCAATGCTGTCGTGCCCCTTGCCGAAGCCGCGCGCCACCAGGGCATCATGATAGTACGCTCCCCAGCCCTGCGGGGTCCGTGCCGGCGGCGGGTCCGTGAGCAGGGCTGCACTGGTGCCCGCCAGCATGCACAGCAGCGCCATGCACTTCGGGTCATCGCTCCAGGGCGAGCGCCGATCCCCCGGCGGGCAGTTCTCGATGTCGGCAGCGACGAACGCGTGCTGACCGACGAGATTTGGATGGACGGCGCTGTCAACCAATGGAACGGCGTGATCGGAACAGACCACGACGCCGGGTAATTGGTGGCTGCGCCGCCAATACAGTTCACCGAAGGCCGCCAACATCTCCGTCCGGCACTGCGGACACAGGCGCAAGGCTGCCGGAGGCCGCACCGCGCTGGCGGCCAGTCCCAGGCGGACATGCACCCAGTCGGCAGGACCATCGCGCAGGGCGGCAAGAACGGCACCTCGGACCCTCGCTGGCTGGAACGCGGTGAGATAGGGAAACAGGGTGAAGTCACGGGCCAAGCACTCAGCCGTCAGTCCCCTTTGTGGTGGAATACGGCGGCTCAACGGCCCCAGGCCCGCTTGCAGATCGACGGCTGAATGAATCCGCCGGCTCCCAAACAAATCCTCCAGGGCCTGCTTCGGGCCGGACGAGCAGACATGCCGGTGGTAGCGGCCCAGCACGCTGTAGAGAAGTTCGTCAGGATAGGTTCTGGGAAAGTAGGCCAGCATCGGCGTCAGCCCCTACAGCGGAAAGGCCGAGAGCGGCGGTTTGATCAATCCCGCCTCCAGCAGGGACTCATAGCCCGATTTGCCGGAGGCGCCTCCCGCAGCCACCACCGCCCGCAGGTCAGAGGCCCCCAAGGCAGGTTTGACCTTGGCACTGCGGCGGGGCTTTGCGGGTTTGGTCTCCGGCCCCCGCTGGCTCAGCTTCGCCGAGATCCCGGCCACCAGATCCAGCGGGGATGCATTTGGGGCTTCCGCCTTCGCTTCGGCCAGCATCAAGCGGGCGATATCGTCGGCCAGTCCCAAAGTCGCCAGAACGCCAAGCATCGGATCGACGGCTTCGGGGGCATCTGTCTCCATGGTCTGGGCTGGGGGCTGGGCTGGGGGTGGGGCCGGGCGCGTTGCGGACAGCCGCATCTGTGCGTCGCTGAAAATCTGCTTCACATGGTCCCGGAGGGGGCGAATGTCATCGTACTTGGCGATGGCTTTCCTATCGTTGCGCTTCAGGGCGTCGATCATCGGCTTTATCATGCGAAAGCTCTCGCCCGCCACATGGCGCAACAGGCCGCCATCAAGCACTTCGGGGCGCTTGCGGGTGGCGCCCAGTTGCAGGGCACGGAGCTGGGTCAGCATGAACAGCTTGATCACCACGTCGATAATTCCCTGGCTTTCCTCGTAGAGGATCTGCCGGATGTCGTCGCTCAGCGGGGTGATCTCCTGGGTCCACTGGTAGCGCCACAGGTTTTCCGTGAAATGGTCCCATGCCGCTTCTGGCTCCATGCGCTCCCACACCAGACTGCCCAGGCCGCTGGCGCGGCGGGCTTGGCGAAAGTCGCCCTGAAGCAGCGGCAGGGCGCCCATGGTCCCAATGATGATGACCGGGATGCCGATGGTGTTCACCAGCGTCACCAGGAAATTCAGCATCGCATCGGGGGCCGTGCCACGCGCCTGGTTGAGGTGCTGGATCTCGTCGATGATCAGCACGCCCAGGGCATGGAGATTGGCGACATGCGCCATATGCACCATCATTTCGTCGATGGAGGACCGGGCACCACCGTGCTTACGCAGGTAGGACGTCCCGAGGAGACGGTCCATTTCCTTAAAGAAGCTGATGCAGAGCTGCTTGGGAGAGCCAATGTAGGGGCAATCCAGCTTCAGCCACACCACCTGATCAAGACTGAACGGCTCGGCATGGTTGATAACCGGCTGATAGAGTTCAAGGACGCGCTCGATCCCATTGCTTTTGCCGACGCCCGAACAGCCCACGAGGGCGAAGCTGCTGGCTGTCGAGCGCACGCAGTGACGAACGGCGGACAGATCACGCAGGCGAACGCGCTCGTGCCCGTCGTGGAGGCGATAGATGTAGTCGGTGGTCAGCGGGTTGCGGCTGATGTAGCCCTGACGCAGGAGGATGGAGAACGTTTCCTCCAGTTGCAGATGGCGTTGAAGCGGCTCAAAATAGCGGCCCAGGCGCTGAATGCATTGGACCCGCACATGGGCCGGGTAGAGGCGCTCCTCCTCCCGGTGGATCGGTGGGTCGGCCAGCGCCGTCCACACCTCCTGTACCGACATGAGCGCGGGCAGCCGGGCGATGAACGGGTTGTCGCGGTACTCCGGAAGCTCGTTGATGCTACTTGTCGGCTCCGTCATCGTCGGCCTCCTCTCGGAAGCTGCGCAGATATTCGGTGATGTCCGGCAGGCTGTAGTCCTCCTCGGACTTGGTGCCGGGGAAGGGCAGCACTTCGGCCTTCTGGTCGGAAGGAGGCGAGGGCCGGGCCGTGGAGCGCCTTTGAAGGTCGCGCCGTTCCTCCCGCCGGTTTTCCCGGATGTCCTTCGTTCGCTGCCGTTTGGACATATGTGCGGTGTCAGGGCGCATCGCCTCGGCCTGGGCAAGCTCGTCCTTGATCGCCTTCGTCAGATTGATGCGGCTGCGTAATCCGTCGGGGCGATGGTCTGCCTGTTGGCGGCGCTCCTCCTGGTGGATCTGATCGATCTCCCACAACGTCCGGCCCTGGTGATGACGGCTCCGCGTGGTCAGCGAGCAGGGAATGAAGCGGCCCCTGTCGTCATGCAGATAGATGTCGTCCATGAGGCGGGGGTCATAGGATATCTGCACTTTCCAGGTACCCCGCTGGCGGGCCCGTTCAAACCAGTGTTCCTCGATTGCCTTGGCGCAGCTGTAGTAGCACCCCGCATAACGGATGCCATGCAAGGTGACCACACCCTGATCGCTGGGCAGCAGGGTCAGGCGGACCTGTTCCGGTGGGAAAGTGCGCAGTCGTCCGCTCCGCCGGGCGATGCCCCATTCCCACAATTCGATCGGCAGGGGCCTGACCTTGTCCGCGATCATCTGCGGAGCCATCTCGTAGTTCTGCAGCATATGATCATTGTTGTAGTACAGGACGCAGAGCAGAATGATGCGGGTAAAGCCATCAATATCAAGTGTTGCATCAAGGCGGTAGTCGGTCCCTCCGCGTTCCTTGAAATCGTGCTGGATGTAACCCGGAACGTAGGCCTTGAACTTCGCGGGCAACAGGCGGAACCGCTGCTCCACGATCCCTTTCCAGTCGGCCCGGTATGGAGCAGAATTCTCCACATGAACCTGGAAATTGTTGATGAGCGTCTCGACCATTCTGCTGGCCAGTTCGCCGCGATCGCCCAGCAAGACATCAGGCATGCCCTGGCAAGGCCAATCGGCCTCGTTTATGTCGATGCCGAACTGCTGGCAGTAGGAGACTTTGTCCCCTGCGGCGATGGCCAGGGCTTCCATGGCTCCAACCCAGGACGGACCTTCAAATCCGACGTAGACGCCAACGATCATCCGGGTGAACACGTCGATGACGACATAGAGGACGGGGCGGCCAACGATCTTCGTCCGATCATAGCGCGACACCAGATAAACATCGGCAATGGTGGCATCGATCTGGTAGCGCGATCCGGGCCCGATGGTTTCGGCGGTCGAGGATCCCAATAGCGCCCGCATGTCCTTGTCATAAATGCGCGGCGTGCGGCGGCGCCGCTCGATCGCGAAGATGTCATTGTCCTTGTGATACCAGTAGCTGAACTGCCGAAGGCTGGGAGCATCGGGCCACGGCACCAGGATCTGTCGGCCGGTCCGCTCATCAATGGCCGAATCCGAGAAGTGCTGGCCGATCATCTCCTCATAGGCGCCCTGCAGGGTCAGGGCCGACTTGCCGCCAAAGCATCCGGTGACGACGGAGCGAAACAACGCCCTCATTTCAGGTGTCACATTGCTGCCCGGCGTGCCGAATGTCGGCGGGCGGCCGCGTAGTTTTCCGGTGGCAGTCTTGTCCTTGCCCCGCCCGCCGCACCGGTCGTAGTCGGGCAGCAGGGCATTCGGAGTCAGACCGCGCTGCCAGTACCGCCGAAGCAGGCGGTAGAGTGTCACCTTGTTGCTGCCGTTGTCGGCCATGACTCGCGCAACGGCGGGGCCGCGCGACGCCGGATGGAAGATAGCCGGCTGATCGAACACTAATGGCTTGATCAGTGCCCAGGCTTTATCGCGGCGAGCCCGGTGGGGCGGTAAAATGGTGTCCTCGTCACCGGCCAAACCAGCCCAAGGATCTTCAGTCGCAAAGCGGCAATCCCCACTTTCCAAACGAGGGGAAAGCTCCACATCGGCGCGAAATTCAGGAAATGCTCCGGGATCGTTGATATCGATCACGTAGAAGCCTGCCCGGTGTGGATCGATCCACAGAACCCGCTCAATGCGCTCGCTGTCTGGGTATTCCAGAAGCCGGTTGACCGTCAGCCCGTTCATCGCAGCGCCTCCGCCACATCATGCACTCGAGCCTGAAACCATTGAGGCTGCGTCTGATCGTCAAGCACCTGCTCCATGGGAAAATGGAGGGTCTTCCGCGCCAGCAGGTGTCTCACCAGCAGCAGGGCTGTCCCCTGGTCCATACCCAGGCGCAGGTCCATTTCATCGCTGAACTGCCGCAGGCTGGGCGCCCGGCTGTTCGGCAACTCGCGGGCCAGCAGATCCGCTTTCTCGCGGAAATATCCCTCATAGGGCTGGCTGAGATGATCGACCGAAGCGAAACTGTGGACCCACGCGATGTTGCGGATCGGGATCTCCGGCAGGTCTTTTTCGGTGACGATGCCCCACTCGGCCCCCTGTTCCGTCCAGTAGCGGCGTTCAATTTCCAGCTTGGCCAGCGTGCGGGCATCGTCCAGGTCCTTGGCAGGCTTTACCGCCCGTGCGTGCAGTGCCATGCGACCGTTCTTGATGCTATCAACCACGAAATCGGTGGTCATCACCAGCGGTGTCCGTGTCGCCACGTCACGGGGATGGTCTATCCCCATCTCCTCGGCGATGCGTTGGGTGACCGCCCGATCCAGCGGGAACTGCTCGCGGATATCGATGACGGCATCGCTCCAGTCGAGCAGGTAGAAGAGGCCGCGCTCGATATCCGACAGCAGGTGGTGGACCCTGCCGGTCTTGAGGCCCTGAAGCCGATGAGAGCGCCCCCGCGAAGGCACATCGCTGATGATCAACCAGGGCTTGTAGCCAACACCGTCCCCCTGGCCGCGCCCTTCTTTGTGAAAGCGCGCGATCTTGGCTTCATTGAACCCGTAGCGGTGCCGAGGCATGAGCGTTCTCTGGGCGGATGTGTCTCTCTGATGTGGAACACCCTGTTAAGGGCGATGGATCGGTAATATACTTTATTGCTCAGTAACAAACTTTATTGTCTAGTAACGAACATTTTTGTCCGCATATACCTGCACCTGTCGCACACCACGCCCTCAACCGAGGCGCCAAGGCAAACGTAGGGCACCTGCGGAAGCTCCCGCCGACCAATGTCCGTACCAGCTTTCCCGGAGAGGGCCGCGAGCAGAACTCTACGTTTAATCGATGCTCTCGATAAAAAATTGGCACATTTGCGGCCCTCGTTGTTGTCGCTGAGCACAGCGCAGTGACCTGCAAGGCAAGGCCGTTTCAATCCACTCCCCCGCATGGAGGGCGACGATGACATAAAGCCGCTTGCGGATGGTCGGGGCGCCGTTTCAATCCACGCCCCCGCGTGAGGGGCGACCGGCGATGGCGTGGCAGCCAGACAGGACCGCCATGTTTCAATCCACGCCCCCGCGTGAGGGGCGACCCCGCAACGCCGGGCCGACACTTGGAGCCAAGCCGGTTTCAATCCACGCCCCCGCGTGAGGGGCGACCCCCCGGTTAGTTTAACCGATTGTGGTCGTGGCAGAAAGGGGGGGTGGTGCGCGAAGCTGGGGGGCGGGGGGGGGGGGGGGGGGGGGGGGGGGGGGGGACGGGGGCTGGCGGGGGCGCGCGGTCTTGGGCAGGGCGGCAAGGGTTTCCGCCAACTTCCCGCCTGCGCGAACCTCCTGGGGTTTTGGTGGGCGCTTGGGGTTCGCGCGGATCACAGGATGAGGGGGCCGT
>Ga0209346_1001435_pt1 | contig 13102 bp, 14 predicted proteins | sample AutmiccommunBRH9_FD_187381 | JGI IMG/M metagenome (GOLD analysis project Ga0209346, IMG submission 187381) | Deep subsurface microbial communities from Mt. Terri, Switzerland - Autotrophic microbial communities BRH/9 (SPAdes) (version 2) | ecosystem: Environmental > Aquatic > Deep subsurface >...
GTCAGATCACGGCGCGCGGCCATCGATAGCTCCCTGCTCATACGGCCAGGAAACCCGATTCACTACGCGGACACTTTTACGTGAGGCACGCGCAACCCATCCCGGACCTTTTACGTGAGTCTCGTCGGCGCGTCGCGGAATGCGCCGCGCTCCGCTATGCTTGACCCTCGCCGTAGAACGGCCGCGGATTTCACTGCTCCAGAGAACAAGCCTGGGCGCGCCGCGCAACTATTCCTTAGAAGGAGAACCTGTGCCTCTCGATTCAGCCGTCAAGAAGTCCATCATGACCGAGTACGCCACCGTAGAGGGTGACACCGGTTCGCCCGAGGTCCAGGTGGCGATGCTGACGCAGCGCATCATCGACCTCACCGCGCACCTGCAGATCCACAAGCACGACCACCACTCGCGTCGCGGACTGCTTCTCCTTGTCGGCCAGCGTCGCCGCCTCCTCAGCTACCTTCAGCGAATCGACATCGAGCGTTACCGCTCGCTGATTGAGCGCCTCGGCCTGCGTCGCTAGTCCTTTACAGGACCGACGCGCCGAGCCGCGCTCAGGCCCGGCCGCTCGCCCTATTCGGGGCTGAGTGGCCGGGCCTTTCACATTCCTGCCGGGCGCCCGCACCCTGCCCGACGTTGGGAACCGCGACGTTGGGAACCGCTGTGCGGTACGGCGCGCCGCTGAGAGCCGCGACGTTGGGAACCGCTGTGCGGTACGGCGCGCCGCTGAGAGCCGCTCTCAGGCCGGATTCCGGGCGTGTCGCGGACGCCAGCGGTTCGCACGGGCGCGGCATGTGGGACCCGGAGTGCGCCACGGACGGGGGAATGGGCGGGGGAGAGGGCTCACGAAGGAGCCCCTCTGCTAGTCTTGAAGCACTCGCATGAGCGAGTTCAACCTGCATACCGAGCGGGTCGGCCGGACGCTGGTCCTCGGTGGAGATGCTCAGAACCCCCTCACTTGGTAGTTCTGAGCGTGTCGACTGACGATCAGCCGGGGCTATAGAAAGCCCAGTCCTGCCTGCTCGCTCCTTCATTACAAGGAGCGTGAGACCTTAAATGGAAGGTCCCGAAATCCAATTTGCCGAAGCCGTTATCGATAACGGCAAGTACGGCACCCGCACCGTCCGATTCGAGACCGGCCGCCTGGCCCAGCAAGCTGCTGGAACCGTGGCCGCGTACCTCGACAACGACACGATGCTGCTGTCGGCCACCACGGCCGGCAAGCACCCGCGTGAAGGCTTCGACTTCTTCCCCCTCACGGTGGACGTGGAAGAGCGTTCGTACGCGATGGGAAAGATCCCCGGCTCGTTCTTCCGTCGTGAGGGTCGCCCCTCGACCGACGCGATCCTGACCTGCCGTCTGATCGACCGCCCCTTGCGCCCCACCTTCGTGTCGGGTCTGCGCAACGAGGTTCAGGTCGTCATCACCGTCCTGTCGATCAACCCCGACGACTCGTACGACACCCTGGCCATCAACGCCGCATCGGCGTCGACCCAGCTGTCGGGCCTGCCCTTCACCGGCCCCGTTGCCGGTGTGCGCATCGCCCTGGTCGACGGCCAGTGGATCGCATTCCCCAAGTACTCGCAGATGGAACGCGCCGTGTTCAACATGGTCGTTGCCGGACGCATCGCGGGTGACGACGTTGCGATCATGATGGTCGAAGCGGAAGCCACCAACGACTCCTTCAACCTGATCTCCGAGGGTGCCCAGGCTCCCACCGAGGCCGTGGTTGCCGAAGGCCTTGAGGCCGCTAAGCCGTTCCTCAAGGCGCTGTGCGAGGCTCAGATCGAGCTCGCAGGAAAGTCGGCCAAGGAGCCCAAGGAGTTCCCGCGTTTCCTGGACTACCAGGACGACGTGCTCGCCGCCGTCACCGCAGCTTCCGAGGCGGACCTGTCCGCCGCGCTGCGGATTGCGGACAAGCACGAGCGTGAGAACCGCCTCGACGAGATCAAGGCGGCCGCCATCGAATCGCTCGGTGGGCAGTTCGAGGGTCGCGAGAAGGAAATCTCCGCGGCGATCCGTGCGGTCACCAAGAAGACGATCCGCGCGCGCATCCTCACGGATGGCATTCGCATCGACGGCCGTGGCCTCAAGGACATCCGTCCGCTGTCGGCCGAGGTCGCCTCGATCCCGCGCGTGCACGGCTCGGCCATCTTCGAGCGCGGCGAGACCCAGATCCTGGGTGTCACCACGCTGAACATGCTCAAGCTGGAGCAGCAGATCGACTCCTTTAACCCGGAGAAGAAGAAGCGCTACATGCACCACTACAACTTCCCGCCGTTCTCGACGGGTGAGACGGGTCGTGTGGGTTCCCCCAAGCGTCGCGAGATCGGTCACGGTGCTCTCGCTGAGCGTGCCTTGGTGCCCGTGCTCCCGAGCCGCGAGGACTTCCCCTACGCCATCCGTCAGGTGTCTGAGGCGCTCGGCTCGAACGGCTCGACCTCGATGGGTTCCGTGTGTGCCTCGACCCTGTCGATGCTCAACGCAGGTGTGCCGTTGCGCGCACCCGTTGCAGGTATCGCCATGGGCCTCGTGTCCGACACCGTTGACGGTGAGACCCGCTACGCGGCGCTCACCGACATCCTGGGTGCCGAGGACGCGTTCGGCGACATGGACTTCAAGGTGGCCGGCACGTCCGAGTTCATCACCGCGATCCAGCTCGACACCAAGCTCGATGGCCTCCCGGCCTCGGTGCTCGTTGGCGCGCTTGCGCAAGCCAAGGACGCTCGTCTGCACATCCTCGACGTGATGGCCCAGGCCATCTCCGAGCCCGATGAGATGAGCGAGTTCGCCCCGCGCATCATCACGGTGCGCGTGCCCGTCGACAAGATCGGTGAGGTCATTGGCCCGAAGGGCAAGATGATCAACCAGATCCAGGACGACACCGGTGCAGACATCTCGATCGAGGACGACGGCACCGTGTTCATCGGAGCTGTTGATGGTCCCTCGGCCGAGGCCGCCCGCGCGGCGATCAACGCGATCGCCAACCCCCACATGCCTGAGGTGGGAGAGCGCTTCGTCGGTACGGTCGTCAAGACCGTGGCGTTCGGCGCGTTCATCTCGCTCAGCCCCGGCAAGGACGGACTGCTGCACATCTCGCAGATCCGCAAGCTGGTCGGCGGCAAGCGTGTGGAGAACGTCGAGGACGTCCTGGCCGTTGGCCAGAAGGTCCAGGTCCAGATCGGCGAAATCGACCCCCGTGGCAAGCTCTCGCTTGAAGTGGTGGAAGACAACAACGCCGAGACTGTTGACGACGACTCGGACGACGAGTAGTCACCACAGCGTCATCTGAACGCTTGCGAGGGCGGTCCCGGGCAACCGGGGCCGCCCTTGTTGCGTTTGCGGTGTTCCCAGCGTCCTTGCGGTCGATCCGTGCACCCGCGGGGCTGCGTAAGCGGGTTAGGCTCGCTGACATGCCTCATGACCTCCCGCTGATTCCCGCCTCCGACCCCGATTCGAGCCTCACGTTCGAACAAGACCACGGCGCCGTCATCCGCCGGTCCATCCTCCCGGGCGGGGTGCGCGTCTTCACGGAACAGATTCCTGGCATGAGGTCGGCCACCTTTGGCGCGTGGATCGGCAAGGGCTCGCGCGACGAGAAGACTCACCACGCAGGCTCCACCCACTTCCTGGAGCACTTGCTGTTCAAGGGCACACCCACGCGCAGCGCGCTCGATATCGCGGAGTCGTTTGACCGTGTGGGCGGCGAATCGAACGCGATGACCGCCAAGGAGTTCACCTGCTACTACGCGCGGGTCATCGACGTCGACTTGCTGATGGCGGTGGACGTGATCCTCGACATGGTGACGGGCGCGAAGCTGACGCAGGTCGATTTCGACCTCGAGCGCGGCGTGATCTTGGAAGAACTCGCCATGGCGGACGACGACCCGGGTGACGTCGCGCACGAACGATTTGCCGAGGCCATCCTGGGCGGGCACTCCCTGGGGCGGCCCATCGGTGGCACCCCCGACATCATCAAGGGCGTGGAGCGCCGCGCTGTGCTGGAACACTACGGCGAGCACTACCGCTCGCAGGGCCTGATCATCACGGCGGCCGGGGGAATCGAGCACTACGCCCTGTGCGACGCGGTGCTGACCGCGTTGAGTCGTGGTGGCTGGGACACCGACAGTGACGTGGCGCCGCTTGCCAGGCGTGACACGACGGCGTCCGTCGAAGCGACACTGACGCCGCGCATCGACATCGTGCGAGACATCGAGCAGGCGCACATCGTGCTCGGTACGCGCGGCCTGGCCACCGACGACGAGCGCCGCAACGTGCTGGGCGTCATGAGCACGATTCTGGGCTCGGGGATGTCCTCGCGGCTGTTCCAGGAGATCCGCGAGAAGCGCGGCCTTACGTACACCGTGTACTCGTTCGGCCAGCCGCACGCGGAGACCGGCCTGTTTGGCATGTACGCGGCGTGCAGTCCTTCCAAGGCCGACGAGGTGGCCGGCTTGCTCATGGCCGAGCTGGAACGGATGGGTGAGGGCCTCGCGCCCGGCGAACTCGAGCGTGCGCAAGGCCAGATCGCAGGAGCGACGGTGCTGCGCCTTGAGGACTCGTACTCCCGCATGTCGCGACTGGGGAAGGCGGAGATGGCGTTCGGCGAGTTGTGGAGCATCGGTGAGGCACTTGATCAGGTGCGCGCGGTCACGGCCGACGACGTCATCCGGTTGGCTGTAGAACTCGCCTCTCGCCCCCGCGGCGAGGTGCGGGTGGGCCCCGCGTCGTGAGGTGCGCGGCGCATCGCCGGTAGGCTCCCACCATGATCAACGTTGCAGTCATTGGGGCCTCGGGCCGTATGGGTAAGGCGGTAGTCGCCGCGGTTCAGGCGGCCGAGGACCTCGAACTCGTCGCGGAACTGGACGCGAGTGACGACCTTGCTGAGGCGGCGCGCGCCAAGGCCGAGGTAGCGGTCGACTTCACGGTTCCCGAAGCCTCCGAGGCGAATGTGCACGCCCTGATCGAGTTGGGTCTGCACGCCGTCGTCGGTACCAGCGGCTGGACAGCGGAGGCGCTCGACCGCGTGAGCGAGCACCTCAAGGAGCGCCCCGAACTGGGCGTGCTGGTCGCCCCCAACTTCGCTCTGGGCGCGGTGCTGGCCATGCGGCTCAGCGCGGCAGCCGCCAAGTACTTCGAGTCCGTGGAGATCGTGGAACTGCACCACCCCGACAAGGTCGACGCGCCCTCCGGCACGGCCGTCCACACCGCCGCCGGAATCGCCGCGGCCCGTGCCGAGGCAGGGGTCGGTCCGTCCCCTGACGCCACCACCAAGGACCCCGACGGCGCCCGTGGCGCCCTCGTGGACGGCGTACGGGTGCATGCGGTGCGGTTGCGCGGCCTCGTGGCGCACGAGGAGATCCTCATGGGCAACCCCGGCGAGCAGTTCACAATTCGCCACGACAGTTTTGACCGCGTCAGCTTCATGCCGGGCGTGCTTCTCGCCGTCCGTAGCGTGGAACGCCACCCTGGCCTCACCGTCGGCCTCGACCGCTACATGGACTTGTAGTGGGTCTGCTCAGACGCCCGGCGTTCCTGGCGGCGGCGACGACGTGCGCCATCGTCGCCCTGTACTTTGCGCTGGTGGCAGGCCGCGCCTTCATGTTCATCGCCACCAATGACCCGGTCGCTCGCGTCCTCGGGGTGGCGCTGCTGGTGCTTCCCGCGATTGGCGTGTGGTGGATGATTCACGAGTGGAGCACTGGCGCGGTGGTGCAACGCATGGCCACGGAGTTGGAGCGCCAGGATCGGCTGCCGATTCACGACGGCGAGACCGACGCGCGGGGAAAGCTTACCGAGTCCGCCCAGGTCGCCGTGTTCGAGGTGGCGCGCAGGAACGTAGACGCCCATCCTGATGACTGGGCCGCCTGGTTTCATGTGGCGTACGCCTACGACGCGAGCGGGGATCGGTCGATGGCGCGCAAGTCACTGCGGCACGCTGGAGATCTCTACCGCCGCGCCAGGCGCGCCGCGCGCGACGCTGCCTAGGGCATCGTCCCGTCAGGACGCGTCCGCGAGCGAGGCGTGCCAAAGCTTCTCGGGGATCGCGAACCCCGGTCCCTCAAGTTCCCGGCTCATGCCGGACTCGGCGAATCCCGCGCCCGCCAAGAAATCGGCGCGCAGCGTGTCCTGCTCCAGGCACCACAGCTTCATCTCGGTGCCGCCGTTGTTGCGCAGGTGATCCGCCGCGGCGGCCAGGAGGCGTGATCCGTGGCCGCGCCGACGCCGCCCGGTATCGACTTCGAGGGCGACGATCGTGCTGGGAGGGGCTACGGCGGTGAAGCCGACGACGTCGCCGTCGCACGTGGCCACGAATACCTGGTGGCCCGGGGTCGGCGGCTTCGCAACGGCATCGGCCCAACCCTGGGTGATCGCTTCGCGATCGAAGGCGTCGTGGCGGTTCCGGCCGAGGCGGTCGCCGAGAGAGCCGACCCAGGCGTCAACCTGGATGCGGCCGATCTCGGGCACGTCGCTGGGACGGGCGGGGCGGACGGACACGTCGGGTGTTGCAGACTCACTCATGTCCCCGACACTACGCGGTGCGACGTGATGTTGGACAGGACCTCGGTCAAGGTTTGCCCAGGAGTGCGGCACGGGTGCGAGGGGTTCAGGTCCAGCCCAGCGCTCTCAGGGCGGCCGCGACGCCCGCGGCCGCCACCACGACCACGATGAACGGCGCTCGCCGCCACAGCAGCACCGCGGCGACGGCAACGGCGGCCGCGCGCGCGTCGAACGCGAGGGCGCGGCCCGACGTGAAGGACTGCACGGCGAACAGGGCGAACAGCAGCGCCACGGTCATGTAACTCGCGATGCGATGCACGCGCGGGTGTTCGAGCCACCTTTCGGGCACCAGGTGACCCGTGGCCTTGGTGAGCCACGAGACCACTCCGGCCGCCACGATCGCGACCCACAGCCACGCGTACGAGCTCATACGGGGGCCTCCGTCGGGTCGAGGTCGACGGGCGGGCCACCCCAGCCTGCGCCGACCGCCACCAGCGCCGCAGCGAGAATCGGCAGGCCAGCGGGGAGCACGGGAGTGAGGGCGAGGGCGAGCACGGCGGCCGCGGCGGCGACGGCTTGGGCCCTGCGCGGCGCGAGTCGGGGCCAGACGAGGCCGAGGAAGGCGGCGGCCGCCGCCGCGTCGAGTCCCCACGCTTGCGGTTCGCCGATGTACTGGCCGGCGATCGCTCCCACGCCCACGAGGAGGTTCCAGGCGACGAACACACCCACTCCGGTCCACCAGAAGCCCGTGCGCCTGGCGTCCGCATCGTTCTCCGGCTGCGCGAGGGCCACGGCGGTGGACTCGTCGATCGTGACTTGCGAGCCCCACACGAACCGCCACCCGCGCATCGGCCGCAGGATGGGAGCCAACGTGACGCCGTAGAAGCCGTTGCGCACGCCGAGGAGCGCGGAGGTGCCCAGGGCGGCCCACGGGGAGCCCGCCGCGCCGATGACGCCCACAAACGCAAACTGCGACCCGCCGGAGAACACGATGAGCGACAGCGCCATGGTCTGCCAGAAGTCGAGCCCGGCGGCGACCGCGAGCGCGCCGAGGCTGAGCCCGTACGCGCCCGTCGCGAGCGAGACCGACAGGGCCTGCTGGCGCACGGGGCTGAGGCGGGAGAGCCCCGAGCGTCCGGTCAGGCGGGCCACGACAACTCCTGGCCGTGGGCGTCGAACGCCCGTGGGCGGGGGGTCGAGGCAAGAGGTTCGCGCACGAGGTGTTCGGGGGTGGCGGACCAGACGTCGGTGGGCTCGACCTCGGGGACGCCGGGAATGAGGGTCTCGAGGCGACCGTCGTAGGAGTAGCTGCAGCGCTCGGGGATCGCGCGGCTGTGGAGATTGCGCGGTGCATGGTGGATCTCGACGCGCTCTGCGCCTGCGAAATCCAGTCCCACGTGGGTAAGTGCGGTCGCCGCCTCGGTGACGTAGCCGTTGCGCTGCTGATCCGCCGCGATCCAGTAGCCGATCTCAAGGATTCCCTCGCCCAACCGTGTGAGGAATCCCGTGCTGCCCACGTACTGGTCGGTTTCGCGCAGAATCACGGCCATCGCGAAGTTGATCCCGTCATCGAACTCGCGCATGAACGTCGAGATGAGCTCCGCGCGCTGCTTCCGGCTGAGGGGCTCGTCGCGCGCCCACGGCATCCACTGGGAAAGGTAGTGCCTGCTCGCGGTGACGACGCGAGACATCTCCTCGGCATCGCTCGCCTCGTAGCGGCGCAGCACGAGTCGCTCGGTCTCGATGCGGTGCGGGATGAGCCACAGGGTCTCAGGCATGCGCCGATTCTGGCACGCCCCGCGGGGCGCCCTATCCGCACATGACACTTGGTGTGGTGTGAAAGACCATGCGTGCTGTGCGGAAGGCGCGCACGGCGAGGGGTCAGGCGTCCGGGGCCGCAGCGCGCCGGTAGGTGACGAAGCGGTAGCCGAGTCCGGTGCGGGACACGAGCGGTTCGGAGGTCGACTCCACGGCCCACTCGGCGGGGTTGAGCGTGGGGGCGAAGGTGTCGCCCTCGGCGACCAGGTCAATGTCGGTGACGACCGCCTCCTCGGCGAGCAGTGCCGCCGCCGTGAACAGCCTCGCGCCGCCGATGATCCACACGTCGGTGTTGGACGACACGCGTTTGGCACATTCGAGTGCGGAGGCCAGCGAGCTGGCGCTCGCGGCTCCGTGGAAGGCGGCGCCGGAGCGGGTCACCACCACGTTGTCCCTGCCAGGCAGCGGCCTGAACTTGGGGGGGAGCGACTCCCACGTGCGTCGTCCCATCACCACGGTGTGCCCGCGGGTGCACTCCTGGAAGTGGGCGAGGTCCTCGGGAAGGTGCCACGGCATGTCGCCGTCGCGTCCGATGACGGGGCGGCCAGCCTGGTCGCGCGCCTGAGCCCAGATGACCTTGATTGTCACGGCGTTAGACAGCGATCGGGGCTTTGATGCCCGGGTGATGCTGGTAGTCGACGATCTCGATGTCGTCGATGTCGTAATCCAGCAGCGACTCCTTATGGGCGAGGCGCAGCGTGGGGTAGGGGTACGGCTCTCGCGAGAGTTGTAACTCGACCTGGTCCATGTGGTTGGAGTAAATGTGGCAGTCACCGCCGGTCCACACGAAGTCGCCCACGTCAAGGCCGGTCTGGGCCGCAATCATGTGCGTCAGCAGGGCGTACGAAGCGATGTTGAAGGGCACGCCCAGGAACAAGTCCGCGCTGCGCTGGTACAGCTGGCAACTGAGTTTGCCGTCGGCGACATAGAACTGGAAGAGCGCGTGGCACGGTGGCAGCGCCATCTCGTCGATCAGCGCGGGGTTCCAGGCGGAGACGATGTGCCGGCGCGAGTCGGGGTTGGTCTTGATGGACTCGATCACGTTGGCGATCTGGTCGATGTGTCGGCCGTCCGGGGCTGGCCAGGAGCGCCACTGGTAGCCGTAGACCGGGCCCAGCTCGCCGTCGGCGTCCGCCCACTCGTTCCAGATGGTGATGCCGCGTTCCTGCAACCAGCGCACGTTGGTGTCGCCGCGCAGGAACCACAGCAGTTCGCCCACGATGGAGCGCACGTGCACCCTCTTGGTGGTGAGCAAGGGGAATCCCTGGCCGAGGTCGTAGCGAATCTGGCGGCCGAACGTGGACAGAGTGCCCGTGCCGGTGCGATCGCCCTTGGCGGTGCCGGTCGCGAGCACGTCGCGCAGCAGGTCCTCATATGGGGTGGGAATCACGGTCACGCGTTTAGGCTACGCCGACGGTGAGGGTCCGGGTGTGCGGCACGACGGTGTGCGGCGCAACCGGGGTAGCGTGGCAAGGGCACGTCCTCTTGTCCCCATCACAAGGAGTCCCATGGAGCCCCTCGATCTGACCGCGCTGGCCGCGGAGCATCTCGCCGCGGCGCGCGCCGCGTCCAGTGGCCGCAGTTCCGCCAAGATCATCGGCGACCACACCAAGCTGTTGCGCATGAACCTCATCGCGCTCGAGGCAGGTGCCTCGCTTCAGGATCACGAGAACCCGGGAGAGGCGACGCTCCAGGTGCTCCAGGGCCAGATCGAGTTTCGCGCGGGCGAGGAGTCGGTGACGCTTGCTACCGGGAACCTGATCGAGATCCCGCCGATGAGGCACGGCCTCACCGCGCTCACCGATGCGGTCGTGGTTCTCACTGTCGGCAAGAGTTGACGTCTGGCTGCCACGCCGCGCACATCGAAACGCCGACGGAGTGACGAGCGTGAAGAAGTCACTACCAAAGTGACCTACGGGCTTCGTCGCACGCTCGCTGGCAGACGTCGGTGTCGGCTCTCTAGTGAGTTGTTCACGCGGTCGGGTCGACACGCCGGACGGGCGCCCGCCCGCGGCGCCCCCGAGACCGGAGCGGTAGACGGGGGCCGCCAGGCTCGCAGACACAACGAAGCGACACGCCGACGCGGTAGGTTAGTGCCCATGACCAAGCCCTTTGGCACCGTGCTGACTGCCATGGTGACGCCGATGCACGAAGGCGGCGCCATCGACCTCGCAGCGTCCCAGCGGCTGGCCAAGTACCTGGTGTCACGCGGCAGTGACGGGCTGGTGCTTTCCGGAACCACGGGGGAGGCGCCCACCACCCACGCTCCCGAGAAGGTCGACCTACTGCGCGCCGTCCGCGACGCGGTCGGTCCCGACGTCACGCTCCTCACGGGTGCGGGCTCCAATGACACGGCCCACGCCGTGCGCATGGCGGAGCAGGGCGCGGAGAACGGTGCCGATGGCATCCTCGCCCTCACGCCGTACTACTCCAAGCCGACTCAAGCGGGAATTGTTGCTCACTTTCGGGCGATCGTGGGTGCCACCGGGCTTCCAGTACTGGTCTACGACATCCCCGGCCGCACTGGCGTCGCCATAGGCGAGTGGGCGTACGACGAACTCGCGGCCCTCGAGCGCATCGTCGCCATCAAGGACGCGACCGGCGACGTGAAGAGCGCCAAGGCGCGCATCGAGCGCACCGGGCTCGCCTGGTATTCGGGCGACGACGCCCTCACTCTTGATTTCTTGCGCGCAGGGGCGGTGGGCGTGGTTTCCGTTTCCTCGCACATCGCGTCGCGCGAGATTGCGGCGATGATCGCCGCCTTCGAGGCGGGCGACACCGCCGAAGCACAACGCATTCACGAGGCCCTGTTGCCCGTGCATGCCTCCATTTTCAATGGACCTGGAGCTACCAATGCCAAGTCCGCCGTGCACTGGGCCGGAGTGATTTCGAGCAGAGCCATGCGCCTGCCGCTCCTGCCTGCAAGCGACGCCGAGTACGTTGCACTAACCGCGGCCCTGGAGGCCGCAGGAATGACCCGATGAACTTTCACCCTGAACTTCCCACCCCGCCACCGCTAGCCGAAGGATCCCTGCGCATGCTTGCGCTCGGGGGACTGGGCGAGGTGGGCCGCAATATGCACGTGATCGAATACAACGGTCGCCTGCTCATCATCGACTGTGGGGTGCTCTTCCCCGAAGAGAATCAGCCCGGCGTCGACCTGGTGCTACCGGACCTCAGTTACCTCGAGGACCGCATCGACGATATCGAAGCCATCGTGCTCACGCACGGTCACGAGGACCACATCGGTGCCGTGCCGTTCCTGCTGCGCATGCGCAAGGACATCCCGATCCTCGGTTCGCAGCTCACCCTTGCGTTCCTTGAGGCGAAGCTCGTTGAGCACCGCATCAAGCCCCTCACGCTCGGCGTGAAGGAGGGCCAGCGGGAGCAGATCAAGGACTTCGACCTCGAGTTCGTGGCCGTCAACCACTCCATCCCCGACGCCCTTGCGGTGTTCGTGCGCACCCCCGCCGGCACCATCCTCAACACCGGCGACTTCAAGATGGACCAGCTGCCGCTCGACGGCCGCATCACGGACCTGCGCGCCTTCGCACGCTTTGGCGAGGAGGGCGTGGACCTGTTCCAGGTGGACTCCACCAACGCCGAGGTTCCCGGATTCACGACGTCCGAGGTGGAGATCGCGCCGACGCTGGATCGCCTCTTCGCCAACGCCGAGGGCCGCGTCATCGTCGCTTCCTTCGCAAGCCACGTGCACCGCGTCCAGCAAGTGATCGACGCCGCCCACAACCACGGCCGCCGCGTCGCATTCGTGGGCCGCTCGATGGTGCGCAACATGGGCATCGCCGCAGAGCTCGGTTTCCTCAAGGTCCCCGACGGCATCCTGATCGACCCCAAGAAGGCCGACCAACTGCCCCCGGAGAAGGTCGTCTTCATGTCCACCGGTTCGCAGGGCGAGCCGATGGCCGCGCTCAGCCGGATGGCCAACCAGGACCACAAGGTCGAGGTGACGCCGAACGATCTGGTGATCCTCGCATCGTCCCTGATTCCCGGAAACGAGAACGCGGTGTTCCGCGTCATCAACGGGCTGATGCGCATCGGCGCGACCGTGGTGCACCAGTCCAACGCACGAGTGCACGTCTCCGGACACGCCTCCGCTGGCGAGCTGCTGTACTGCTACAACATCGTGCGTCCCAAGAACGTGATGCCCATTCACGGCGAGGTGCGCCACCTGCTGGCCAACGGAAATCTTGCCATCAAGACCGGCATCCCGCGCGAGCGCATCATGTTCGCCGAGAACGGCGTCGTCATCGACATGAAGAACGGCAAGGCCAAGGTGGTGGGGGCCATCGAGTTCCACAACATGTACGTGGACGGATCTTCCGTTGGCGAGGTGACGGAGGCCGAGCTCAAGGACCGTCGCATCCTGGCCGACGAGGGCTTCGTGTCCGTGTTCGTGGTGATGGACTCCTCGAACGGCCGCGTCATCTCGGGTCCCGAGATCCACGCGAAGGGCATCGCCGAGGACGACGCGGTGTTCGACGCGATCATGCCCGAGCTCAAGAAGGCCCTCGAAGAGGCCGCCAAGACCGGCTCGACGGACAATCACCAGTTGCAGCAGGTGATGCGCCGCGTGGTGGGCCGCTTTGTGGGCACCAAGTTGCGCCGTCGGCCCATGATCATCCCGATCGTGATCGACGCCTAGATGAATGATTCCAAGGGGTGTTACGGGTGTTGCTGCTGAGGTTTGGGTGCTCGGGTGCCCAGAATCGGCGTTGATACCCAAACGCCGAACCTTGGAGAACGAACGTGGACGCCGATCTGGACA
>Ga0209346_1001437_pt1 | contig 13089 bp, 13 predicted proteins | sample AutmiccommunBRH9_FD_187381 | JGI IMG/M metagenome (GOLD analysis project Ga0209346, IMG submission 187381) | Deep subsurface microbial communities from Mt. Terri, Switzerland - Autotrophic microbial communities BRH/9 (SPAdes) (version 2) | ecosystem: Environmental > Aquatic > Deep subsurface >...
ATGATAAACCCAAACCATCAAAAACCTCTTTAAATCTGAATTTTTTAGCTATTTCGCTTAAATCTTTTTGATTTAACTTCATTTCTTCCGTATTTCTTGCTAAAACTTCTCGATACTTGGCTTCATAATTAAGCCAATAAGAAGCTGGAATACCAACTAAAACTTTCTCGAGTTTTAGGGCAAATTCTTCTGTCAACCTGCTATTACCGTTTAACAAGTTTGAAATGTGTTTTTCACTCATACCTATTCGAGCGCATAGTTCTTTTTGATTAATATTATATTCATCTAAATATTCCTTTATTATTCTGCCTGTTGGAACAACGAGTTCTTTACTCACGATATCACACCCTTTCATCAATGATAATCATCTAAGTCAACAATCATAACTTCTACAATAGATGTTAAATCATTAATATCATATTCGCCTATAGGCCGGATAATTATTCTATCATTTTTAGAATATACAATCCCCCAGCAATCTTTGTATTTTCCTTGTAGCTTATGTCTTCTAGGGGGCGGTACTTCTGGAATCTCATTTAGATTATTCGCAACCTTTAACTCTGATAATCTATTTCCTATCTTTATATGGTCATTCGCATAATATTTCTTCAAAAGCCTTCTATCTGTCAAAATCTTCTCTTGTTTCGCCGAAGAATAGTGTATCTTCATGGAATTCCTCCCCCCCGCACAACTATATTAACACATTATCATAATTAACCTTATAGGTCAATTTTCATTTTCTTGATAGTCTCATTAAATCTTTGATATAATGAGACTATCAAAAAAAGGAGTGGATGAAATTACATGAATGTAAATCATAATATCAAAAAGTGTAATTTGCATCCTACATTTAAAGATGCTCAAGCATTATTTTGTTCTTATTCAACACTTCAGTCAGATACTACTCTGGAAAATAATTTAACCTATTCACTTGATGCAGCACTACTTAATACTTTTGATACTCAAAGCACGAGAGAGATTTATAATAAGGTTATTTTAAAATACTATCCAAATGAAGTTTCAGTTAAATCAAATTTTATTAACCAGGTTTTGTTCAAATCAAAAAATCATGTTACAATATTTGAATTACCGATTGGAAGTAGCCGAGCCGACTTATGTAAACTTAATGGTTCAAGTGTTGCCTATGAAATTAAGACAGATTTAGATAATTCGTTACGCTTAAAAAAACAATTAAATGACTACCTCAATATTTTTGAAAAAGTATTTGTAATATGTTCAGAAAACAAATTGAAAGATATTGAATCGCAGATAATACCGACTTGCGGAATTTACACATATTCTATCACTAGTAGAGGTAATTATAAATTTAAACTATACAGACACGCAAATATATCTAAACAGTTAAATTGTAAAAAGCAACTCGATATTCTAAGAAAACAAGAACTTATCAAAAATTTTTCTATTGATTCTTTACCCAATAGAAAAGATTTAACTTCATTGATTTTGCAGCAATATTCAGCAACTAGAATAAATGAAATATTTAAACAAGTTATAAAAAACCGTTATCAAACTCAATGGGATTTCTTAAAAAACAATAAATCCCAAATACTTGAAATTGACTATCAGTGGTTTTTCAAAAATACTATTAATCCCGACTTAATATACGGTTAAAAAGGTTGTTACAAAACATTAATAAGTAATGTTTTGTAACAACCTTTTTTGTTAAATATTACTATACATTTGATGGATATATCTTGTGATGCTAATATTATGCCAACTACTCCAGTTTCCTGAGGTCTTTAATTCTTCTATCTTTCGTATTGCCGGGCAGTTATTTAATGGATCTAAAAAATCTTTATAGCTTAGTATCACTGGAATTATTTTATAATATCCAGACACTCCTTGACTTGTATCTGGATTCATAAAAGAATAAAAAGCATTATCCTTATAATTATATATTAACGCATGTGCAGCTCCTATTCCATTGGAGCCGCCAATTGCTGGTAACGTATCTTTTAATCCGCAGTAGTCACCAAAACCTTCAAATCCATATTCATTAAATTCTTTTATCGCAGAATTAACAATTAGTGATGTGATACCTAACTCCTCGTATTCTCCATTTTTTATATTAGCTTTTCTCGGTGAGTTTAGTAATATTTTTATCGCACCAGATTCTAATTGAATCACCTCTTCCAATTCCATAATTTTAGAAGTAGGATTCTGTTCACCAATATCGAATAATAAGTAGTCTGTACTTCTTAATACATCTTTAATTATCATACTATAGACTTCAAGAAATTCTTCTGTGATTCTTAATCCTATAGATTCATTTTCCCCTTGAAGTTCAATAAGAAGTTTTTCTAAATCATTTTTACCAAAAACAAACCCAGGCTTAATCGATACGGTTGGAATTAAGTTCTTATATTTAGAAATGTCTCTTATTCGATTTTTGTAGAGGTCACTGTCACGACTTAATTTCCACGCCAGCTTTGTTTTATTAATATCAATATTCTTTCCGTATTTTTCTATTGTAAATCTAAAATAATCAATAAAAGCTTTCTTATTTTGCATCAAATCATTTATAAAGTCTAATGTTATTATGTCAGCATCTGTAGGGTCCTCTTTTATGCGACTTTTTCGCTTCCCCTTCTGAACTAGAATATAATCTTGTGTTACAGTATCAATTTTATATTTTGTTTCATACTGATCATTCAATATCTCAAATAGTGGGATTATATTATCAGAATAACAATAATTTAATTTTTTAGAAACGCTAATTTCTTGTTTCCTTGTTTTTAAAACGGGTACATAAATCAATCAAATCACCTCAATACATTACATATTTTTTTAACATATAGATAAATGTTATCATGTCTGCCTCACCTATTAAATTCAACCATCCACTTCATCCTCGAATTCTTTCTCCTCCATCAAATATGCCTCAAAATCATCGCATAGTTTTTCCACTAAATCATTCATTTCATTGAAGAAATAATCACCTACTTCATTGCGTTTAAGAGCTCTATACCGTCTGTATATTTTCGCGAAGTCTTCATAAATTTCAATTTCTGAAACATGAGATCTTATTTTAACAATAAGGCGTTCACCTTCACTCGCTTTCAACACATATTTAAAGAAATCTATTATCTTTTTTTCAAACTCCTTAATAAGTTCTCCCGTTTTCGCTTCTTTTTCATTACGGGCTTCAATAATTGCCAAAATATCAAATTGATGACCACCATAAGGGTTCTTGCCTTCTGCGACTTTGGTGGGTTGCTTTTTCTTTTCCTTTGTTTCTTCAGTTTTTACTTCAATAATACCAATCTGATTATCAAAATAAACCTCAATAGGGTCTTTTACATCCTCATTGCGATTTACCATATTATATAATGTGTTGAACTTGCGCCAAAAGTATAAAAAACCTGGCTCGCTGTATTTGGCGTCTAGCTCAATAACATATTCAATTCGGTTTAGAATAGTAAAATATTGAGCTGCTTTGGCTTTAGTATCAGCCGTACGCTGGGGATTTGCATCTATGTACTTTTTAAGACTGCTTTCAAAATCCAGATAGCTTTCTGGATTATCACGTGGGGTTATATCTTTATATATAGCTATAAATACATTAAAGAACTTATCAAAAGTATCTGACTTTTTCAGGTTCCCTAGTAGAATATCCAACACCTTTTTATCCCCAAATGGGTCAAAGTCACTGACAACTACATCAGAAAAATGTTCAAATGCATCTTTGATATTTTGCACGTTTACATTGTTATAGGAGAAATCAATAATTTTACAGTCGTTTTTATATTTTGTAGTGCGATTTACGCGGGAAATTGTCTGAATAGCACTAATACCCTTAACCTCTTTATCCAAAAACAGGGTATGTAACTTTTTCTCATCAAAACCTGTTTGCAATTTTGCAACAACAATCATCAGACCATTTTTCTTTAGAGAAAAGCTTTCCATTACTTTTTCTTCACTAAGACCATTATTAAGACCTGTAGCGCTTTGCTCATCTTGATTGCTCGAATAAACTATATGAATAGGCGCTTCAGCATATTTAGCATACTTAGGTTCTTTTACAATTTCATTGAAATATTTAGTAACTGCTTGATTATATGCAATAGCAGCCTTGATTGAATGTACTGCTAACATTGCTTTACCAGTTCCTCTTATTTGACGGTATACATCTTTAACAAGTAAATCTGCTACATATTTTGCAATTGCATCAATACGGTCACGATTTTCATATACTTGTTTTTTTTGTGCATCCTTGTATTCTTTCTCTGTAAAACTTACTAATGGATTGTTTGGAAGATCAAATAACATCTTTGAAGCAACTGGCACAATATTCTTTAGGGGGTTGAGTATAAATCCATCTTCAATGGCTTCTTTCATGGTATATGAATCAAATGGCCTCCATAGTTTTTCACTTTCCGCATAACCACTATATTCTCCAAACCTTGCAAGTGTATGATCGTTTGGGGTTGCAGTAAAACCAATAATCAAATTTTTCTTTTTTTTCTGTTTAGAATATTGCTCATTATTATCAAAGGGAGATTGTAATTCATCAAATATACTTATCATTTCCTCATGTTGGTCACCGCTATTTGAACGATGAATTTCGTCAATTAGAAAAACAATACGCATTTTGGATAGTTTTTGCATAACTTCAGCATCTAGCATATCTCGAACAGAGCCAAATTTTTGTAAATTCACTATAACTAAACGAGTATCTGCTTCAAGAGCTTCTTTAAATGTTTTTTTGTTATATGCTTCAACGTACATACGATTATCGATATTCATGTTAAGCATCTTAGAATCTATTTGTGAACGCAGTTGCAAACGGTCAACAACTATCATAATTTTATCGTAAACATACTCTCCATTACGGCGAATATCTTTAAGTTGAAGAGCAGACCAGCCGATGATATTAGATTTACCAAAGCCTGCTGCGTATTGCATCAGCAAAGAATAGACATTTTTATTGTTGGAATATGACTTGCGCTTTTCAAGTAATTCTTTTTTCTTGGCTTCGGATACGCCAATCAACTGCTTTTCTAGGAGGTTTTCAAAATAATCATCTTCTTGTTCGTGTGCTAATAACTCATCTATTTTGCATATTATTTTATCAGTGCCAAACTTTTGTTTTGGCCTTGGTGATATTAAATAACCCTTCTCATCTTTTAACTCTTTTCCATTATTAGTAACATAAACATCGCGCTCAATAAAGTTGTAATATAATATCTCTTTTTCAATAAATTCTTTACCATATAGAAAGGTAAACAATTCCTTTAGTTTGTCCTTTTTATCTGCGTCTGGATTCAGTAATGGATACGGTTTAAATGAAACTTTAACTTTTTTTTCTAAATCTTCACGTTCATACTTACCTTCTCGACAGGTAATAAGCATTTCATCAAAATAATCTGATATATTACGAATAACATAGGTTTCTTCAATATCAGTAGTGGTTATATGTATCGCCTTTTCAAAAATTTTCAAGAAGTCTTTTCTATAAAACTCTTTATCTTTTTCACTTAGCATATCATTACTATCAAAATATTGATGATATATTTTAATAGCTTCAAAATAATCTTTAATCACCTTGCCACGCCCATTTTTGCTAGCTGTTTGGTTGGTGTAGTTAGTTTTTAATTCACTGTATCCCAAATAAATGCCGTTAACAAACAGCACAATATCAGGGCGGAAGGAGAATATCTGTTTACCTTGATACTTGTACTTATAGGGTAACTCTTGAATGACAGAAAAAATGTTTTCTTCAAACAGATCATTGTCATGAATAACGCTATCTCCAGTGTAAAAAAGGTTAAGTTTAATTCCCTTCAAGGTAATGGACTTATTAGCATTAATAAATAGCGCCATATTACGACTACTGGTACTACGTTCTTTGATTAGCTCAATCAATTCATTTAACAATTTTTGCTTGTCTCCACTATATTTCTTAAGCAAGGATTCATATGGTTTTTTATTTAGCTCGGTTTCCGATATGAAAATATGCAAATCTTCTTCTATAATCAGGGATTCAGTAACAGTATTAGCTTTTACCTCATTGTAGCCAAGACCCTCTCTAAAAAAGGGTAATAAAAATCTATCTTGAATATGGAGTTCATTCATACTGCTTCTCCCTTCATAGTAATATTTATCTTCCCTGTAACTACATCGTTAATTAAGGTTTTGCGTAGTTCTTTGAGTTTATCAATTTGGATATTGATAGTTTCAATAATGCTGTCAATATGATTAGTTTTGGTATCTAGGTAATTGGCTATTGCTTGTTGCTCTTTGTGCGTTGGCGGAATAGGCATTTCTAAATTATAGAAGGAATTTAATCCTAATATTTTTCTAGTGGTACCTTTAGATGATTTGCTAAAATAATATTGAACATTTTTATTATTGAATAAATACTTTTTAAAATTAATATGTATTGATATGTTAAACCTTAATCGTAATATGTGATAGCTATATAATGTATTGTATAAATTTTCCTTTACCACGGCGGAAACGCCAATATCCTCTATTGTTTCCGAACTTGGTGTAAAAAGAACATCCCCTTTCATTAGTTGTTTATCTTGAAGTTGTTTATTGTTTGCACTAACTTCCATATAGTCATCTTGATTCCAAATTTCTTTAATTAAATTGTCATAGATATTCTTGTAATTAACTAATTTTACAAGTTTTTCATTTGATTTTATTTTTTTATCTACGCTACTCGTTTCAATTGTTCCTAAATCTTTTAACCTTTTCACTTCCCAATGTTCTGGGACTTTACCAATCCACTCCACTCCACTATCTTTCAAAGCCACGGTTTTATCTAAACCACGTGTGACAGTTTCGTTAATGAGTGATTGTTTAAGCTCGTTATATTTACTCGCCTTTTGGGTGAGTAGATCTATCTTGTAATCAATTTGGGCGGTTTTGGTGTCGAGATAATTTGCGATGGCTTTTTGTTCAGGGAGGGGCGGAGCAATTACCCATAGTCTTTTTATTGCTTCCTGATTTATATTTGGATCTTTTCTTGCACTATCAGCAAACATCTCCCAATGAGAACGAAAATATTGTACATAATACCAAAGATAAGTTGAATTAAAAGACTTATCGTTAGGCAATATAGCACATACAGACTGATTTATGGTTACCTTTTCTTTAAGTATAGAATTTTTACCAATAGTGCCCATTCCACCATACATTGCCAATAAGATACTATTAACTGGAATTGTTTTTAATCCACAATGTTTTAAAGCAATATTGGTAATCTTATATTCGGAAGAATATAAACGATCATTATTCAAATCTGTGGTTCTTACCCAGAAATTTGTACCATTTTCATAGTATTCGCTCACTTCACTTCGAGGGGTTGTTCCAGATTGAGTTTTCGTTAAATTTTTCACCCTCTCCATACGCCAGTGATAAGGTATTTTTTTTTGCCAACTAACCTCACTATCTTTATAAGCATCATATTTTGCAATCTTATACTTAATCATAACGCAAGCCCCGCTTCTAACTCCTTTAATTCCTCATCAATCGCCGCTATCTCTCTCAATATATCCACTACTTCTCTTAGCTTTTCTGGCTTGTAAAATATCTTATTAAAATTGATTTCCACACCAACCGTATTTTCTAAATAGGTAAAAGGCTTGTATATATATTTCGCCATAAATTCTGCGATATTAGCTTTGTTTGTAACTTCATCTTTATTGAATGGAATGATCTCGTAATCCTTTTGATAATCAGGTGTAAGTTCTACGCTGATTTCAATTCGCTCCTTTTGTGTTTTACTGGCTTTTTTAAGGGTTGCTTTTACCACGATTTTACCACAACCAAGAAGCTCTTTTTTTCCGTTCTTTTCTTTCATTAATGTTTCCTGATCATTATCATACCAGTAAACCCCTTCATCTGTAGTGATCACTAATGGTTGTTCTTTATAATCTATTGTAGCTACAAATGGTTTAATATCTTCCTCAAATAAACAGGCTAAAGAAGAGTATTTGTTGTTATCAAAAGTAGTTATCTCAAATTCAAGAAGTTCTCTTTCTCCATTATTTAATTTAGTTGGTCTTAACTTAAGGGAGCTTGCTCTTTCTTCTAGTCCTGTTCGTTTATTAGTTACCACGGGCAACTTCGCCTCAAAGCTATTACCATATTCATCTACATTTGTGAGCATTATGGTTTGTTTGTTGAAGTAGAAATACTCCTTGTCAAATACCTTTGCATAATTATTATCTTGATATTTAGTAAGCGTTTCTACAATTTCTAATCTGCTGGTTTCATCCACTTCTTTACGCTTAGAACCTTTACTCTTTTTCAGTGTTTTGAATTTTTCACTAGCATTAATAAGCATAACTTTGCCTAAGTGATGCTTTTGTTTATTTCTATTAAGCACCCATAAATAGGTGTATATTCCTGTGTTAAAAAACTCATCAGTAGGTAATTGAATCACAGCCTCCACTATGTCACGATCGAGCATCCATTTACGAATATTACTTTCTGCTGATCCTGCATCGCCACTAAATAATGTAGAGCCGTTATGTACCACCACACCCATTCCAAATGAATCAAGTTTGGAAATAAGGTGTTGCATAAACAGTAATTGCCCATCAGAGATGGATGGTAGATACTTAAATCTTTCAGTTTTGTCATTATTAATATCTTTTTCATAACCTTTCCAACTTACTCCGTATGGAGGATTTGCAATGACAACATCAAATTCTTCGTTGTAGAACCTATCATCAACCAAGGTGTTCCCATGCTCAATTTTAGAATCTGCTCTAAAGCGACTTTCAATCTTAGCAAGAGCAAATAGAGCATCGTTCCAATCTTGCCCATAAGTTTGAGTAAAGCGTTTAAACTTTTCATTTATACGATCTTCAACACCAAATAGTAGGTTACCACCACCACAGGTGCAGTCGTAAATTTTAAGCAGTTTGTCTGAATCTTCAATTTTGGACGCAATAATTTCTGCAATTAATGCAATTACATCGTCTGGAGTGTATTGTTCTCCAGCAGTTTCTGCAGAGATATCAGCCCATTTGCGTTTAATATGTTCTTCTAATGTAGTTATTTCAGAGTTGTTAAATGGTTTTAGGTCAATTTCTGACCATAGTTTGGTATACCCCAACAGTACTTTCTTTGCTTTCAGCTTAGTTATTACACCTTTTATATCAAGGAACTTTTCTCCTTCACTTGCATCTACACCTAGTAAGTCTTTAGTTTCACCGTCAAAGCCTTTGAGATATGCATCAAAATCAATATCAAAAGATTTGTCATTTTTGCAAATGTTTGTTAGAGTCTTATTGTGTTCAAAAATATATAAGTTATATCCTTGCCCTTGATCCCTTATCATGTCGTAAAGATCATCTTTATCTATATTGGCAAAAGCTTCTTCTCCAATATCGGCTTTTAAACCATCAAACATTCTGACAAGACGGCTTTCTATCATAGTTAGTGCAAAAAAAGGCATCATAAATGATGGCCATTCTGATTCTTTGATCCCACTGCCTCGCAACAAATCTGCAGTTGCCCATATTTTTGATTCGTATTGTAGTATATTCATCTTGATATGCCTCTTTCTTCAATTAAGTATAATAGTCATATGCATTTATTCCACATATCAATTAAAAAATCCTTTATTCGACATTATTTTTCTTGAATTTACTGTCAAAGATATCTATACTTATCCAGATCCATTTTGTCTTGTGTAAAACTTTAGAATTAATGTTATAACCATTTGTAATTAACACCAAATCCAACCCCATATTAATTATTTCTGAATACAATTTCATCAAAATCAGGATGTAACCATATTATTATAATACCACTTATATATGCCGCTTAGCAATTATAGCTGCTTTCTTATCCATTAAGCTAAATCTCTTAATAAGAAGGTGATATAATTTAATGTGCCATATCTTCTTCACTTGCTTTAATTGACTCATAAGATATTTCTGCTTCTTTGGGACAAGGCAGCTTTTTACTAGCAAAACAACAAAACTTACAATATGCATTTTTACTATGTTCTATTATACATTCATTATTACATTGATCTGAGCAATTTTCTGAAACATAATCATTTAATGACCAGTATAACGTTGATCCTATCTCATTTGCAGTTTCTCCATCCATTTCTTTGCAGAGTTCCTCATCTAATGTAGATACAAACCCATTTATAAATTCAATGTAAAAAAAAATAATGCAAGTTTCTCGTTGTAATTTTGGGGGTAGTATATCTAATTGAAATCCTTTATCTATCAAAGACTTGAAGCTGATATTTTTCAATGGCGTTTTAAGGCAATTATTTTTGCAGTCAGTACAATGAATATAAATCCCTTTAGAATAATTGAATAAGCTTTTAACAATTTCTTTTGATTTATCATTACTTATTTTGTTATATTTGTACAAAGTACTTGCTGTTATATTTAAAAACTCCAATAAAAATAAGTCAAATTTTATTAGTGGGTAGCCAGATAACTCTATGTATTCTTTTACAGAAAAATCTTTGTCTGATACATCTTCATACTACTACAACATGTTTTTTGTACGCTCTTTTTTCTTGATCACTTAACATGCAGCATTTTTTATATTTCTTGCCACTTCCACAATAGCATAAATCATTTCTCTGTAATTTAGGCCTTATATCAGTTATATTTGATTTATCAATATCTTTAATTTAAAATGCATTATTCGTCATTTAACGTTCCTCCCGATATCCTTCAGTATCTTAATATAAGTGTTACACCCCCCTTCACATTTTCTTATCCAATACCCAATAATTCATCGCTTCTCCTAAATGTGCAACCTTGATTAATTCACTTTTCTCTAAATCGGCAATTGTTCTAAATATCTTAAGAATACGATCAAGAAACCTGCCGCTTAAGCCTAACTGATTAAAGGATTTTTGCAGCAAAGCTTTAGCATTATCAGCTAAAATAAAATACTTTTTAACCTGCTTAGCATTCATCTCGGGAATTAAATTGAATTTTAGAATTCTTAAAACGCTGCTCCGGTATGCCTCTGACGATTTCAATCTGCTCCCGAATTACGCAGAACCTCCTACTAAATTGCCAGCTATTCCTTCGATTTTTCATAGGGTTGTTCTTGACTTGCGTGGTAATTTTTGCCGAGCACCGAGCAAGTCAAGAATCATCCCCAACTTATTGTATATAATCCTGCTCAACAAAACAAATAGCAGAATGATTTCGACAATATTCTGCAATAAGCAATTACTTTTCCATAATGTTCTTAATTAAAAATTAACAGATTAATTATAAAATACTATTATAAATAATTCATGTTAGGAGTAGCTTATCATATGATGCAACCATTCACCAATTCAAACAAGCTAGGGAATGTATTAATTATTCTCTTAGTATTAGGATTATTTTTGTCAATATTATCTTTAAGTTTCACAATAATTGAGGCATTTTTAACTCAATTTTATATTTTTTCAATCACTATAAATTTGGACATATTACTATCTAAGATCAGTATAATTTTACACTTGCTAGCAGGACTTGTTTTTATTTCATGGATTTATTTTGTTAATAAAGATTTAAAAAAATTATATGGTAACTATTCAATGAGCTCAATCGAAGTACTCATTAATCCGCTAATCCCGATATATAATATGTGGGCAATAGGGAACATATTTGCAAACGTTGCCGATGCTTTAACTGGTGAAGATGAATACTTAAAGAATAAATGCTTATCACTAAACAAGAAATTACCCTGGTTATTTGGGGTAATGTTTGTATCTTATGGAATTGAATTAATAGGAAATAGAATAATCTATCATAATCCAATGTTCTTCATCTTTTCTGATATGGTTTATATATTTCTTTATTATATTTGGTTAAAGATTAGCTTAATCACAACTAAATCTATAGGATATAAAATAAAAATGCGCAACCTCAATTAATTCACTTTGCTCTAAATCATCAATAGTTCTAGCTATCTTAAGGATACGGTCTAGGAACCTTACACTAAAGCCAAACTGATTAAAAGATTTTTGTAGCAGAGTTTTAGTTTTTAAAAGAAGCCTCGCCCCAAAATCTAATTAGGTGCAAGGCTTCCATTATCACAGCTGACTCCTATTTCTGTTTCCTCGTTTGTTTATTTAAACCAGTTTGCTGCATCTTCAACAACTTCATCTGGCTTATTCCAATGCAACTTATGGGTCGCATCCTTATACAATTTCGTTTTCGCCTTTATTCTTTGTTCAAAAGCTTTTACCATTTGAACATTTACTTCTAAGCACTCCTCTGGAAGTCCCACATACAACAGCAATATAATCTGTTAAGTCATTTCTAGATATTCTCAACAATACTCTTTATAATACATCCATTGATTTTTATTTTTCTTCATCCAGCATATAATCCAACTAAAACACCATTTAAACCACACATTGTCAATCAATTCGTTGAGTACTGTCTTTATTTTGCCAGCTTGTAAAGAGCATATTGATTTAAGGAAACTCCCTCTTTTTCCGCTTCTATTGATAATCTCATGTGAAGAGATTTAGGTAACCTTACTATAAACTTACCGCTAAAATCTTCCTGAATGACAGGACGCGGAATTTCCAAGTTGTTTTCTATTTTAGTTTCAATATAGCCCTCAATGGCTTCATTTAGATTTTTATAAAGTTCTTCAAGCGTATCCCCTGTACTTTGGCAACCATCAAGTTCCATTATCCTTCCGTAAAAATAATGCCCGCTTTCATCGTTCATTTCTTGAACAATCCTTGTATAAGGCAATCTAACATATTCTTCCGCTTTCATGTACATAACTCCTCGTATAATATTTTTTTAAAAAGTTTTTTTATACACCTATTCTGTTCAGAATATCTTTGACGTATGCCACTTTTAGTGGCGTTTCTATTTTTATCGTAATCAAATCCCCGCTTTTGTGCAAATAATGTCTGTGTGAGCCTTTCTGCCTTTTGTAATTGTATCCGTATTCTCTTAATACCTTTTCAGCTTCTTCAGGACGTATTCCGTTCGGCTGTTGTTTCATTTTTTCTATTATTTTATCTATTCCTGCCATAGCTATACCTCCCACGATCATAGTATCATATATAGTATCACATTGCAATAATTTTTAATGAATTATTTTCTTTTC
>Ga0209346_1001441_pt1 | contig 13068 bp, 10 predicted proteins | sample AutmiccommunBRH9_FD_187381 | JGI IMG/M metagenome (GOLD analysis project Ga0209346, IMG submission 187381) | Deep subsurface microbial communities from Mt. Terri, Switzerland - Autotrophic microbial communities BRH/9 (SPAdes) (version 2) | ecosystem: Environmental > Aquatic > Deep subsurface >...
CTCGTCTCGCCAAGTCCTTCACCATGTCTTCCAACAGGCTATCGCTACTCAATTCCTGTTTGTCAGCCACTATTGCATTACCTCCTTCGGATCGTACTGGCAGGCAAGAGCAGGTGCCTTGCTGCATATGCTCAAGCATAACACTGCTACAAAATATAATAGTACAACTATAGCATGGTGTCAACAGCAGGCAGAAGATTACCCTGAGGGGGGCGAGATCATAGCTAACCGATAGGAGAGGGGCTTTCTTTCCAGAGATGAGCGGCCCTCGCTATGCTTGAATGGCGGCCCATGATTACCGTCCGGTCTCCGCTCCTGAGCCGGGTAGCGCTTTCTGGATTGGGAATGGCTTTGCGTTCACGGATAAGGGCCAGCACTGAAACTCCATATTCTTGACGAAGCTCTATTTCACCCAGAGTCCGGCCCTCTAAGGCGCAACCGGGCGCAACCGTCAGGGTAAGAATCTCTGTGTCAGGGAGTTCAACAGGAAGGGTGAGCCTGCGAGCCCCTCCATTTGATACAGCCCCTGCCTTTGGCATCGGAGCGTCTCGGAACAGTTTGTAACCCTCATTGCGCTGCTCCGCGGCAAGGGCTAAGATCCGGTCTCGAGGTACAAGATATTGGTTCAGCACACGAGAAAAGATCTCTACTGACGTCTCGAATTCTTGGGGGATAACCATGTTCGCCCCCAGTTCTGCAAGAGGGCTCATTTCCGTGACGTAAGGGGTTCTTGCCATGATGTAGATGCTGGGGCTAAACTGACGTAGCACCTCGACGATTCTTCTGGTGGCAGCGGCATCATTAATAGCAACCACTGCAACCCGAGCCTTCCGCGCCCCTGTATGGTCGAGGATCTCTTTGTTAGCGGCGTCTCCGAACAAGGCGGGTTTCCCCGCCTTAACAAGCTGCTTTGTGGTCTCTGGGTTCATATCTATCACCAGGTATGGTATGTCCACCGCTTCAGCCGCTCGCACCAGGCTTTGACCTGTGAACCCATAGCCGATGACAAGAAGGTGATCATTTAGTTGGGGAGCGCTCTTGGCTTCAATCTGGCCTGCCTTGAGCCGGAGAGGAACCCAGTCCCTACGGTGTAGCCAATTGCCAAGCCCAATGCCAGCATCTATTAAGAAGGGCGTGGCTGCCATAGTAAATATGGCAACTCCAAGTATAACCTGATAGGTTTCATGGTTGAGCAGCCCAGACCCTAAGCCCAATTGAGCCAGGATAAAAGAGAATTCCCCAATCTGCGTCAGGGCCAAACCTGTGGAGACAGCGCTACGGAGCGGATAGCCTAGAACCAGGATGGCGATTGAGGCAATACTCCCTTTCAAGACGACAATGGCCACCGTCACTACGAGGACCATGCCAATATGCTCGACAAGAAAACCCAGGTTCACTAACATACCAACGGAGACAAAGAAGAAACTGGAGAAGACATCACGGAATGGAACTACATTGCCAAGGGTCTGGTGGCCATATTCAGATTCTGAGATGATCAGACCTGCCAGGAAAGCACCCAGGGCTAGAGATAGTCCCGCGCCTGAGGTCAGCAATGCTATGGAGAGGCCAATCAGGATCACTGTAAGGATAAACGCCTCCCGGCTGCGAATGCGCACTACGGAAAACAGAATCTTGGGTACAAGGACCCTGGCACTGACCACCACCAGGGCAACAATGGCAGCTCCTTTAAAGATGGGAATAGCCACCGTCTCAAGTAGGCCCCTACCCGCACCTGCCAGTGCCGGGACTAGCAGGATCATCGGCACAATTGCGAGGTCTTGAAAGATGAGAATCCCCAGGCTAGCCCTTCCGTGGGGGGTATCGACTAGCCCTTTGTCCTGTAGTGACTTGATCACAATGACTGTACTACTAAGAGCCGCTATGAGCCCCAAGAAGATAGAAGGCTCCAGTTCCAGCCCAAATAGCAGGTGAGCCGCCACGGTACTCAGGACTGCTGTCAGGCCAACCTGAAGGACACCACCGAGTAGCACCAACCTCTTAATCTTCAAGAGCTGCTCGAAGGAGAACTCGACACCGATTGTAAAGAGCAGGAGGACGACCCCAATCTCAGCCAGAATTTCGACCTCATGAGAAGACTTGACCAGGGCCAGCCCATGAGGGCCAGCGATGATACCAGCAAGAAGAAAGCCCACGACTGGTGGAAGCTTGAAGCGATGAAAAACCAGGACGAGAGATGTTGAGAGAGCGAAGATAATAGTAATGTCTTGCAGGATAACAGCGTCTGCCTGCATTGATCAGGACCTCCTCTCCTACCTGTCATTATAGTGACAACTGATAAGAACCACAAGCGGGTGGTCGTTCCTCAACAACCTTAACCAGTTCATGGCGGTGTAAGACAGTCAACAGCCAGGGCAGCCCTGAAGGCAGTAGATTGGACGTGAACAACATTCCAGAAAGGAGAATCGCCATGGCAATCGCTCTCGTTAACCAACCCCCACACTTCTTTGCGAAGTCTCCAATTATCCACCACCCGCAGTTTCTTGTATACTTGGAGGGGTGGTTGAATCATGATCAAAAGCAAAGGATAACGGGAGGGTTTTGACATCATGAAACTCAAGGCCTATAAGAAGGATCTCGATCACTCATATGCCCTGGGGGTGTTCCCAACCCTTGAACTCCTCGACTTTCAGGCAGATCGCGTAGTCCAGGTTGTTGTCAGCTCAGACAGCGGGGAGAATGAAGGGGTCGCCAAAATGCGCAAGATTTGTGCCGAGAAGGGGATAGAGCTTGCTGTCAGCGACCGGACCATCAACCGCTTAAGCCCCAAAGGCAACTGCCATGCCATTGGCGTGTTTGAGAAGTACGAAGCGAATCTGCGGCCCCATAGCGATCATATCGTTCTGGTTGACCCCAACAACATGGGAAATCTGGGGGCAATTATTCGAACCAGCGTTGGCTTTGGCCTCAATGACCTGGCCATAATCCGCCCTGGGGTGGACATCTTCAACCCTAAGGTCATAAGGGCATCAATGGGCGCCATCTTTAGGATTGCTTTCCAGTACTTCGACGACTTTGACCACTACGCCGGAGCATATGACCATGAGATCTATCCCTTTATGCTCAATGGGGCCAGGCCCGTTAGTTCCATGGAAGTAGGCCATAAGCAACCCTTTGCGCTAGTGTTCGGCAATGAGGGGAGCGGGCTGCCCGATGAGTTCCTGGACCGTGGGACAAGCGTCTTCATCCCTCAGACAGAGGGCGTTGACTCCCTCAACCTCTCGACAGCAGTGGGGATCGCCTGTTATGAGTTCACACGGGGACGGCTCTAGGAAGCGGACTCCTGTTACAGGGCCTCCGCAAGCTCGAAGAAGGCCTCAGGCCCCCTGGTGGACCCTTCGTCATCCGCAGCAGCTATCTCCATCGTGGAGAGTAGGGCATCCCTCCCCAGCATCTCATCAATGCGCTTTGCCATGAGGAAGCCAGCGTAGTGGAAGAGCTTGTCAGGGGAACCGAACCTGCTTAGAACGTCGCCAACCTCAGTCACCGAGAGCTTCTTGGGAAGGTGATGCAGTTCAGCCAGGAGTTTACCAAACACCCGTAGAATTCCCCGGGCGCGCTTAGGATTGGTCAACACCACATAGTCGGGGTCGCCTTGCCAATTGCCCTGGGCATTGGCCACAAGCCAACCGGCGTACATCCCTAACCCCTCCAGGTGGGTCAGATACCTGGTCAGATCAATCATCGCGGCCCTTGTGTCAACTTTTTCTAGAACCGGCAGCGGATGAATACTGGCATAGGCAGCATGGTGCAGTTCGTGGCAGGCATAGTGTGGTAGCTGTGCTGGGTCCTTACGGATATGCGATACGGCAAGGTTGACAGATGCCTCACCAGGGTGGGAAACAACCCCGATGTCGTAGCCAAAGGTAAGGTACAGTGTGCCCCGAAAGGCCTGGCCTGGTGGCAGCAAGTCCGTAAGGGCCACAAGCCACTGAGGGGGGTTTTCCCCCTCGTTCTCCTGGGCTGCTGCAACCGCTGCCGCCAGCTGCCGCGCTGCGGCTAGGGCCTGCCTGGTTTCGTCTACAACCTGAGCGGTCTTATCGAAGGGTAGTAGTAGTGACCTCGTTATCTCCAAAGCCGACGGGGCGGTGTCCCGGGCGAAGCGGGAGGCATGCCCGGCCATGTGGCGGGCGCCAGGCAATCGAGATATATCTAGAAGGAGGGTGTCATCTCTCTCACCGATGGCCTTGAGGGACAGCTCAACGTGGTCAAAGTCAAAGCATACATCATATGTCGCGGGAAGCTGGCTGATAATCATCATCTCCTGGGGTGAGCAAGCCAGGTGCTGACCGTGGCGGGGAACCCGTTTCCTGAGTTCTGGCTTTCTTTCTTTAGTTCTTGGTTCTCTTCCGCCCGCTGGTTATCCTTTGCGATTTCCAGTCCCAAGATTCAGGTAGATTATTGACAGGCAACGGTATATAGTTGATAGGTGGTTCCCAATTGCGCTACAAGGGGGAGGGCCCCATGTCAGGGCACAGTAGTGACAGCATGGACAGCGTAGCGGCTGTTCTCGGAGTAACAATGGACAACCCAGACCGCAGCATAATCCGTAAGGATGTGTTGAACATGGTCTGGCCCTACACCCTGGAGAATGTACTGCACTTCGCCGTTGGCATCGTTTCAACGGCCATGGTGGGTCGCCTGGGAGCAACCGCCCTGGCTACTGTTGGCTTGAGTATGAGAGTGGTGTCATGGGTCTGGGTTCTCTCACAGGCCGTTACCGTTGGGGCAACGGTTCTGGTTGCGCGGGCCGTTGGCGGGCAGCAGCGGGAACAGGCAGCCCACGCCGCCGCCCAGGCCCTGTTTCTCATGGTCTTCTTGGGACTAGCCCTGGCTGCCACGTTTTACTTCTTTGCTGAATCTATCATTGGCATCTTCCCGGGTGAATCCGGACTGTTGTCCGAAGGCACCAAGTACCTGCGGATTGTGGCCTGGGGTATTCCTTTCACCGGTATCTCAATGACTGTTGGCGCTGTTCTGCGCGGCTCAGGCGATACCAAGACCCCCATGTATATCGCCGTTGTCGTCAATATTGTCAACATTGTTCTGGGCTACCTCCTCATCTTTGGGAACCTTGGTTTCCCGCGGCTCGGCCTGGAGGGTGGCGCCATCGCGGTGGTCAGCGCCCAGGGGGTAGGCTGTCTTGCAGCCCTGGTGGTGTTGTTCCTTGGTAAGACACTGCCCATTTCCCTTCAGACTCTCAGGAACATCAATGTTAGCCTGATGCGGTCCATGCTCTCGATAGGGATCCCCGCATCGGCGGAGTCGGCCTTCTGGCAGGCTGCCACTTTCATCCTGACCATGCTTATCGTATCCCTTGGCACTGTATCCATGGCCGCTCATCAGGTGGGTCTGACGGTGGAGGGGCTCTCCTACATGCCCGCTGGCGCGCTAGGGGTCGCGGCAACGGCCTTTGTTGGCCAGTCGCTGGGCGCGAGGCGCCCTCATCTCAGTGAGCGCTACATGCGTGAGGTCCTGCGTTGGGCCATGGCCCTGTGCGCCATCACCACCATCACCCTGGTGGCGATACCAAAGGCCCTGTTGCGGTTGCTCACAACCGATACTGCCGTCATTGACCTGGGCGCATACTACCTTATCTTAATGGGCTTGGCGCAGTTTCCGCAGATTCTTGCCTGGGTGTTCAACGGGGCCCTGCGGGGCGCTGGTGACACCAAGTCGCCGATGTACTTCGCTGGAGTCGGCATCTGGCTTGTGCGCCTACCCCTGGCATTCTTTTTCGGCCAGTACCTGGGCATGGGAATTCTCGGGGTCTGGTGGGCGATGCTCGTCGATATCCTGGTTCGCTTTGGCCTGTCCTTCTGGCGGTACCGTCAGGGCAAGTGGAAGGAAGCTACCTGAGGAGGTAATCTATGAACCACTTCACTGAGCTAGATCAGGAGATAGGCACCGTGGTTGAGCAGTGTCCAACCGGGGCCCTTAGTCTCGAAGAGAAGGAGATTGATTGAGTCAGTCCATCCTGAAGGGCCGGTCCATCGTCATTTTGCAGCATATAAATCGTCAAACAAAACCTACCCCCGCCAGATAGCGGGGGTTTTGTGTCTCCTCGGCTCGAGAACTGTCGCATAAGGTTGCACTGCCACAGACTAAAAATGACAGATACCTCCCTAGCTGGAGTTCTACAATTTTGACACACATAAAAACACTTGGAAGACCTTCAGATTGGGGGAGACATATAGTGGCTCAGCGGGAGCAGTCTTTGCCCACCGGACACTGGGTTGGCAAAGGAAGGCACAAAGAATCTATTCCGGGCCCAGGTTTAACCGCCCTGAGCAAATCAGTTTCATTGCCGGACAGGACTAGCTCGTCTCCACAAGGTCTCAATCTGGCTCTTGTCATAGGAAAAATCAAGGATCTGGCGAACATACGCGCACATGCTTTCATTCTGGCGTTGAGTTTCTTAATGGCTCGCGCCAGCATGTTTGAGATCCTGTTCCCCTTTGGTATTGCCTTGATGGCGGCAGTAATGTTTGAGGATCGCAATCGCGTCGCCTCGGGGACTATCGGTGTCACCCTGGGGCTCTTTACGGTACTGCAGCCCATCAAGGCCCTGGTGTACGCCCTGGCCGTTATCGCCCTTCCCGCGGCCAGGTCTGCCTTTGATGACAACGTGTTGCTTGACAGTCCCTGGCGGCTTGGCCTGTTGACCACCTTCATTAGCGGAATGTTCTTGGGCCTCGGTGGGCTACTGATGGGCTATGACGGCCACGGAATGCTTGTCGTTGTCTTGGAGTCGGTTGTGGCAGGGGCAAGCGCCATCGTGTTTCAACAGGCTCTCCCTTACCTGACGGGATCTCAGCCCCTGTCCAGCCTCCCCATTGATGAGTTAATATACCTTGTGTTGCTACCGGCAATGGCGGCGGCAGGAGTTCACGGTGTTGCGGTGGGGCCGGTAGATCTCCACATTGCCCTTGCGGCTACAATTGTGATAATCACCGCCTACCTGGCGGGCAGTAATGCCGGTGCTGCTGTAGGCGTTGTTGTCGGTGTTCTCTTCGGCCTGACGGGCGACTTCTCCAGTCTTGCCATCGGGCTCTTTGCCTTTAGTGGATGGGTAGCGGGTTTCTTCCGGGAGTTGGGTCGTTGGGTGACAGCCATAGGTTTCTCCTTGACCTATGTTGTAGCACTCCTATACTTTGGGGAAGTTGGCTCCATAGACCCATCGGTGTATGGCGTTATGGCCGCTGCCGTGGGAGCGATATTTGTCCCGATTGGCCCCAGAGACCAGTTTTTAATGACGGCCCGGGGGAATCACGATGGGCGCGATGTAAACCGATTTCAAAATCACATTTCTAACAAGCTATCGGACTTTGGCAAGGTGTTCCATCAACTCGGCGCAGCGTTTACCGAGACCCAGGGGGTCGAAACCACAGAGCCTGACGGTGATCTGAACCGACTCTTTGGGGCCATCGCGAAGAGGGTGTGTGACGGTTGTCAAGACTACAGTAGCTGTTGGGAGCGAGGCTTCTATCAGACCTACCGAAAGATTCTGGAACTCATGAGTGTCGCCGAGCGAAGGGGTTCCCTCTCAGTTGATGCGATGTCCGCCAAGCATCGGGATGCCTGCCGCAAGCCCGGGGACCTTGTCTCAACAATCAACTATGTTCTGGAAGCCAGACAGATTGACGGCTTTTGGAACAGCAGGCTCAAGGAAAGTCGCGAAGTAGTTCATCAGCAGTTCATGGAGATGGGCAACATCCTGACATCCTTGGCCGGAGAGGCTAAGAACTACATGGCCTACAGCGCAGAGACGGCCGCCGTACTGAGAAGGGAGATCCTTGCCCAGAGTCCCGCTCAGATAGAACTGCAGGCAAGCGGATCCGGATTGCTAGACTTGGAGGTTCAGGCGTGGGGACAGCCCTGCCCAAGCGGGGATTTCTGCACCGCCAGGTTCACCCCCTCAGCCTCCAGAATTCTGGGACAGCGTATGGGGGCTCAGGTCTATTCCTGCCCTCACCAGTCCGATGATGACAGCGAGTGTCGCTTTGTGGTGGCCGCCCAACCAGTGCTTGATTACGTGTCTGGGGTAGCCCTTCGCGCAAAGGAGGACGGGGGTGTGTGCGGCGATACCTACCTGATTAAGGAGGTATCCGCCGGCAAGCTTCTTCTCATCCTTAGCGATGGGATGGGCGCAGGCCCCAGGGCAGCCAGGGAAAGTGAGGCCACCGTTGGTTTGCTTGAACAGTTCCTCAGCGTAGGTTTTGATACTCGCACCGCGGTGCAGACCATAAACTCCATCCTGATGTTGCGGTCGTGGGAAGAGGTATTTGCCACCCTGGACCTGGCGGTCATTGATCTCTATACTGGCTCAACCGAGCTTGTCAAGATTGGCGCTGAGAGCAGCTTCATGGTCTCAGGAAAAGGGTCGGTGGCGGCTATAAGATCATCAACAATACCCATTGGCATCCTTGATAGCGTGGAGGTTCCACGCGAGACTCGTACCATGCAGAGCTACGATACCCTGCTAATGGTTACCGACGGTGTCTTGGCGGCAAAGGACAGTGGTGAATGGATAGGCAGATTGCTGGCTGGATGCAAAGATTGTAGCCCGCAGTATATAGCTGATTTAGTGCTGGAGAAGGCCAAGGAGAGGTCACCGACGGGCCAGGACGACGACATGGTGGTGTTGGCCTGTAAGATCCTCCCGCGACTCACCAGCTGAAGGCCGACTCCTTCAGGGTCAGGATTGACTATAACAAAAGGTTTTCTCCCCCCAACAGGCGTGGGTTATTCCACGCCTTCTTTTTTGGGAGCGCCGGCTTTTCTGGTAGAATTGTTAATAGAGGGTGGTGGTATCGTTGGGTGGCAAAGGTTTAGACAACAAGGTTCTCTCATTCATCAGACGCTTCGGCTTTCCTGCCGACGGTGACAGGGTGCTGGTGGCCTTATCAGGCGGAGCGGATTCCACCGCCCTTCTTGTCATACTAAACCATCTTGCAAAAGAGAAGGGGCTTGAGATTGTTGCGGCCCATTACAACCACTGCCTGAGGGGAGAGGAATCCCATGAGGACGAGGCCTTTGTGCGGCGACTGTGCCAGAGCCTGGGGGTAGACACGGTTGTTGGTTACCCGCCCTCAGGTGGTATCCTGAAAATGTCGGGCGAGTCTCTTCAGGAAGGTGCTAGGCGCCTCAGGTATGACTTTTTCTTGAAGGTAGCCGAGGAGGTCAACGCTCAGCTATTGGCCTTAGGGCATCACCAAAGTGACCAGGCTGAGACCGTACTGATGAGGTTTATTGATGGAGCAGGCCCTCGAGGGCTGGCAGGCATACCTCCCATCGGTCAGTGGAAAGGGCTACAGCTGATCAGGCCGTTGATGACGGCATCCCGGGAAGAAATCCTAGATTACCTTGCAGGGATTGGTCAGCAGTATCGCGCAGACAGCTCCAACACCAATCCGGGGTATCGCCGCAACAGGATTCGTCTGGATCTCTTGCCGAATCTGAAGACAGAGTATAATCCGGGCATTGAGGACGCCCTGGTCAACACCGCCGAGATAATGCGGGCTGTTGATGACCTCCTATGCAACCTTACTGAGGAGTTGGCTCAGCAGTTACTGTCGCGGGATGGCCAGGCCGGCATCGTAGACGTCAACGGGCTTGCATCGCGTCCACTGGCTCTCCAGAGGCGCCTGATGCGCCGGGCCTATAAAATGGTAGCGGGTGGTGACGCCAAGGATCTGAGCTTTCAGCATACAGAGGCGATGGTATCTCTACTGCGGTCCGACACCGGGAAGCGGATCAGTCTCCCTGGATCGGTCACCGTTGTAAGGGAATATGAGGTGGTTCGAATTGGCAAACATGAGACTGAGGAAGCAAGCCATCCAGATGGCGTGCCTGCAGCTAGGAAGGGATCTGAAGGGCGCCTCGATGTCCCCGGGGTTGTCCAGTGGGACGACAGGCGCAGTCTAAAGGCCACCTCTGTTTTATGTACAGGAGAGGTTTGGGCGGATGCCATCAATTCCAACAGATGCGTAGCCTACGTAGACGCTGACGCCGTTGAGTTTCCGCTGCGGGTCAGGACTCGCCTCGATGGTGATGATTTCACACCACTGGGCATGACTGGAACCAAGAAACTCAAGGATTTTTTCGTTGATGAAAAAGTGCCCGCCAGGGAGCGGGATCAGATCCCGCTAGTGGTTGATACTTCCAACAGGATCCTGTGGGTAGCAGGGATGAGGTTGGACGATAGCTTCAAACTAACACAGAGCACCCAGACAGCAGTCCGACTGGAGTTGACCACTAAAGCCCGATAGCGAACGGATAATGGCAGCAACACCCAGAGAGGTGCCTTGTTTAGAACACCTGGGCGGTTTGTCACGCCAATCCTTATATGGTAGAATGAAACGGCATTGAATTTGTAGGTAAACACCAAGCTAACGCACAAGTTTTGTCTCAAGGGAGGCAATTATGTCACGATTTAGAAGCATCGTTTTTTATGTGCTGTTGCTCATCATGTCACTGGCAATAGCCAACTTCTTCAGCAGCACCGTGCAGGAACCAGAAGAGATCACTCGGTCTCAGTTTAAGACCTGGATTGAGCAGGAGAAGGTTAGAGAGGTCAAGATTGTTAATCAGACTGTGGCCGGCACCCTCAATGATGGCACAGAGTTCACAACGATTATAGAGGGGGAGCCCCAGGATCTGTTGGCGCTTCTTGAGGAGAAGAATGTTACGGTTGAATTTGGTCTACCGCCGGAGCCGCCGTGGTGGACCGCCCTATTGACAACCCTATTGCCGGTCCTGCTGGTGGTTGGCGCCTTCTTCTTTATTATGCAGCAGACCCAGGGCGGCGGTAACCGTGTGATGCAGTTTGGTAAGAGCGGTGCAAGGCTTAACACCGGCGAACAGAAGCGAGTAACCTTTGATGATGTTGCCGGCATTGATGAGGTCAAGGAAGAATTGGCTGAGGTGGTTGATTTCCTTAAGCACCCCCGGCGTTACACCAAGCTTGGGGCAAGAATACCTAAAGGGGTGCTCCTCTTTGGCGCGCCAGGTACCGGTAAAACCCTACTGGCCAGGGCTGTGGCAGGGGAAGCGGACGTTCCCTTCTTCGACATTAGCGGCTCGGACTTTGTGGAGATGTTTGTCGGTGTCGGGGCTTCTCGTGTAAGAGATCTCTTCGAGCAGGCCAAGAAAAACGCCCCCTGCATTGTGTTCATTGATGAAATTGATGCTGTGGGTCGGCAGCGTGGAGCGGGCTACGGCGGCGGCCATGACGAACGGGAGCAGACCCTGAACCAGCTTCTGGTTGAGATGGACGGCTTCGGCATTAATGAAGGTATTATCGTAATCGCGGCAACCAACAGGCCTGACGTTCTAGACCCAGCGTTGCAGCGCCCCGGTCGTTTTGACCGGCAGGTCTCTATTGACCGTCCAGATCTGGTGGGTCGAGAAGCCATCCTGAAGATTCACACAAGAGACAAGCCTCTGGCTGACGAGGTCGACCTTGAGGTGCTAGCCCGGAGGATCCCCGGGTTCACCGGCGCTGATATAGAGAACCTTTCTAATGAAGCTGCCCTTTTGGCGGCGCGTCGCCACAAAAAGACTGTTACCATGGACGAGCTTGAGGATGCCATCGACAGGGTTATTGCCGGTCCAGAGAAGAAGTCCAGGATCATAAATGAGAAGGAAAAGCGAATTGTCGCCTATCACGAGGCCGGGCATGCCCTGACTGGGATTATGTTGGAGCACACCGACCCAGTTCACAAGATCTCAATGATTCCCCGCGGCGGGGCCCTGGCCTATGTCCTGCAGTTGCCAATTGAGGACAGGTACCTTGTGAGCAAGTCAGAGATCCTGGACAGGGTGACCATGGCGCTGGCCGGCCGCGCCGCAGAGCACCTGGTCTTTGGCGAGATATCAACAGGCGCCCATGATGACCTGGACAAGGCCACAAAAATGGTGCGCCGTATGATTACGGAATTTGGCATGAGCGACGAGCTTGGGCCCCTGACTTATGGCGATAAGCAGGACACGCCTTTCCTCGGCCGCGACCTGGCGCGGAACCGGAACTATAGTGAAGAGGTTGCCGCTGCCATTGACAGGGATATCCGTAAGACGGTCCTGGAGATGTTCCACAGAGCCGAACAGGTTCTTGACGATAATCGTGACAAGCTGGAGCTAATCGCCACTACCCTTCTGGATAAGGAGACAATTGAGGCCGAGGAGCTCTATGAGCTGCTGGGGCTCAAGGCAAACCGTAGTTTTGGAGCCAAAGATGCCAACAGTGATGGCTCTGCCAAGGGTGCCAGTGCCGGTTTCAGTGATGAATCAGAAGAGCCAGAAGAGATAGAGAACGACCAAGGGCCACAAGAGTCAGAAGAACCAGACCCCGAAATTAAGGAAGATATTCTTTGATTGGGTTTGCAGGAGATGCGGGCTTAATCCAGAAATAAGTGATACAATCGAATTGTGAAAGTAATCACATGCACCGTGCCCGCCATGGCCGATGTCAGCGGGCATTGTTTAAGCCCAGTTAGGTGAAGGTTTTCACAATCACACAATGATCCAAGAGGCAGTAGAGCCCAGAGGACAGGCGAGAGAGATCCAAATGCCGTCCAGTGGGCGGCATTTTCGCATCCAAGAGAGAGGATTACCTGTGGAGGAGGGTTCATGGTGAAAGAAGACATTCGCTGTGCCTGTGGAAAGTTGCTAATGCAAATCGAGGACAAGAGGGTATACGTCAAGTGCCGTGGCTGCAAACGGATCATTGTGGTATCCTTCGAGGAACAGGATCTCATAGACGGGCAACCAAAGGTCTACATCGAAGAAGAACAGATCAAGATCTCCTAGGACCCCCATAGACCACTTGTGACGCACTCCCCCGGCTGAAGCCGGGGGCATCTTAGGCGGCAAGAGCCACCTTCGACTTGGTTTCGTGGACCGTATGCCATCCGAGGCGGATCGGCAAGACCACGGGCCGCGCCACACGGCCACTACTCCGCTCGATGAGGGGAGATACCTTGTAGGCATTCTGGAAGATGTTCGCCGCGCCATTGACGTCGGCATGCACATGCCAGCCGCAGGCACAGA
>Ga0209346_1001445_pt1 | contig 13030 bp, 17 predicted proteins | sample AutmiccommunBRH9_FD_187381 | JGI IMG/M metagenome (GOLD analysis project Ga0209346, IMG submission 187381) | Deep subsurface microbial communities from Mt. Terri, Switzerland - Autotrophic microbial communities BRH/9 (SPAdes) (version 2) | ecosystem: Environmental > Aquatic > Deep subsurface >...
CCATGGATGAAAACTCTGTAGCTTTCCGTTACCGTGATTACAGGGATAATAAGGTGAAGTTACTAAAGCTTGATGCTATGGAGTTTATGCGGAGGTTTATGGTACATGTACTCCCCTCTGGTTTTCAAAAGATAAGGTATTTTGGTTTCTTGAGTAATTGCAACCGAAAAACTAAGTTGCTAAAATGCTTGCGCCTGAACCGGTCACCAGTTAAACCTAAGTTGAAGCTTTCTGCTAAGGAACTGATTTTAAAGGTAGACCCCTCCGCAATTACTTTCAAAAATTAAATCTGTGTCGATAGTTCGATTTGAATGAAAATATGTGATAAAAAATTAATAATCATAATTGTATTCAGCAATATATATTATCCATTTCGATAAAGCTTCTTTACTAAATAAAACTTTGTCATCCATTTTATAATATGGAATACCTCTCCCATCTTTATATTTAGAATTTTTCACAAGCCAGTTTAATTTATCAATTGATACATTAATATATACTGCAGCTTCTGAAAAATTTAATATATCTTCGTTTTGATCTATTTCCTTGTAAGATGATAAATTTTCTGTTTGATAATTGGCTAATATAGAAATTCCAAACCATATTAGGGTTATTAATATACAAATTAATAGAACGATAATAACCCAAGTAAGTATATTATTTTTCAACTTCTTACCTCCCGGTTTTATACATTTTGAAATACATAAGCTTATTTTAGATTAACAATAATTTGTTTTAAAGTTTCTGGTATTTCTCCTATCGTTTTAGTGTTGCTGACGCCCTTGAGCTTACAGGTGAAGTTCGAGCCTTACAAAGCTCTTTTGTTAGGCTCAGGCTTTGCCGACTTGTTTAGCGAAAGGAGTGTGTCGCTTGAATATGCTTCTCGGCTTTTCCACTTCTTGCGACCAAGGGCGTGAGCCCGCAGCAAGGAAACCTTTGTTATAGGATGGATGTGCCATCCTTGATTTACCCAATAATTTATTCATTTACCTATACTGTGTTTTAAAATTCTTATTACTTCTTCTTTAGTTTTGGATAATTTTTTCATCATATCTTCAATTAAATTATCAGTGAATTGAATTTTTATGTTTCCATTAATACTATTTATATGCTCTATATACGAATTAATGGCTTCTTCTATATTTACTGGTTCTAAATAATGAATACGCTTAAATCTCGTATTTAAATATCTCCAACAAAATTCTCTAATACATTTTTCAATAACTTTTTTATCAATTCCTTCACTTGGATGCCACATTTCAATATATCTAGGTTTAACTCCTAATTCATTACGTGGCAAGTTGTTATACGATAATTCAAAAAAATCATCATCTGAGGGGTTATCAAAGCTATATTCGTAATGAATTTTATTATCTTTTAGGTATTCATTTATTTGTTCTACATAATCTTGTTCATCAGGATCTTCTTTAAGTTCTTCTAATGCATTTTCAAAGTAATTTTTAGTGCAAATACAGGTAAATCCTATTCTCTTAGCGTTCGTTTCTGAACTATCGAAAATTGCAATGTCTTCCCAACCAGTTAACGGTGTAAGACCATAAATTCCCCACCAAAAATTGTATGAATAAGTTTTTATAAAAATATCATCAAGCATTTTTATCATAAAATACCCCTCTGTATATTTTTTTTGATGTTTTGCGCATCTTTCCTAGTCACGGTAGAAACGCCGGTTACCCGGCGAACCCCGCAGTCGAGTAAGCAAGAGGAATTTCACCTCAAGCTTCTCACAGAACCGGACTTGAAAGTCTCCCCTCATCCGGCTCTTATCATTCAACTCATTACAGCACCTTCATCACTACTACTTATGTCTCCGCCCCTGTACCATACATCTCTACTTTCAGCCTCATCTTTCTGTGACTTGTGCCTTTTCGATTTTCATTATGATACAGGTTCCCACTCACTTACAGGTTTCCTCTTCAGCAATTATTAGCTTTAAACCACATGATCCACAAATTGAATCAGTACTCCACACTTTATCTCCGCACCCAGGACATTCTTCAATAAACCGTTCTTCATTCATATTCCCTTGGTCATTTTCATTTTTTCCCCTCATTAATTCATTTTTTTGTATTTGACTTTTCTTCAAATTGACTTGCTCTTGATTATTTAGTAATTCCTTTATTTCTTTAAGATCCTTGGCCATGTTTGATGAATCGATCGCGGAAGATACGACCCAAAATAACAATAACATTGAAATGAACACACTTATCAACCAAGCTATAATAACCATCTGATTCTCCTACTCCAAAAATTGTTTTTTTGTTTTCACTCTGCCTTTGCAAGAATTTCCGTATAACGTCTTCGGCGTTGCCGACGTTCATAGCTCAATCTTCTGACTTATCAAAACCTTTGGCTATTAATGTTGGCAACACCCTGTTATGTGATGTTGCACGCGAAAACTACCAATAGCCATTAATAAGTGCCCTATCATATATTTTAATCATCGTACTTGAACTTCATACAAGCTCTAAAGTATTCAATGATAAGTTTATGTGGCTTTTCTAATGTTGAACTCAATTGTGGTTGATACAATGTTGCTACATAGAATCGGTTTTGAGTCAACTCTAAGATCCGTGCTTCCCCGTTTTCATCTGTTCCTGCAACTGTAAACCCACTTTCATCTATTAATTTTTGAAATTCTACATTCATTCCAAAATTACAGTTATAACGTTCTTCAATTTCAATTTCATTATAATATGTATATACCAAAGAGTTTTTATTGAGTAAAATCCTTCGAGTTTCTCCAAGCAATGAGCAGGATAACGTTGTAATAAAAAAATTAGATCCAAATGGGTCATATTCCTCGTGTTGAACATTTACTAATCCTAAATGATTTTGAACGTATTCAATGGCTGCATGTTGAAATCCACCACAAGTACCGATAAATGGGTAGTCGTTTACTCTAGCATATCGAATTGCATTTAATGCTCCTTTCATACTTTTATATGGACTTCCAGGAGCACACCATAACCCATTAAAAGATTTTATCTTTTCGTCTACGTCAACCTCCAAAGAATTAGTGGGCAACCATTGGATTTCAAGATCAATTCCAAAGTGATCAGAGCAATGATGTAAAGCTTCATTTGTTGCTTTATGTGATGGTCGTTCAGGTTCTAAGTCACCTATTATTCCTATTTTAATCACAATATTCACCTTCTCATAAATGATTTTTTAACTAGCGCGCAATGTCACATAACGTTGGACCTCCAGTACCATAAACCGTTGTAATATAATCTCCATCCTCAAAAGCAACGTTTATCTACCAGGTTTAGCATTTACGAGCTCACGAGTTGCTTCTTTTGAGTCGTTAATAGCTCTTATAATAGCAACATCATCAATATACTTTTTATCTCCTTCAATTTTGCTTCGGGCGACCAAGGCGATACTTCTTTTGAAACTACTTCTTTGCTTTCGCCGCATCCTGGGATATTTTGTTAGGTGTTGTGTCCTAAAACCTCTTCAGCAATAAACCGTGATATCTCTATTATTATCTCTTTCAAAATATCAATATCTGTTTCAACATTATTTGTTTCTAACAAGTGGTTCCCATGCCGTATTTCAAATGAATGCAAGTTTTTCTTTTCGTAAACATCTGATAGGTTCTTGACAATATAATTCTGATCTTCTAAACTTCCAATAATTAGAGTTGAGTTGTCTATTTCCTTTAAATCAATAATCATATTAGACCATTCAGTACCTGGGGTAATCAAAATACAATAACTTTTCCTAGTTTTAGGCATTTCACTTAACATTCCGAGGTTTTGCGACGTCGGATTACTACCTTCATATTCTCTCCGATGATTTGCTGGAAAATATACGTTTTGTCCTCGATAAGGGGGATAGAGAGAACCCAGCGGTGTAAGTTACTACCTCTAAATCTTAATGCCAACCAACAATTTAACAACTGCAGTTGAAGTACCAATAGCCAGAATTGTCGCAATAATATGTATCGTCTTCATCAAAGCATATGGCATTCTTCCAATACTCAGTAAAGCACCCGTAACAAATATTACAATAATTGACAATCCGGCGATAATAACTAGTGCGAATATATTACTTTTCACATCACCATTCTTAAACAAATTAATCAACAAAATAACCAAGAAAACTACCATTGCAAGTGCTAATAGTTCATGAATTGTAAACAATGATGTATTATATGGTTTGCCTGAAATACTCAACCAAATTCCAACCACGATTGTTAACCCCCTGGCGGAGCTTTGCTCCCGGTGAAGGGATGTAGTGCATAATACTCCAAAGATCTTCCCGAGTGCACCCTTGCGCAAATATTTTGTTAGATTGTGCGGCAATGTCTTTTCTCCAACGATTTTTCGTATAATATAAAGGATAGGCCTTAACTTCTTACAAAGCTTACTATAGATTCTTTGGAGCTACAACAAAGTTATATTTACTAATTCAAGCTTATCTCTAATCAAATTTATTTGAAAATCTATAACTCTAAACATATTGCCATAGATAAATCCACCAGATTAGTTCTAAGATCTTCTAATCTATTCCAATTTCTAGAATCCCATTCAATACCGCTCAGGTCATCTCCGCCATAAAGTATTTGTCCCAGTACAACACTTCTAAATTCAGCAACTGCGAAAAATGCAGCAGCCTCCATTTCAACAGTTACACATCCTTCAGAAACACGTAGATCTATTTTATCGTCTGTCTCACGATAAAATGCATCTGTAGTCCATGTCTTAGCTTCAATAAATGGTATCTCATTCACTTTTAAATACTTAGTGATACATTCCAAGGCCGACTTACTACATTCAACTTCTCTAGACGGCTTTAAATAATGATATGATAAACCTTCATCCCTAATTGCTGAATATGGAACAATCAAGTGCCCCACCTGAATATCCTTTTTTAACACACCAGCAGCTCCACAAACAATAAACTTTTTAAATCCCATAGCGATTAATTGTTCAAGTTGTGCACCAGAACCGGCTGCTCCTAAGTAACCTTGCACAATTCCAATAGGTTTCCCATCGAATTCTGTCTCATATATAGGTAATACAACTGTGCATGTTTTAAATTCACCAACCTTTTTTAATCTTCCTTCACTTAGCATTCTTTTAATAACATCACCAAAGAATGTAATTACGCAATACTCTGGAACGTCTTGTTTTATAATTGTATCAGAAGGCTCAATCTTAGCTTTTAGAGCGGGATCAAACTCCAATATAGGAAAATCTCTTTTTAACATCATTGCTTTATCCCTCTTTTGCATTAATTTTATTTATTTCACATAATTTTACTGTTATGCAATATCTTCTTTTAATTAAAATACCCCCAAAGAACTACTCTGAAATTGCCGTGTCATCTAACTTTCTAGTATCCCCGACGCCCTTGAGCTTACAAGGAGTTGCTAATGCCTTGCCAGACTTGGCAGGCTAATGCAACGACCGGCTTGGTTAGCAAAAGGGATGTGTTGCAGGATCTTCATGAATAACATCTTGAACTACTTCATGTCCCATACTACCGCAACCAAGAGCGTGAGACCGCAGTGTGAATATGGTGTTAGGTGGAGTTAACGACTTCTTTTAATTACTATACGGTTTTTAGTCCTATCCCCATAATATGAGGACTAATCCCTAGAATTGATCTATCTTGCTCAACTCTTGTTATGGTTTGATATAGATTTTTTCTATAATTCAAGTCCTCTAGTTTCTCACCTAAATCAGAAATGGAATCTGCAAAGCTTTCAATTGCAACCACCTTAATAGAAGTAAATCCGGCTTCTGATAATTCTGATTCCAAATCTTCAGGCAAGTGAAAATATGAAGTTGTAAAATAGTGCTTCCCTGAAACACCTCTGTGTTGTCCATTCGTTATATCCTGATTCATGATCTCAATGAATTCTGGATCTTGAACCAAATTATAATAATATCCATCCATCATAGATGAGTATCTGGAGATAACAGCTGTTATTACTAATCCATTTGGTTTCAAAACTCGTTTGGCTTCCACCAGTGCTTTAATCCGATCATCCTGCTCCGTTAGGTGATACAACGGACCCAGCATTAATACGATATCAAACGACTCGTCAACAAATGTGAGCTCCCTTGCATCCCCGACTTGAATGGTTTCAAGTTCTATTCCAAATTTCGTTGAATACTCTCTCGCTTGCTGAACATGTTTCTCCATTGCATCAACCAGATGAACAGAATGCCCCATCTCACGAAGCCAAAAAGAATAAACGCCTGCACCTCCACCAATATCTAAAATCTTTAGATTGCCAGAAGGGAGATGTCGGCAAATCAGTTCTTGAGTTCTTAACTTCTCAATAGAAAGTCCATTTAATCTTTCGCTCTCTGAGCGGATTGTATAATATTCAATTATCTTTGAATCTATCTCATTCATATGGTTCTCACGCCTTTCGTTAATTTCACAGTCACGGTAGAAACGCCGGTTACCCGGCGAACCCCGCACAGATCCCGGCGTGCGGAACTACCGCACCGGGCTCTTCAGATATACTCGCTTCCGTAATCGGTTATGTACTGCAGGTACATAACTTTCTTGCTATTCTCCGCAGTGAGGTTTGCACCATTTATCCAGTCCTGCTGTCCGGTAGGTGTTTCCTTTGCAGACTACGTATACCCGTCAATCCCTTCCCCATGTAGCCGGCTTTCCCGTCCTCTGAGTACTATGAATTGATCCGAATTCCTATATGCATTAGCCGTCCTTTTTTTCGATTGGATAGACCTACCTGCAATTGCAGGAGCAACAGGATTCCTCCCAAGTTCCTGACATCTCTCTCCATACATACCACGTCCTTTGACCCCGACAGACCCTCGGAAGTCTCACCATTTGCGACTTCTCTGTATTGGCTTCCATGACGTTAAACATGTCGCCATCTGCTTTTTCCCTATTTCTAGGTATACTATTTACGGGGCTGAATATGCTTCAGGGATTACGGTCTCCCCTGTGGTCTATATGGTTCCCTGTGTACGCTTCACCTAACTGTTACCAGCTTCGGTGCAACACTCGGTATGGGTGGTTGGTTAGACCTTGTCCAATAGGGACTTGCACTCTATAAGTAGATGCCAAGCTTTGCTTGGCGCACTAACGTTCTGCATCAATGACGTCACTGAGCCATACAGGCGCAGACCGAGGGTTAGATAGCTCCCTATCTTAGCCTCGGGCAATTCGACTATGGTTAGGCTCAGTGATATGGCGCGGCTGTAACCCCATGCTAATTCTTCAACGAATTACCTCATGTAATTATTTCTTCGGCGCCCTTCTGTGATGCATTGTTGAACTAAACCGCTACGCGCTGGCTTTAAAATACTTTTCCCTTATTGTAAAACCTTACCTACATTCCTATTCTACAAAATTATCTCATCTTCCTTTATTCTCAAAGAGAAAAATATTTTATATAAAAATTAGGAAGGTGTGCTGATCATGCAAGATTTTATTCAATCTATGAAGATGTCAATGGAGTTAAAAGGATTTGCTAAAAGTACCCATAGAACTTATTTGGCTCATATCAAACGTTATGCTGATTTTTGTGGTAAACATCCTGCTTCTACTGGCTATGATGAGGTTCGTTCTTTTCTCCACCATTCAATTACGGTCAAAAAACTTAGCTCTTCTTACGTGAATTCTGCTTATGGGTCTATCAAATTCTTTTTCCAATCTGTTTTATATCGAGAATGAAACATGCTTCATTTTATTAGACAAGCTAAGGGCAACAAAGATCGGTATAGCATTTTATCTTCTAAAAATCTGCTTTTGCTTCGTGAGTATTGGAAGGTCTTTCGCCCTACTTCTTGGCTCTTTACCGGCATCTTGTCGGACGGCTGCTTTAGGTGGGCATGTTGAGGTATGTGATGGCTGCCATGCTTCGAAGGTTTCTTATAATTCTTGCCGTAATCGCAATTGTCCTAAGTGTGGCAATCTTAAAAAGGAGCAGTGGGTTTTAGATCGCTCTACTGAGTTGCTGCCTGTTCCGTATTTTCATACGGTTTTTACTCTCCCTCATGAGTTAAATGGGTTGTTTTTAGCTAATCAAAAGCTGATGTATTCTCTTCTTTTTAAGGCTGCTTCTAAAACGTTGTATTGTTCCTGGTGGAGGTCTTTCTCCTTCTGGTGTTTCTTTTGTGTGTTCTAGGAAAAAGTTTTTTATTCCTGTTAAAGTGCTTTCTAAGGTGTTTCGGGGGATATTTCTTGCTCTTTTGAAGAAGGCTTTCTACGGAAATAAGGTTGTTTTGCCTGCAGAGCTAGGCTCTTTTCAAGGGTTACTTGACGCACTTTATGCTAAGAGTTGGGTGGTCTACTGTAAGAAGCCTTTTAAGTCTCCTTTTTATGTAGTGCAATATTTGAATAGATATTCTCATAAAACGGCTATTTACAATAATCGTTTGGTTTCCATGGATGAAAACTCTGTAGCTTTCCGTTACCGTGATTACAGGGATAATAAGGTGAAGTTACTAAAGCTTGATGCTATGGAGTTTAACCCATTTTTTTGCCTCTTTATTGGGGAGGGGGAAGCTATGCCAAAAAGTAGGCTCAAGAGCGATAGAGATCAACATTTCGCTGGAAAATCTATGTTTTGTCCTCAATAAAGGGGGATGGAGAAAAATAACAATCCCCATAGGTTAGTGGTTCGACCCGCGGCTTCGTTCAACAAGGATTTGCGCAATTGCGGACTTGTTTTATGATTCTGCTGATCGGGTATTTATTTTAACTTCATGGTTATCATCATGAAGTTCTTTCTTGGCAACTGCGCAACCAATCCAAAGTGTTAGGTGAAGCTCTCACTACTTCGAACGGCTACATTATTATCTATTTTCAAAATCATCTAAACTGATACCATTTCTTAACTTCCATTCTTTTCTACCATTCATTGAGCTATTGCGAACAATAGCAGCTGCTGCGGACGGAGATTTAAATTCAATATCCTTAACAAGCTCATAAAAGCTCTCACTATCAGTTGCTTTAAAGTGATCACTCTTCTCAAGTTCTTTTCTTAACTTAGAGTAATTGTGAGAACTAAAACTATTTACAGAATCTTTCTTTACATATGATCCACTTAGCAAAATATAAACATCTTCAGATATTATTAATTTCGCTTCTCTACTCTTTTCGCCTTTTTTGCCGGGCACGTTCATGTAGAACATTGCATCATTACTTTCAATAATCTTATCACTTCTTTGATTTATTTTTGTTTTAGTGAAGTCGATAATGCCTAATTGACTTAAAACAAATATCATATTATCCATAAAATCATACATATCATCACTATCTGAAACCGGTAACTTAGATCCTGGAGGAGTTTTCGTATTATTTAGATCAATCGTAGTCTGATTATTCTTCAACAACTCATATAATTCTTTCTCAAGAAATCTAACGTGAGACTTAGTTAAATTAGAATCTTTACTTGTGAAGATGACAAAATCAGTCCACCAATCTTTTAATTTGAAATGATCATCAATGCGTTTGTTTATCTCGTCAGCTTCACCTACATATATTTGCTTCTGTAACGAATCTTCAATCTCAGATATTAACAAATATACCCCTGGAACTGATAATTCTTCTATTTCTTGAAGCAATTTTACATGCTTTCTATTACCAATATAAGATTTTCCTGTCCAATTACTAAGTTCTGCCGTTTTCAAGTTCTTATAATCGTCACTCATAATATATAGTTTGATAGTTTTTCCCCTCATGTTTTTCTCCTTTATTTTGTTTTTTGAGAGTTCCACCTAACGTTCCCGCATTAACGACGTCCCACCACCTAACTGCCGCTTGCGGCAGTTAGGTGGTGGGACGTGTCCGGTGAAGCTGCTTCTCCGAAATGCCTCTTCCGGACCAAGGGTCGGGCTTGTCCCGGCCCGCAGTGTTGAATGTGATGTTAGGCGGAGGTACTGACCTCTTCGATATACTAACTCTATGTTTTTCTTTTTATCATTGCTGGAAATTCAAACATGAATTTTAATAGCATCTCTATAAAGTCAATTAATTCTTCAGCATCTTCACGAGTCATTATCGTTATTTCATGCGTTGCTTCATTTCCTTTCTTCCTGATATGATCCACCCATTGCTTTCCATCCGGAGGAATATAACCATTATCAGAAAGGAACTGAACATATGTTACAAACTTTTCTCCTTCTTTTGCTCCTTTTGAAACTGCAATATTCATTAGTAACTTCCTACTACAAAGTACACTACCTGTAAAACTATTAGAACTAATACAGTTTCTTGCTTCATTATACAAACTTTCTACACTTTGATCAGGTATATCACTAACAACTCTTCCATATCGTATGCCTGGTACTTGGTAGTCCGGATACCTGAAATAGCTTGGATTTTCACAATAAGGACAGATAAATATCTCCTTTTCTTCATCACTATTACTTTGATAATACCCTTGATTTGATGCTACTGTATTATCACAAAAGCCACAAACATACTTCCTCGATTCTAACAGACTACTATTTTCCCATTTCATCTTTGAAATCTCCTCTAATTACTTATTATCAGTACTTTCGGCTAACGGCCCGCGAATTACCGAAGTCTGGTTACTACGTTCATATTTTCTCAAATTTTGGTAATCCACTGTTAGGCGAAGTGTGGCGAGCCTTTACTCAGAGCTGGCCACGGATAGCCAGCCCTTACACTTCTTCTTAAATCAATTCTCAAATTTTTTCAATATCTGCCCTAATATCATCAAAATATATAACTTCCGCAGATGATTCCTGAGCTAGATCACCACTCATTGAATACTTCCAACCAATGATTTCAACCCTTAAACCCAGGTTTTTTATAAACTTTACTGTCTCCATATAATCTTTATCGCCTGAGACAAGTATTGCAGTATCATACGCTTTGTTTACTCCTAATGTAAGCATCTTTGTTGCCAATCCGACATCAACACCTTTTTCAGCCTTGACGGTGTCCGTGTTTCCACATGACGTACATTTTGTAGTTCGTCGTCCTAAATCATAAATATGGACTTCCCATCTAAGATTATCTCTTAACGACTTATAAAATCCTTGTTGCATTGCTCTTGGAGGGTCATTCTCTGAAGCAAAGAAGTGTGTTTGCCATATATCACCTTTCTGCTCAAGCTTACTTTCAAATTTCTCCCAATCAAATCTCCATCCTTTACTCAATTGACCTAGAAAAACATTTGAATTGTCAATAAAGCAAATAGTTCTCCCTCTTCCTTTCATGATGACTACCTCCTAATTTTTATATACTACAAAGAGTATACTTATGGAAAACCCGCCATGGATGGCGGGCGTCACTCCACCATCTTTCACAGTCACGGTAGTAAGCGTCAGTTACCCAGCGCCCCCCGCAGTCGAGTAAGCAAGAGGAATTTCACCTTAAGCTTCTCACAGAACCGGACTTGAAAGTCTCCCCTCATCCGGCTCTTATCATTCAACTCATTACAACATTCCTTTTACGATACTTCCAGTGTGCAAATAAATTAGGCTCTCTTTTTCTAACTTTTGACAGCCATGTTTCAGCCCTTTTCCTGTGCCCTCGAAATCTTTTGAATTTGCACATTACCCATTTGACAATTCTTCTTTCAACACAATCTAAAGTATACTTTATAGCAGCTGGATTATATTTCCCAAAGTAATTTATCCATCCTCTTATTATAGGACTTATCAATTCAGCTATCATATCTATTTTGCTTCCAGTTTTCTTGTGAATTTCCAGTGCTTTTATCTTGGCTCGAAACAATTTATTCGCTTTCTTACTCGCCGAAGCAATGAAGTTAATCCCCATTTTTCCTGTTCTGCATTTAATAAATACCCCTTTGAATGTGTAGCCCAGAAAGTCAAATTCTACGTTTGAGTATTCGTTTATCCTGTCTTTATCTTTACAATATACAATTTTTGTCTTTTGAGGATGTAGTTCTAGCTTACAAGTTTTCATTCTTTCATCTAAGGCCTTTAAAATCTTCTCAGCTTCTATCTCTGTCCTACAGTGTATTACTGCATCATCAGCATAGCGTTCGAACGGAGTATAAGGAAAGTTTCTATCCATCCACATATCAAATGCATAATGCATAAACATATTGGCTAGCAGTGGACTGATAACCCCTCCCTGTGGACACCCAGTTATTGGGTGTATTACTTTGCCATCTGTTTCTAGGATGCCTGCTTTTAACCACTTTTTTATGAGTCCAAGGAATGCTTTGTCTTTTATCCGCAGTTGTAGCATTTGCATTAGCCACTCATGGTCTATGTTGTTGAAGTATCCTTTAATGTCTGCTTCGACTATGTAGCTGTATTTGCCCTGGATTTCTTTTGTGAGTTCTTTTATTGCTTTTTGTGGTCCGACTCCTGGTCTATACCCATAGCTGCTCTTTAAAAATTCTTGTTCGTATATTGCTTCTAGTATTTGTTTTGTACTATTTTATCTTTTACTGTGGGTATCCCTAAGGGTCTTGTTTTACCATTTTCTTTTGGTATGTTGACTCTCTTTATTAGCTTCGCTTTGTATTTTTTCTGTTTTAATTGCTCTAGTAGTTCGCTGAGGTTTTGGTCAAGGTTTTCTTTGAATTGCTTTGTGCTTTCCTTGTCTACCCCTGCTGATGCGTTTTTGTTGATGCTTTTCCATGCTGTATACAATGCGTTTTTGTCTATTAGCCCATAAAGGTTGCCGAAGCGATAATTCTTTTCTTGTTTTGCTTTTGTTGTTATTCCCCGCAGTGAGGTTTGCATAATTTTTCTCCAGTCCTGCAGTCCGGATTATGTTTCCTTTGCGATCTGCATATATCTGTTATCCCCTTCCCCACGTGGTTGGCTCTCCCAACCTCAGAGTACTATGAGATAATCCGAATTCCTGTGTGCTTTTGGTCGTCCTCTTTTTCGATTGGATAGACCTACCTATGTTTCAGGAGCAACAGGAGTACTCCCAAGTTCCTGACATCTCTCTCCATACATACCACGTCCTTTGACCCCGACAGACCCTCGGAAGTCTCACCATTTGCGACTTCTCTGTATTGGCTTCCATGACGTTAAACATGTCGCCATCTGCT
>Ga0209346_1001461_pt1 | contig 12884 bp, 9 predicted proteins | sample AutmiccommunBRH9_FD_187381 | JGI IMG/M metagenome (GOLD analysis project Ga0209346, IMG submission 187381) | Deep subsurface microbial communities from Mt. Terri, Switzerland - Autotrophic microbial communities BRH/9 (SPAdes) (version 2) | ecosystem: Environmental > Aquatic > Deep subsurface >...
GCGCAAACGCAACTTCGTCGGACAACACTTCTGGGCCAGGGGATACTTCGTCTCAACCGTTGGTCGTGACGAAGAGGGGATCCGCCAGTACATCCGCAACCAGGAGAAGAAGTATCAGGGGGTCTGGAGCAGTTGAACCTCTGGCGCTGACCTGCCACCTTCAGGTGGCACACGAATAGGAGGCCGCGTCAGCGACCCCGCAAGCCGCCCCGGGCGGCCCCAACCTTAAAGCCCCCGGCTTTGCCGGGGGATACTTACTAGACCGCCTGCCGCTTGCAGCTCGAATTTGAGTTGATATCGCAAATATCGCCGATGGTGGAGGCTGCCGGCAAGACGAGGCCGGGATCGTCGAGCGCCAGACGGGCGCGGATCTTCTTGGGGCCGAAGCGCGGGAAACGCTGGCGCAGGGCGATGACAGCCGCGATCACGTCAGCCCACGTCGCATGCGGGCAGTGCCCCGGCGCACGGCTCTTCTCTTCGAACCAGCGCTCGTCGCTGGCATCGCGGCGGCGCTTCCAGACGTAGAACGTCTCCCGGCTGATCGCGTAGCGTTCGCACAGATCAACGACCGTGAACGGCCCGCTCTCGTAGGCCCGCAACAACGCGATACGCTCTTCCACAGGATTGCTCTCCCTGAAAGCAATCGCCCGATTCTCCCCAGTTGGAAATCCGAGCCTGGACTGTCAGGAATGCTCCCGGTCTATTCTGTCAGGGATGTCCCCGGTTCATACCTCACGACAGCGGCCAGCGCGGCAGAAGCCGTCTAAGCAAGGATGAGCACCTAATCACCCAGTCTCAAGGTGCCATAACAAACGTGCAATCTATTCGCAACGACTTCCCCGACGACAGACCGTCATCGGTTATTGGGTTCGCCAGGACAACCACTTCCGCTCCTACCATGCCATCATAATATATCCATCGTCGCACGAAATGACGGCCTCCCAGTCCTTGCCTCCAGAAGGATCAGCCAACCGCCATAACCGCAGAATCAAGCTAGCCGATTTGTACGTCACATTGCGAGACGCACAATCGCGTTCTTTCACGTTGGAGAAGAAGCCGCTGTGGTCTTGCTTCACTGGCCTGGGCGGGCCGAATCAATTTAAGAAGCTCTATCGAGGAGATAATCGCGCGGCCGAATGCTAGCGCGAGGGGGGATAAGGCTATCCAGGGCATACCGCGGGGTTGCAGCCTTGATATGCGTGCTTGGGAGCATTACTGAACTGGGCTTACATGGAACAGAAAAACAACACGCTTTGGATTGTTAGCGGGCCTTCCTCTTCAGGAAAGAGCACCTTCATGAAGAGTGAGCAGTTCGAAAAGTTCGTGAATTCCAATCATGAAGACTGTGAAGTCGTCTTTGGTTATCAGTCGTCTGCTGAGATGTGGCAGCTGGGTGAAAAGAGTTCCAATATCCTGTTTCATTACAATATCGCTAGGCACTTGGCGTCCTATTACTCAGCCAAAAATATGAGACTGCTGTCCAGAATAGTGCCCGAGAATCTCTGTTCGGCGGTCCTGTCTGGGGTGAATAAACTGTGGCCGGCTAATTTCCACTCGGATCTGGAGAATAGGAGTGGAGCTTGGTATACGCTGCAGCAGTTAGACCACACCAAAAAGGCGATTATACTGGTCGCAGATCGGCCAACCCTGCTAGAGCGCGTCGACGGTCGCGACCTCGTGGAGCCGCTGTGGACCGACGAGACCAGCCAATACAGTAGGACTTTATGGAGAAAAATATACGAACAGGCCGATCTGTTATCTTTGTACCAAGGCTGGTGTGACTTTCTGGAAGCGCAGAATATTCCCTACCGCTTGGTAGATAGCAGGATGGCTGACTATCAGCCCATTGAGAATCGGGAGCGGTTGTCCGCGTTATTGGCTTGAGGTCGGAAGCAAGATGATTGTATCAGTTCACATCCGCAAAGCCGCAGGATCATCTTTCAGGACGGCGCTGAAAGAATATTATGGTGATTATCTGTTGCTCGATTATGGGGATGAGATTGGTTCGAGTAGTGTGTCTTCCCGCATCAAGCGTTTCAAAAGAAAGCTTGCGATGCGCGCTGATAGCGACGGGATCGTGGAGAGATACAAGATAGTCCACGGTCATTTTTTTGCAGATAAATATCGCAGTCTCAAAACGCCGCTCGAATACGCGACCTTTCTTCGTGATCCCGTTGATCGGGTTCTTTCAAATTACTACTATTTAAAAAGAAACCCTGGCAGAAAGCATGGTGATGCAGTCGTCATTAAAAAATATCAATTTACTTTGGAGCAGTATGTTGCGTTTCCCGATGCAAGGGATGTTCAGTGTCAGTTTCTTTCAGGCATACCACTCAGCAGTTTCGCCTTTGTCGGTTTGGCCGAGGCGTACGATGAGAGCATCAAGATATTTAATCAGATTTTCTCTGCTGACCTAGGCTTTGCGCACAACGAGAACAGAAATCCCGAAAGAGAGCGCCAGTATGATGTCGATGACGGTGTGGCCGAGCTGATCAGGAAGCATAATAGGCGAGATTTGGAACTCTATGAAGAAGCAAAGGGAATATTCCACCGGCAGCGCAACCGATATTTGTTCACCTGATGACCTGAGCCCCGACTTCCATCCGGTTAGAGTGAGAGTCCTGGGGTGAATTGGTCTGCTCCCCAATGCGCCCTCATAATTTGTGGGTAATTGAAAGGCTCACCAGATGCTTACCACCGTGTCGGCATCGGGGATCATTTCCTGCGCACTTCAAGTCTTTGTCGCAGAAGCACTTCTCTGAGTCGGAGCCCCGATGCTCCCTATAGCTGTGAGAAAGTCAGGGTTCCGATTTCGCGGAAGTGCGCAAAAATTGAATAATCTCACGCGCCGCCGCGATATCTTTGTTGGAGTATGACTTTTTTGCGCGGACTTGAAATTTGATCTCCGGCGGTATCCCGACAGCTTCCCAACTCTCCTTTTCACTGTCGAGATAGATTTCGTTCGATAAGCTCAGCCGCCAGCCATTTGGCAGTGGCTTTAGAAGCTCATCGGATAGAATGCCCTCAGTTCTCTGACCTACATGGGTAACATTGGGTAGCGCGCGCATCGATATGACAAAAATCTCTGCGGCGCTGGCTGTTCGATGGCTCGTAATGACGTATACAGGGGTGTCTGTATCCAACGATGGGCCGCTCGGCCGGATATAGATTGGTTGCTTCTGGCTGGTGTCACCATCACCTGCAAACTTGTAGTAGGCCAGTGTTTCCTTACCGGCGAAGCGACTCGCCAACTGAGTACCGATTGTATCCAAGCCGCCCGGGTTGCGGCTCACGTCAACGATTACAGCGCTAAGCCCCGTGAAAACGTTAGCAACTTCGCCCATTGACTTTTCAACATCCTGCGTCGACATGCCTTCCATTTCTTTGATCTCAAGATAGCCGATATCACCGTCTATAACTCCAAATCGAATTTTCCCGTTTGCAGTTGCCTTTTTGGTGCCCCCCACGAGAGCGGCACCGATGCCGCTTGTCCAGTAGCCGTTCACCGCAGTCGTATTGAATTGGTCGCCGAAAGCGAAATTGGTGAACCTTGAAAGAAAACCTACGATGTCAGTTGAAGGGGGTCTCTTCGAACTGCTGGCAAACTTCCGACCGAGTGACTTGGCCCGCAACGATACGTGTCCATCACCGATTTCCAAAAGCATGCGGCTGATGACTTTGAATAGCTGCTTTTCGGATGTCTTAGGGCTGATCTCTCGTTTGTATCTTGCAGACAACCGTGGCCAATCTACTCGGCGCTGTTCAAAGAATGGGTAGTGCGTCGAAAAGATATCGACGACAGCATCAAATGTAGCAACGACGCCCTTGTCGGGATTGCCTCGGCAGGTGTCAGGAAGCTGTTCGATGCGGTCAAAGATATAAAAATACGATGGGTCATCGATTGTTACCCGCAGTACGCGCCCGTTGCTGCCATCGACGACCTTCGCCTCAATGTCCCCGCGGCTAAACTCTGGATTTGTGTCCTTGATGCAAAATTTTTTGCTGGCGTGGTATAATGTCAAGCTCTTGTTCTTTATAGATAAAACCCAGCCATAACCTCTAGAGCGCCAGACGCCATCTTGTTTAAGTACACTCATGCCACCACCCAGTGGATCGGATGCCAAAGTTAAACTCAGATACAGTGTAATTGAGACAAGGAATAAAGAGAGGGCCAGTGCGCCTCTGCTCGTCTTGTACCGCATCTGAATGAATGTCCCTGATACTCTGGTTGCCGTCGCGAGCGGATTTCCACACCGGCTCTTCCCTGGGGCCTTTATCCTGTGCGGAATGACGGCATCCATCCGGTGCTTTTCTTTTTTCGGGCTTCGAAGAACCGTACTCTTGGTTCTGCTCCCTGACGGACCACCGATGCGACACTAAGGCTATAGGCATTCCCATCAAGCCTAATCTTGCGTGCCGCCAGGACGAGATTTTTTCCAACGTTTGGAAGGTCTGGACCTAACCTCAAGGTCATAGTCTCCAAATCGACCTCAAGCTGTCTGAAATCCAAGGAGACGCCTAGGCCAAGCGCCTTTGCACAAGCTTCTTTCGCAGTCCAAAGCCGAATGAATTCGGCCCACCTTTCTGTCTCCGACAGACGTGACAAAGACGCTTGCTCAGCGTCGGTCAGGGCCTCACGTATCGGTTTGGAGATACCTAAAATCTGAAGAGATTCAAGGTCAACCCCAGTTTCGCTGCCCTTGCTCAGCGCCACGGCGACGCCCTGAACAGAGTGGGATATGTTGAACGCGATATCCGGCATGCCTGCGATTATAGCCGGTTTGCCGTGGCGGTTGATTGTAAATTTCCAGCTGCAAGGAGGGATCTCATCGTCAACGGACCATGACAGTGCCGTGCGCAGGAGTATGCGCCCAGCCAGAAAGCGAGCACAGCCGGCGGGATCGTTCAGCGAACCCACCCGTTCGAGCTCTTCTTTCGAAAGCAACTCGCTTGGATCAGTCAATCGGATGATTTCGGAGACAGTACCATAACAAACATAAGTTGTTGCCGTTTCCTCTTGGGTTGGCTCGGAGAGCGCGCCACCAACAGTCGACGTGGGACCAACATCGTTTCCAATTGAAGTCGGCGGGCCGACACCGGCCTCGATAAACTCAATTTGTGACTCAGCTAAATCAATGCCTGCTTTCGATCCGTCGTTCTCTTTGCGAAACTGGACTGGGCCGTGCTGGTCATGGCCACAGTCCAATGTCGCTGCGTCGCAGAAGGGATCGGGTTGCCCGCATCTGGAGTTTTCGTCATTCCCCGACCTGTCTAAGCTGAAAGTATGCTGCGGTATGGTTGGGACCCGGCCCGACGTACTAGAAGTGGGCGCAAGTTTCGTCGTAAGTTCCTTGGCGGGGTTGCCTTGCCAGATCGAGCAAGGTTCAACCCTCTCACCTTTCATCAAGAAGGCGTTGCCTTCGATTATGGAATTCTCACCTGCTTCGACTCCATAATGAATGAACGCAAGTGTACCTACGGTGCAACCCTGACCGATCTTGATGTAATCAGATTTGTAAACGCCCTCTTCCAGCGAATGCGATTGGAGCACACATTCGTTGTTGAGCGTGGCGTAGTCACCTATTTCGACCAACATCTTATCGGTTATCGTGGCGCCGTCATCGAAGACTTTACGCCCCACGCGTGCTCCAAGCATGCGAAGTATGAGAGTCTTGTATGGCGTGCCTTGAAACAAGTTTTCAAGCAACGGGTTGCAAAGTTTCCAGTACTGCTCAACGCGCCAGAAATAGGGTTCATACACGGATACAATTCGCGGGCACATCCTTTTGAAACCCCAAGACAACCGTTCAAAGAACACATTGTAGAGCACGGTGAAGGCTAAGAAGCCTGCGGCAGCACCGGTCAATGTGAAGTAGCTAACTGTGCTCTCCAATGTCCAAGCCCAATAGAAATAGAGAGCGGAAAGATTTATGAACAAGAGTTTTACGAACAAGAACGCCAACATCGTGCCGAGATTGAACCGGCCCTTCTTTTTCAGGCGCTGCAGACGCAGTGTCTCATCGATCTGTGAGTAGTCCTTATCGCGGCTTGTGGCGCGTGGAATCTCAAACGCTGGCGAACCAAGAAGACCTGTATTTTCTCGAAGCGATCCATCAAGCGGAATCAGAACTTTTGTGGCGAGAAGACAGTTTCTTCCAACCATGGCTCGAGGCGGAAAATGAATGTCGTTACCCAGGTAATTCTCAGCGCCGATTTCCGCCTTAGTTTGTCTGAATGTGCAGCTCGATAATTCCGTGTTCACCATGTTGATGCCGTCCGAAACCATTGTAGCGTCGCCGACCTCGCAAAGAGCGGGTGAATTATGACGCTGGTTTGTTCCGAAATTAGTTCCTGTTTGATGCACCTTGTTCAAATTCCAACCGATAGCGGTCAGGTAGGTCGTGATAAAGGGGCTGTCGCCGAAAAGCGTGTTGTAGAATTCTGAGTTACTCCACTTGTCGATAAACTGGGCGACACCGTGGTGGAACCCGTACAGGACGTAGTCCTTGCCATCCTCAATCAAGAGTGCGAGCAGTCGCGGAACGCTGACAATAAATATAAGCCCGATAATGAGGGAGAGAACGGCCAGGATATTTGTCGCCACCAAGAAGTTTGCCAATGGCGATGCAAACCTCGCTGCCCACGATGGCGAGAAACCATAAATATTCAACAGGTAGAGACCTGTCACTGGAATCGGGACAGCGAACAAAAGGATATTTGTAAGCTGTGAAATTGAATAAAGGACACGTCTTGTCGTGCTGCAGTTCCGCTCCGGCAACGGACAGTAGTCGATGTCGGTTTTCTCTGCCGGCGTTCCGTGAAACCGTGCCCCATCAGGGATCACCTGGCAGGCCTGCAAGGTCGAGGAGTGTCCAAGCTGCGCTCCGTTGCCGATGCGCGTTTCGATGTCGACAAGCGAGCCGATGCCGACAAAGGAGTCGTTGCCAATTTTCACTGATCCAATCTGGATGATGCCGCGCTCGGCCCTGTAACCCTGGACGATCGCCTCACTGCTTACGACGGCATTTGCACCAATCTCGATAAGATCGGTGCATAGAGGAAGTGACTTACAGTTGACGACTGCGTGCCGGCCGATCCTTGCCCCCAACATTCTCAGGTAGAGATTGAAGAGCGGACTGCCGCGGAAATATGCCAATGGACTTAGAGATATAAGATTATGGACTAGCCAGAACCTGAAATAGTTCAGACTCCATATTCGAATTGTTCCCCGTTGCCACCGCCCGATCAACAGCCATTTCGACGCCACGGCCACAAATGTGAGCGCAGTAGAAATGGCGATCACCGCAGCGATGCCCCATAAGTTGGCGTAGAGAATATTCTCAGCCGCGAAGACGTAAAAGAGCCCAGCCCGGAGAAGCCAGGTCGTAGCGGCAATCAACGCCAAATAGTAAACGGTCTGCAGCGCCCAGGTTCCGTAGTACTCAAGGTTGCTGGCGATCCAGTATGGCTGCTGGTTCTTCTTCGCGACGCTTGGTGACGAATCAACATCAAGTTTGGCAGCAAGTTTGCGGATGGTTGGGTTTTGGTAGATGTCCCGCATCGATATTTCAACGCCAGAGACCTTTTCACGTACCCGTGCGCAAAATTGAGCCATGAGGAGCGAGTGAGCATTCAAATCCTCGAAAAAGTCGTCCTCGACGGAGACACTTTCCAGCTCCAAGATTTCCGACAAGGCTGCCGCCAGCGCTTCTTCAATTTCGCTCTCGGCTTCGACGATATTTTCTGAACCAGACGTAAGGCGCGGCCCAACCGGTGGTGGTAGGTTCTTGCGATCCGCCTTGTCGCTCGACGTCATGGGAATTACACTGAGTGCTTCATAGTACGCCGGGACCATGTATTTGGGCAGCCGGCCACGAAGCTTCTTCGCCATCTCGGCGTGCGAAACTTTTTCTACGCCAGGTACAAGTGAGTAATAGGCGACAAGCTCTTTGGTGCCACTATCGAATTCATAGGTATCGACGACCGCTTGGGCTATTTCCGGCAGTTCGAGAAGGACAGATTCAATCTCCGTAAGCTCAATCCGATAACCGCGAATCTTGACCTGGGTATCGATCCGGCCAAGACATTCGATCTCGCCGTCCGCATTGATGCGGCCTAGATCACCCGAGCGATAAATGCGGCCTGACGGGTTGTGACTCAGGTTCAAGAAGTCTGGGATGAAGACCTTCGCTGTCAGATCATCCCGATTGAGGTAACCTTCGGCCAGCCCAATGCCGGCGATACCTATTTCACCTGTTTCACCATCAGCGAGCTGCTTATTCTCGTGCTCATCGAGAATGACGACTTGGTATGTCGGCAGCGGCACGCCAATGGTGACGGGCTTATTTGGATACAATCTAGTGACCGTTGCGGTTACGGTCGCTTCCGTCGGACCATAGGCATTTAGAATTGTGCGGCCCGGACGGTCCCAACGATCCACAAGCCCGTGGGGACAGGCTTCGCCAGACAGCAGCAGTAGTCTCAGGTCAGGAAGGTCTCGCTCGATGGTTGCCAGAAGCGTCGGCACGCAGCACATCGCCGTGATGCGCTTTTCTTGGAGAAAGTCGGCCAAGTCCTCTGCAACCAACCGCACACCGGGCTTTGCCGGTACTAGCGTGCAACCTGCGGCAAAAGGAACCCAGATTTCTTCGACGGAAAAGTCGAATGCGATCGTAAGTCCTTGGTAAACGCGGTCCCCAGGCTCATAGCCGTAAACTTCCGCAGCAACGCGCACGAAGTTTACAATGCTGGGGTGATTGATGACGACGCCCTTAGGGTTTCCCGTCGTACCGGAGGTGTAGATTATGTAGGCAAGCTGGTTTTCATCAGAGCCTTTTTCTTCCGGAGTTAAGCGGGCGGCGTCCTGCTGGTCGATTGCATTACTGTCTTCGTCCAGAAAAACCTGAGTTTGTGAAAATGGCCCAAGGATTGATTTGAAGACTGACTCGGAAACGAGCGCAGAGACATTTGCATCCTTCAGTATGAAGGCAATTCTTTCCGTTGGGAAACTACAGTCCAGGGGTACATACGCGGCGTTGATTTTAAGAACGGCAATCAACGCCACATACGTTTCGGGTGACTTATCGAACATAAGCGCCACCCTGTCGCCCGGACCTATACCGCGCGCCTTAAGGTGCCGTGCCACCTGATTAGCGCGGTTGTCCAGTTCGCGGTAAGTGTACGTAACGTTTGCGGTGACTACCGCCTCGACGGGGCCGCCAGTCTCAAGTTCATCGCAACATTGCTCGAACACATGATCGAGTCGTTCGCCCTCTATCCAACGAAGACGGCTTGCGTACTCATTGATGGGCATGTCCAACTGAGCGGTCCCCGCATTCTTATTCGGCGGCAAAGATCATAGCTGGATCGCCGTTGATGCTCCTTACGTTTTGTGCTGAGCAAACCGTTTCAAATGCGCTCCCTAGAATGTCGAGGCCTTCATCGAACTGTTCGTTCTCGATGGTGAGGGGCATCAAGCACTTGATGACCTCGTCATGAGGCCCTGAGCGCTCGATGATAAGCCCGTTCTCATAGGCCTTTGCTGAGATCATTGCCGCCTTGGCCGGGTCGATACAACGGATACCGCGCATCATTCCCCGACCGCGAACCTCGCAGAGGTCCGATGGGAAACGATCAACGAGACGTTGCAGGCGTTCACCGAGGTGTCTGCTTTTTTGAGCAATGGATTCTGTGAAGCTTGCCGAAGACCAGTAGTGCTCTATCGCTGTAGCAGCTGTCACGAAGGCATGGTTGTTGCCCCGGAAGGTACCATTGTGTTCGCCCGGCTTCCAACAGTCGATTGAGCGGTTTATCAACACAATGGCCATGGGCAGACCGAAGGCGGAAAGCGATTTCGACAGGGTTACTATGTCTGGCACTATACCTGCTGGTTCGAAACTGAAGAACGACCCCGTTCGGCCGCATCCGGCCTGAATGTCGTCAACAATCAGCAGGATATTCCGGGCACGACAGAGAGCTTGGAGGCGGCGCAGCCATTCCGTGCGTGCTGCTCTGAGCCCGCCTTCTCCCTGAACCGTTTCAAGGATAACGGCGGCTGGATCGGAGACTCCACTGGACGGGTCCGAAAGCATCATCTCCAGGTACGCAATGGTATCCACGCCATCGCCGAAGTAGCCGTCATATGGCATCGACGTAGCGTTCTGCATCGGAACGCCCGACGCATCGCGGAAGTATTTGTTGCCCGTCAATGCCACCGATCCAAGTGTGCAGCCGTGGAACCCATTAGTGAAGCTAATTATGTTTGTTCGGCCGGTGACCTTGCGGGCAAGCTTGATGGCGGCCTCAACCGCATTGGTGCCCGTCGGACCGGTGAACTGAACCACGTAGTCAAGGCCTCGTGGCTTCAAGATGAAATCATTCAGCGTGTTGAGAAAGTGTTCTTTCGCACCGGTATGAAGATCCAGACTGTGCGTAATACCATCGCCCTCAATGTACGATATCAACGCTTCCTTAAAAATTGGGTTATTATGACCGTAATTCAGCGAGCCGGCGCCAGCCAAAAAGTCCACAAATCGTCTACCTTCGGCATCCCATACTTCTGCACCGCGTGCTCGCACGAAGGTCGTTGGAAAACAGCGAGCGTAAGACTGAACTCCCGATTCGAGCCGATCAAATATAGTTGCCTGGTATGCGAGAACGGATTTACTCTTCTCTAACATCGGTGGCTTCCGCTTTGTGGTGATTCAGTGAACCTTGTAAAGGCTCAAGATGGTATGGAGACCGGTGAAATATTGTGTCTAGGTGGCACACATTCGAACCTTTTGCCGACGGTTGCAAATTGCAAACCACAACGTCCTCTCCGATATCTTTTCTTATGAATGTGAGCGCTGATTTTTCATCCCGGAATACGCCACCACGTTGCAGGTTATCGTCGGAGACGACCCAGCATGTATCGCTCACCCTGCTCACGAACACAGACCGCATCTTGACCTGACCACTGAGCTGTGACGTTGACTTTGCAGTCGATTCGACTTGGGGAATCGGAGGTTTCGCCTGAACTTTCATTTCTCCTCCCAGCACTTTTCTCCTCCCAGCACTTTTTTGTTCGGTACGAATTAAAGCCTTTTTCTTCATTCATCGGAGGCGAACAATTCGATGGATATTTTGTTGCGAGCAGACCTTCTCCGTTTGCGGCCTATCAATGCTGGGTCGCACGGTGCAGTCAACCATATTATTATCTTTGCTGTATAACATCGCAAGCTTTTTTTTCGATTCCTTCGGCTCCGAAATAGACCTTCTCGGATCAATATAGAGGTTGCCCCCACCTCGTCAGAGGGTCAAGCGTAGGGTTAGAAAAGAGTAAACGGGTGTCCAGAAACACGTTAGCCCGATCTATTCACGGTGACGCTTGAAGCATTTGTGATTACGGCAACGCACGTGGCATCTGCCGGGTTGACGGCGGGGGGATCGGGGACGCTTTTGTTACGCGTTGGCGGTTGTCGGATGAGGGTTCGCGCGGCGCGTTGGCCGCATCGCTCAAGGCGCCTGCGGGCAGAGTTGGCGGGCGATGAGGGCCAGCGCATCGGCGTGCGGCAGATGGGCCGGGAACGACAGCTTAATCCTGGTTAGCAGTTCCTCGACGCGGCAGGCGATCTTCACCAGCATTGAGCGGATCGTGGCGAACGTCGCTCCGCGCCAGCGTGATCGTTTCGGCGCTGCCATCCGCACGGAGTGCAGCAACCAGTAGGACCCTTGATGCAGAAAGAGGCGGAACTGGTTGGCCTGCCAGCGGTGGCAGGCAGTCTTGTCGGATCGCGTGTAGAGCTTGAGGTCCTTGATCAGGTTCTCCATCCGCCCGCGCGCGCAGTAGACCTTCTCGTAAAGCACCTTGCCCCGGCCGGGCAGGTTGGTGACGATGAAGCGCACGTCGGTACCGAGCGCGGTCGCCTCCACATGGGCGATGACCTTCTCGCAGGCTGACCAGGAGCCTGCCGCGTACGCAAACTGATGGAACCGGCGCACGCGCGCGAGCCCCGGCTTCCAGCGCCAGCGGCATTGCTGGTGCCAATGTGCGGCGCGCGCCTCCAGCGTGCGGTTCGTCGGAAGCCCGAGGATGTAGTCGCAGCGCATTGTGCGCAGAAGGTCGAGCACCTCGGGCGCGCAGTAGTGGCCGTCACCACGGATGAGAATGGCGACGTCAGGCCAGTGCTTGCGGATGCGGCGGATCGCAGGTCGCAACACACGAGCGATTTCGGCGCCAGCCGGTCTCTTGCCCGGCCGGATCAGCGACAGGATCGGCTTGCCCGAGTTCGCTTCGAAGATATGGATGGGCTGGAAGCAATACCCGCCGGCGTGCGTGTTGAACAAGGCGAGCTGCTGCCCGCCGTGGACCCTGTCGTCGGTATCGTCGATGTCTAGTACGATGGAGGCCGGCGGGGCTGCGTAGGTCTTGCAGAACAGGTGGATGAGCCCCATGCCGATCGAAAAGAGAGAGCGCGTATCGCCGAGGTTCTCCAGCCGCGAGATGGTCGGCTGGCTCGGCAGTCCGGCACCGCTTTCAGGCGCACGCTCGCAGGTGTCAATGGGCCATGAACTTTCCTCGTATGTGGGCTTTCAATTTTCCCTAGGTGGCGGTTGAGCGTTATCGGGGATCATCCGTTTTCAAGATCCGCGGGCTTCTTTCCTGTTGGGCGCGCGCGCCGTTTGGTTTGCTGCGGCGGGTTGATGGACGGTCTTGCGCGGATGTTTTCCGGCACGAGATCGGCGTGTTGGCGAAGGCGATAGCTGGAGCCTTCGATCTGGATGACGATCGCGTGGTGGAGGAGGCGGTCGAGAAGGGCCGTGGCGACAACATGGTCGCCGAACACTTCTCCCCATTCGGCGAAGCCGCGGTTCGATGTCAGGATCATGGCGCCTTTTTCGTA
>Ga0209346_1001466_pt1 | contig 12834 bp, 10 predicted proteins | sample AutmiccommunBRH9_FD_187381 | JGI IMG/M metagenome (GOLD analysis project Ga0209346, IMG submission 187381) | Deep subsurface microbial communities from Mt. Terri, Switzerland - Autotrophic microbial communities BRH/9 (SPAdes) (version 2) | ecosystem: Environmental > Aquatic > Deep subsurface >...
TTCTTCTGCGCCGCAGCCAGACCCTTGGTCCGCAACAGGTCGACCGCTGCTTCAATGTCGCCATTGGTTTCGTTCAGTGCCTTCTTGCAATCCATCATGCCCGCACCGGTGCGCTCGCGCAGTTCTTTCACTGCTGCTGCTGTAATAGCCATTATTCGTTCCTCAATTTCTTGACCGGGAAATGTGAAATCGGGGCGACAAACATGCCGCCCCTCTTATGTTCGTTACAGCCAATATATGACCGCAGAAAGAAGCTTCAAGTTCAGGCTTTTTCGTCTGCCTTTTCTTCGTCTTTCTTCGCATCAGCTTTTTCGGGTGCAGCCTTTTCGGGAACCGCTTTCTCGTCAGCCTTTGGCTCTGCCGCAGCAGGTGCCTTGCCAGCCTGTTCCATTTCGGCTGCTATTTCGGCAATATCGGCAACTGCCGCTTCTTCTCCGGAAACCATCGCGCTGGCATTGGCTTCGCTCGATACAATCTGCTCGACCGGAGGCGCGACCGCTGCGCCAAGATCTTCGCCCGCTGCAACCGAAGCGTCCTGGCCGCCCTTGGTCGCTGCAGCCGCTACCGACTCACAATAGAGACGAATGGCGCGTGCCGCATCGTCATTGCCGGGAACCGGGAAAGCGATATTGCTTGGATCAACATTGGAATCGAGAATGGCGACAACCGGAATACCCAGAACATTGGCTTCCTTGATAGCCAGTTCTTCCTTGTTGGCATCGATCACGAACATCACGTCGGGAATACCGCCCATGTCACGGATACCGCCCAGCGAAAGCTCCAGCTTGGTGTGCTCGCGCGTCATTTGCAGGACTTCTTTCTTGGTAAAGCCCGCGGTATCTCCACCGAGCTGCTCTTCCAGAGTCTTCATCCGGCGAATCGAGTTGGAAATGGTCTTCCAGTTGGTCAGCATGCCGCCGAGCCAGCGATGGTTGACGAAATGCTGGCCGCTGGCGCGGGCTGCTTCGGCAATAGGCTCCTGCGCCTGACGCTTGGTACCGACGAACAGGACCTTGCCGCCGGCCGAAACGGCGTTGGCGATAAAGTCTAGCGCCCGTGCGAACAGGGGCACGCTCTGCGAGAGGTCAAGAATGTGGACGCTGTTGCGGGCGCCGAAGATATATGGTTTCATCTTCGGGTTCCAGCGGTGGGTCTGGTGGCCGAAATGTGCTCCGGCTTCGATCAATTGCTGTAGGGTGACGACAGGGGCCGCCATAATATTTCTCCTTATCCGGTTATGCCTCTGGAAAGCTGAGAACCTCAAACGACCTGAAAGACCGCCATTGGCACCGGTATGAGTGCTTTCCATGTGGAATGAGCGTGCCGTTAAGGGGAAGCGGACCAAATTGCAACCCCAAACTGGTCTACGGGAAAACAGACAGCCCACCCACCCGGGACGGCTTCTCACCAGGACGACCTGCGGATGGACCGATGGCTGCCTCTGCCCCCAGAAAGTTCGACTCGCGCGGTAATAGGGTTCTCCGGCATTACGATGTTAAGTATGTTTCCCGAGTTCCGTTCTTCCGCTATGGATGGTATCCACATTTTCCATTGCTTGGAACCTGATCGCTTGGTCCTATCGAGTGGAAGCTGCGGGCCATATGCGGAATTGAAAGATAGTGATGATTATGAATTGGACAGCCAAGGCAGAAACGGCAAACCTGAACCATGACCCATCGCCAAAGAAAAGAGTTCATCCATGACTGCAACCGAAACCCGCACCCGCTATTCGTCCCTTTCCATTCTCCTCCATTGGGCAATGCTGCTGCTGATAACGGCGGTTTATACCTGCATCCTGCTACGCGAATATTATCCCAGAGGCAGTGACTTTCGGGAGGGCCTGAAGAGCTGGCATTTCATGCTCGGCCTGTCGGTGCTGCTGCTCGTGATTATCCGGATCATCGCGCGGCTCCTTGCCGCGAAGCCACCCATCAAGCCGGAACCGCCGGCCTGGCAAATGATGCTGGCAAAATTCACCCATTTCGCGCTTTATGCGTTCATGCTGGCGATGCCGGTTGCGGGCTGGCTGATCCTCAGCAGCGCGGACAAAACCATTCCGTTCTTCGGGCTGGAACTGTTTCCGCTGATCGCACCGAACGAGGCCCTGTCGGAACAGATCGAGGAGTTGCACGAGACGGTCGGCACCGTCGGATATTATCTGATCGGCCTGCACGCCTTCGCGGCCCTGTTCCATCATTATGTGGTCAAGGACAACACGCTTCGTCGCATGCTTCCCGGACGACGGTAGATTTTGTTGGCCGGGGCAACGAAGATGCCCGCTGCCATCAGGATAAACAGGCAGGTTGCAGATAGCGCTTGACAATGAGAACAGATATGGAACATTAAGGGTTCATTGATAGAACGAATGGAACCTTCACATGCTCAGTATCGCTATCTCGACTTTTTTTGCACTCGCATTTCTCGGCGCTGCTGCTGTCATTGCGATGATGTTCATTCAATATCGGGACAGGATTGTCAGCGTCCTTGAAGCGGAACTGCAGTCCGACCGGGCCGAGGCCGCTTTTCCTTCATCGCCCTATCGCCACCGCACCGTCAAAGTGCCGCAGCTTATGACCCAGCATCGTTCGCTGCAGCCCGCTCCGCTGCGCGCTGCCGCTTGACCTTGGCATAGCTGCGGACGCTGAACGGTATCAAAACAAGATAGCCGATACTGATGGCGGACAGCATGATCCAGGGTGAATTGATCAGCGCCACGCCGGTCAAGGCAATGACCGCGATGGCTTCCAGCCTTATATTCTTGCGCAAACGCAGGGAAGACCAGCTGAAGGTCGCGGTGTTCGAAAGCATCAGAAAAGCGATCAGCACGATCCAGGGTGAAACCAGCGCATAATGACGAAAAATATCCTCGCCGGTGATCATCCACAGATAGAGCGGCAGCATGGCCAGTCCGGCACCGACCGGTGCCGGGATACCGGTCAAAAATCCGGCTGACTTGTGCGGCTGGTCATCGGCATCGATCAAGGCGTTGAACCGGGCCAATCTGAGCGCACAGGCGACAACCATCGTCAGCGCCAGCACCCAGCCAAATTGCGGCATATATTGGGTGGACCACAGGAACATTACCAGAGCAGGCGACACGCCGAAGGCGATCACGTCCGACAGCGAGTCCAGCTCGGCACCGAATCGACTCTGCGCATTCAGCAGACGCGCAACGCGCCCATCCAGGCCATCCAATATCCCGGCCAGCACGATCGATGCGGCGGCCAGCACCCACTGATCCATATAGGCAAAGCGGACGCTGCTCAGGCCAACGCAAAGAGCCAGCGCGGTCACCGCGTTGGGTACAAACGCGCGCAGCGGAATGCCGCGCTCTGGCCGTTTCAACGAACCTTTTTTAGCCATCAGCCTTGCCGCAATCCGCTATCAGGCCGGCAGTTATCATTGACCTACGCCCTCGATCTCTTTCATCTCGCCAACCACCGCGAGCACCGTTTCACCGGCGATTGCCCGTTGTCCGAGAACGACATTGGGGGTTGTTCCCTTCGGCAGATAGACGTCGACCCGGCTGCCGAAACGAATCAGTCCGATTCGCTGACCAACAGCAACAAAATCGCCTTCCTTGACAAAGGTCATGATCCGGCGCGCCACCAGGCCCGCGATCTGGGTAAAGCCGACCTTGAGGCCATCATTGCGTTCTACCAGAAAATGCTGCCGCTCGTTTTCATCGCTCGCCTTGTCCAGGTCGGCGTTCAGAAATTTGCCGGAAATATAGGCCTGGCGCTTGACCGTGCCTTCGATCGGGGTGCGGTTGACGTGCACGTCGAACACGCTCATGAAAATCGAAACCCGGATCAGTTCCTCGTCGCCGAGTCCGCCCTCACCCCGCAATTCCACCGGCGGCTTCACCGGCTTGATCAGATTTACCAAGCCATCGGCGGGCGCGATGATATATTTTCCGTCGAGCGGCGTGACCCGTTTCGGATCACGGAAAAATACCAATATCCAAGCGGTAATGGCCGCCATCGGCCAGGCCAGCGTCTCCCATGCCATGAATGCAAAAAACAGGGTGATGGCCGCAGCGATTACCGCGAATTTGCGGCCTTCAGGATGAACCGGAGGGAAAGACCATTTGGCTTCACCCAGCCCCTTGTTTGAAAATTTTTCGATTGCCATGGATGCTACTTAGTGTCGGCGCCTTGTTCTGACAACTCTCCCGTTGATATATTGGATTTTCGGCGATGCCATTTCGTGCCCGCGACCGACAATCCCCGCGCACAACTCTAGGTTGAACAAATGACAATCTTTGCTAAGAGGCTCGCAACATCATTCCTCCCTTATGCTCCCGTTTCAGGAAAGAATTAAACGATATGTCGAAAATCAAGGTCAAAAACCCGGTCGTCGAAATTGATGGCGACGAAATGACACGGATCATCTGGCAATGGATTCGCGAACGGTTGATTGAACCCTATCTCGACATTGACCTGCATTATTATGATCTCTCGATCGAAGTCCGCGACGACACCAATGACAAGATCACCGTCGATGCGGCCAATGCGATCAAGAAGCATGGCGTGGGCGTGAAATGCGCGACCATCACGCCGGATGAAGACCGGGTCGAGGAATTCGGCCTGAAGCGGATGTGGAAATCGCCCAATGGCACGATCCGCAACATCCTTGGCGGTGTCGTATTCCGCGAACCGATCGTGATCGACAATGTGCCGCGTCTGGTGCCCGGCTGGACCGATCCCATCGTCGTTGGCCGTCATGCCTTTGGTGACCAGTATCGCTGCACCGACTTCAAGGTCCCGGGCCCCGGCAAGCTGCGCCTGATCTGGGAAGGCGACAATGGCGACACGATCGACGAGGAAGTGTTCCAGTTCCCGTCCCCGGGCATTGCCATGGCGATGTACAATCTCGACGACTCGATCCGGGACTTTGCCCGCGCATCGATGAACTATGGCCTGAACCGCGAATGGCCGGTCTACCTGTCGACCAAGAACACGATCATGAAGGCCTATGACGGGCGCTTCAAGGATCTGTTCGAGGAAATTTTCCAGGCCGAATTCAAGGACAAGTTCGACAAGGCGGGAATCACCTACGAACATCGCCTGATCGACGACATGGTCGCCTCGGCGCTGAAATGGAGCGGCAAGTTCGTCTGGGCCTGCAAGAATTATGACGGCGACGTCCAGTCCGACACGGTCGCGCAGGGCTTCGGCTCGCTCGGCCTGATGACCTCGGTGCTGATGACGCCCACCGGCGACTGCGTAGAGGCGGAAGCGGCGCATGGCACCGTCACCCGCCACTATCGCCAGCACCAGCAGGGCAAGGCGACCTCGACCAATCCGATCGCCTCGATCTTTGCCTGGACGCGCGGCCTGATCTATCGCGGCAAGTTCGATGACACGCCGGATGTGACGCGTTTCGCTGAAACCCTGGAGCGGGTCTGCATCCAGACGGTAGAAAATGGCGACATGACCAAGGATCTGGCGATCCTGATCGGACCCGACCAGTCCTGGATGACGACCGAGCAGTTTTTCGAAGCGGTGCGTTCCAATCTCGAAACCGAAATGCAGAACTGGAAATAGTCAGTTCCGGAGACCTGCGGCTTCGGGCGACTGGATATCCTCCCGCCCGAAGCCCATCCCGACGATCCGCCCCGGGATACGACGCAAAAGCGGCAGCCGGTTGAGTAATCGCAACAGGAAAAAAGGTTTCTCGATGGGTCTTGTGCGCCGCAACAGCGGCGCGATCACCCTGTCCTGCGCCAGTTTCTGAAAGGCCTGCATCCGGCGCACCGGCCTGATCCGGCGGCGGTAGACCTGTTCCAGCCATGGATCCGGATCGTCTCCCCTGGACATCGGCCCCGTCAGGACATTAGCAGCGGTGACAGCATCCTGAACGGCGATATTGATGCCGACACCGGCAATCGGGGACATCGCGTGCGCCGCATCGCCAATGACCAGCAAGCCGGGCCGATGCCAGCGCTCCAGCCGGTCCAGCGCCACTTCCAGCATCTTGACCTGATCCCAGCTGGTGATCTGGTCGAACGCTGCGCCCAGGTCGGGCACGAGGGAACGCAGGCTGGCGCGAAAGGCGTCCAGCCCGGCTTCCCTTACCCTGTTGGCCTGTCCCTTGTTGAACAGGAAGGCGCACTGATAATAGTCCTGGCGATCGATCATCACCATGAACCGCCCGGCCTGCACCGTACCGAAAATATCGCCGCCATGGTCATTGGGCTTGTCTATACGGAACCAGAACACGTCCATCGGCGCGCCGATATTGCGCAGCGGCAGCGCTGCCTTGTCGCGCAACACCGACCGCCTGCCGTCGGCTGCAATCACCAGCTTCGCATACAGCTTATCACCGCTCCGGGTTTCGACCCCGCAAACACGGCCCGCCCCATCCTCGACCAGTTCGGCGGCCTCGCTTTGCATATGCAGGCTGAAGCCGCGATATTGCCCTGCCTGCCCGGCAATGAATTCCAGCAAATCCCATTGCGGCATCATCGCGATATAGGGGGCCCGGACCGGCAAGTGCCGGAAATCGAGCACTTTCATCTTGCGACCGGCAATATGGATCGATGCCTGATCCACTCTGCTGTGCGGCACCCTGAGCAATTGATCGAGCAGACCCAGCTGATCGAAAAGCTCGAGCGTGGACGGGTGCACCGTGTCACCCCTGAAATCACGAAGGAAATCGCCATGTTTCTCCAGCACGGCCACGTTCAAGCCGGCACGCGCGAACAGCAATCCCGCCATCATCCCGGCGGGACCGCCGCCAACGATCAAAATGTCGCGTTCATTGTCCTTCATTGACCGTCTCCCCAATGTAATCTGCTGACAAATAGCATGCTTCGTATATAGAGTTCCAATATGCACAGTCCGCTCGACAATCCCGCTTTCATTGATGCCATCGTGATACTTGGCGCAGCCGGGATCGTGATCCCCGCCTTCACCCGTTTCCGGATCACGCCGATCATCGGCTTCATTCTGGTCGGCCTGCTACTCGGACCGTCAGGCCTCGGGTCACTGCAAGGTCAGTATGAATGGCTCAGATTTGTCACGATCAGTGATCGCGAATCCATCGAGCCTTTTGCCGAGATGGGCATCATATTGCTTTTGTTTTCCATCGGACTCGAACTGTCGTTCAAGCGGCTGTGGTCGCTGCGCCGGCTTGTCTTTGGTGTCGGTGCGGCGGAGTTGCTGGCCTCCGGTCTGATCATCGGTTCGGTGCTCTATCTGCTTGGCCAGAATGCACCGGGAGCGCTGGGCCTTGGCCTCGCTCTGGCCCTGTCCTCGACCGCTCTGGTCCTGCCCATGTCGGGCACTAAAAGCCCGGTCGGCCGCGCGGCCCTCGCCATGCTTCTGTTCGAGGATGTTGCCATCGTCCCGATCATTTTCCTGCTCGGTGCCATTTCGCCGGCGATAACCGCCGATGGCGGCTGGGATGATCTGGGCAAGACCCTGCTGATGGGCGGCGCCGTGATCATCGGCATGCTGGTACTCGGTCGCCTTCTGCTGCCGCGAATTTTTGCCCAGGCGGCGCGGACCAAGAGCCCGGAACTGTTCCTCGCCGTCAGCTTGCTGGTCATCATCCTGGCCAGCCTGGCGACGGCAGCGACCGGCCTGTCGCCGATCGTCGGGGCCCTGCTCGCCGGCCTGCTGATCGCGGAAACCGAATATCATGGCGAGGTCGAAGTCATCACCCAGCCATTCAAGGGCCTCGCGCTCGGGGTTTTCCTGATCACCGTGGGCATGCAGGTCGATATTCGCGTCGTGCTGGAAAATTGGGCCAGCCTGCTCACCGCGGTCGTCGGCGTGGTGCTGGTCAAGGCCGCCGTCACCGGCGGCTTGCTCCGATTCGCCGGTGCCCGTCCCGGCACCGCGACCGAAGCCGGCGTATTGATGGCCAGTCCCTCGGAAACCACTTTGATCGTCCTGGCCGCAGCGACGCAGGCGCAGCTCATTCAACCCCAAACGGCAGCCTTCTGGCAGATCGTCACTGCAATCGGCCTCACGATCACCCCATTGCTGGCCCGCTTCGGACATGACATCGCCCGGCGGATGGAGATGCGCAGCGACGGCGGCCCGGCACCGGACGAGCAGCCGGTCGAAGCCCAGCAGACAATCATCATCGGCTTTGGCCGGGTCGGGAAACTGGTCGCGGAACTGCTGAAGACCCACAACCAGAAATTTCTGGCGGTGGAATCAAATATTGACGCCGTCGCCAGGGCGCGGCGCGAGGGCTATCCGATCATTTTCGGCAATGTGTCGCGCAACGAAATGCTCGATCGGCTGCGCCTGGGCCATGCCAAGGCGCTGGTGCTGACGATGGACGAGCCTGTGCTGTCGGTACAGATCGTCAAGAAGGTTCGGGCCTGGGTTCCGGACCTGCCGATCATTGCCAGGGCACGGGACATCGAACATGCGGCCGAGCTCTATCAGGCCGGCGCCACCAATGCCGTGCCGGAAGCTTTGGAAGGTTCGCTGCAACTGTCAGAAGCGGTGCTCGTCGAAAATGGTGTCGCCATGGGACCGGTCATTGCCTCGATCCACGAATTGCGGGATATCTACCGCAAGCAGATCCAGGAAGACGGCGACCTGGAACAGGAACCCAAGCTAAAGTCGATGAGCACTGCCATCGGACAGGCGACCGCCGACGATCTGGTGCCCGACGGGCTCAGCCCGCAAGAACAGACCTGATCGCCGCGATTGCGTCGTCTGCCCTGGCACCATCGGGCCCGCCGCCCTGAGCCATGTCCGGACGACCACCGCCGCCCTTTCCGCCAACCGCCGCCACACCGGCCTGAACCAGCTCCACGGCGCTAAACCGCCCGGTCAGATCATCGGTTACACCGACGGCCACGGTGGCCCGGCCATCATTGACCGCCACCAACGCGCTGACGCCGCTCGACAGCTGTTTCTTTGCCTGATCCACCAGTCCGCGCAATTCCTTGGGATTGAGACCCTGAATCACCTGCCCGGCAAAGGCGATATCACCTATATCCTCGGTCTCCGCCGCTTTCGCGCCACCACCGTCGCCAGCCAGCGCCAGGGCCTTTTTCGCTTCGGTCAGTTCGCGTTCCAGCTTCTTGCGTTCCTCGACCAGGGTCGCGACGCGATCAACCGCTTCCTCGGGCGAGGCCTTGAGCGTTGCCGCTATTGTCTTCAGCTTCGCATCCCGGTCGGTGAGCCACAAGCGAGCCGCCTCTCCGGTCAGTGCCTCAATTCTGCGGACACCGCTGGCTACAGCCGATTCGCCGATGATCACCATCACCCCGATATCCCCGAGCGCGTGGACATGGGTACCGCCGCACAGTTCGACCGAATAATCCAGATCGGCGTCCCGACCCATAGACAGCACGCGCACTTCGTCGCCATATTTTTCGCCAAAGAGCGCCAGCGCGCCGGCGGCAACCGCCTCGTCGGGGCTCATCAGACGCGTCGTGACCGCGCTGTTGCCGCGGATTTGCGCATTCACATCGGCTTCCACGGCTTTCAGTTCCGCATCGGTCAGGGCCGACACGTGCGAGAAATCGAAGCGCAGACGATCCGGCGCCACCAGGCTGCCCTTCTGCGTCACATGGTCGCCCAGATGATGCCGCAGCGCCTTGTGCAGTAAATGAGTTGCGCTGTGATTGGCGCGCAGTGCGCTGCGCCGATCGCCATCGACGGCGAGATGAACGCTGTCGCCGACCGACACCGATCCGGAGCGTATTTCTAGCTGGTGAGCATGCAGGCGTCCCAGCGGTTTGCGGGTGTCGGTGACCGTGGCGTGAAAGCCGTCCGCGCCGGATATCGTGCCGGCATCCCCCATCTGGCCGCCGCTTTCGCCATAGAATGGCGTCTGGTTGGTCAGCAGGATGACCGTATCGCCGCTTTCGGCGGTCTCGATTTCCGCTCCTTCCCTGACGAGCGCGACGACCACGCCCTCGCCTTCTTCCGATGTATAGCCGGTGAATTCGGTGCTGCCCTCGCGCTCGGCAATGTCGAACCAGACCGCATCGGAGGCCTGGTCTCCCGAGCCTTTCCAGGCGGCGCGGGCAGCGGCTTTCTGTTCCGCCATCGCCTTGTCGAAGCCTTCACGGTCGACGCCGAGGGAACGCGCGCGCAATGCGTCCTCGGTCAGATCATAGGGAAAACCGAACGTGTCATAAAGCTTGAAGGCCGTTTCGCCCGGCAGAACATCGCCCTCACCCATTTCGGCGATCTCTGCATCCAGCAGTTTCAGGCCATTGGCCAGCGTCTGCCGGAAATTGGTTTCCTCGCGCAGCAGCGTTTCCTCGATCAACGGCTTGGCCCGGATCAGTTCGGGAAAGGCATTGCCCATTTCACCGGTCAGAGCGCCAACCATCCGGTGCATCAGCGGATCGGCAGCCCCCAGCAGATGGGCATGGCGCATGGCCCGCCGCATGATCCGCCGCAGCACATAGCCGCGGCCTTCGTTCGATGGCAGTACGCCGTCGGCGACGAGAAAGGAGGAGGCGCGCAGATGATCGGCAATCACCCGGTGACTGGCCTGATTGTCGCCGGTGGTGATGGTACCGGTCAGCGATCCGGATTCGGCGATCAGTGCCTTGAAAAGGTCGATGTCGTAATTGTCGTGCACGCCCTGCATGACCGCGGCGACCCGTTCCAGCCCCATGCCGGTGTCGATCGACGGCTTGGGCAGATCGACGCGGTCGCCCTCGCCGCGCTGGTCATATTGCATGAACACCAGATTCCAGATCTCGACAAAGCGATCGCCGTCCTCGTCCGGGCTGCCCGGAGGGCCACCGGCGATATGCGCGCCATGGTCGTAGAATATCTCGCTGCACGGACCGCAGGGGCCGGTGTCGCCCATCGACCAGAAATTGTCGCTGGTCGCGATGCGGATGATCCGTTCCTCCGGCAGGCCGGCGATCTTCTTCCACAGGTCGAAGGCTTCGTCGTCGGTATGGAAAACGGTCACGGTCAGCCGGTCCGGCGATATGCCCCAGACTTTGGTGATCAGGGTCCAGGCATGGTCGATCGCCTGCTCCTTGAAATAGTCGCCGAACGAGAAATTGCCCAGCATTTCAAAGAATGTGTGATGGCGAGCGGTATAGCCGACATTGTCGAGGTCATTGTGCTTGCCGCCGGCGCGGACGCATTTCTGGCTCGACGTGGCCGTGGCATAGCTGCTTTTCTCGACGCCGGTGAAGATATTCTTGAACGGCACCATGCCCGCATTGATGAACATCAGCGACGGGTCATTATAGGGAATGAGCGGCGCAGACGGCACGATCTCGTGACCGTGGCCGGCGAAATAGTCGAGGAAAGACCGTCTTATATCATTGGTTGTTTGCATGAAATCGACTTAGGCGAGCGATCTGCCGTTGACAATCCCGAGAATGGACCAAAACCCGTTCAAGCCTGCAGGACCATGTCAGGCATAGGCATAGGGCCCGCCTTTTTCGAGTGCGATCTGATATTGGGGACGGGCGTGAATGCGCTCCAGCCAGGCGAGCAGGTTGGGATAGCGTGCGTCCAGCCCGGCGCGCGACTTGCAGGCCTCGAGCGGGAAGCTCATCATGATGTCTGCGGCGGTCAGTTCATCACCGGCAAAATAATCGCGGTCGGCAAGCTCGGTTTCCAGCCATACCAGCAGGTCGGTGACCATCTGGCCAACCGGCTTGCGCGCCGGCAGACCCAGCAGGCCGAGGCGGCCAACCACCAGCAGTCCGTAAAGCGGCGGCATCATCGAGCCCTCCGCGAAATGCAGATATTGGGTATAAAGGCGCGCGCCCTTTGCATCATCCGGTGCGCCCAGCTTGCCGTCGGCCTTCTCGACCAGATATTCGGCAATGGCCGCGGTCTCGATGATCACTTCGCCACCGTCCTCGATCATCGGCGACTTGCCGAGCGGATGGATTGCCTTCAGGCTGTCCGGCGCCTTCTGGGTCTTGGGATTGCGCTCGTAGCGCTTGATTTCATAAGGCAGGCCCAGTTCCTCGAGCAGCCAGATGATCCGCTGCGAGCGGCTGTTTTCGAGATGGTGGATGGTGATGGTCATATTGGCCTTCCGGAAATTTCAAAGTTTGTGAAGTTGCCGCCAAGGCAAGCGTTGTCAGGGGTCAAATGTCAATCTTTTCCAACATTTGACCGATCCGGCGCAACTGAAAGCGGGCCAATGAAAACGGGCCGTCCTTGCAGCCGGGGGACAGAAGGACGGCCCTATGCCAGGGATCGCCTCGGGGGAGAGTGATCCGGCAAAACCGGGTTTTTTATTGCATCGGTGGAAGCAACGGTTAGCAACGGTCAGGAAATTCCCCCTGTCGCCGCGATGATGGTCAAATCATCTATTCGTCATCATCGCCGTCGTCCGCCTTGCCAATCGGGCCGGTCATCATTTCCTCGGCGACTGCTTCCTGCTTGCCGCGGATCTGGTTTTCCAGCTTGGCCATCATCTCCGGATTCTCGAGCAGGAAGCGTTTCGAATTTTCGCGCCCCTGGCCGATGCGGACCGAGTCATAGGAGAACCAGGCACCCGATTTTTCGACAACGCCGGCTTTCACACCAAGATCGATAATCTCGCCGACCTTGGAAATGCCCTGGCCGTACATGATGTCAAACTCGACCTGCTTGAACGGCGGTGCGACCTTGTTCTTGACGACCTTGACGCGGGTGGTATTGCCGACGATATCGTCGCGTTCCTTGATCTGGCCGGTGCGGCGGATATCCAGCCGGACCGACGCATAGAATTTCAGCGCATTGCCGCCCGAGGTGGTTTCCGGATTGCCGTACATCACGCCGATTTTCATGCGGATCTGGTTGATGAAGATCACCATGCATTTCGAGCGGCTGATCGAGCCGGTCAGCTTGCGCAGCGCCTGGCTCATCAGCCGGGCCT
>Ga0209346_1001467_pt1 | contig 12814 bp, 10 predicted proteins | sample AutmiccommunBRH9_FD_187381 | JGI IMG/M metagenome (GOLD analysis project Ga0209346, IMG submission 187381) | Deep subsurface microbial communities from Mt. Terri, Switzerland - Autotrophic microbial communities BRH/9 (SPAdes) (version 2) | ecosystem: Environmental > Aquatic > Deep subsurface >...
AGCCCCATGACATTCGTGTTCGGGCGGGCGTAGCCGATCATTCCGCCGGCAAACCAGCCGTTTTCCGGATCGACGAGGGCTTCGCCGATGCGGCCGCTCGGGGAAACTATGCCAAAGCCATTCACCGCTTCGGTGCTCTGGTGAAGGAAGCCGCCCTCGATGCCGACTATAGTTCCCTCGATGACCGGCGACGTCCCCATATCGGCGAGCGCCGCGGTGGAACCAAGTGTGAGGATAACACCCGCGGTCAAGAGGCTGGATCGTGTTAATAAACTCATCACGTACTCTTTCAAACTGTCTACTCGAGTCGGTATGGCGGTGTAGCATTCGCCCACCACCGACATTTGCGGCAACCATGCGCTTACCAAGTTAGCGGCTGCAACAGTTCATCAGAGACCATAGCAATTTTTCTGGGGGCCATTGGCCGGACAGCAACGTCGACGCAGAATATCCGGGCAAAATTATTTTAAGAATCTCGACCGACTTAAAAATAATGCTTGCTGTGCCGGAAATTTTGTTGGAATGCGCACTGTACACCGCGTCGCGGCCATGGATCGCGCCGTGGGCTTCGTGTTGCCCCAAAGCGATCAATCATGTCGCATGGCAAGGCGGCGCGGTGCTGGATCAGGACACGCTCAGCGGCCGGCCGATCGCTGGAAAATGATCATTTGCTTCGTATCACTGTGGCTCGTGGGTGGTTCGTCAGTTCGCGAAATCGCTATAGGCGAGAGTGGGGGGTTGTTACCTCGTAACGCAGCTGACGTGCAGATATACGAAGACAGCCGCATCTTGCGACGCGGCTGCCAGAGTGTTGGTGAGCATCCAAACAAAACTTGCACGCTCTGTTACCCAAAAGTCAGACCACTATGAAGTCAACGTCCGCTTGCGCGATGCCCATTACGCGCGCCGGTTACATCATCGGCTGGTCCGGGTTCACGGTGATGTCGATTGCGCCGACGATGGTGACCGTGTCGCCATCGGCGTCCATCAGGGCGAGGTCGTAGTCCAAGTCGATTGGATCGCCGGTGGTGGATGTTTCTACTGCGAGGCCTCCGACCGAGAACGTATTATTTTGTATCGTTACGTTGTCAATCTCAAGCCTGTTGAACCCATCGGCGGTTTCAACGGAAATGAACTGTCCTTCGATCAGATTATCGATGGTCACAGAACCATCCATGAGGAAGTCGAAATCGAAGCCGCCTTCCGATCCATCTCCTTCCACCAGAGTCCGCTCAGCAAGAACCGTCGTCCCATCCGAGCCAAAGACCGTCACGACTGTGATTGTATCGGTTGCGTCCTCCGTCAGATCCTCATCGTCGTCGGCGTCGTATACCCTTACATTGATATCCACCTCTGTTCCCGGTGCGCCCGGTACCACTTCATGAACTTCAAAACGAGCACCGTTGACTGTTTCGTGATCGTCAATGACGAACTGGTTTCCGACAATTGTAAATGAACCATAGTCGATACGCAGTACCGGGTCCGAGGGCGAGATGGACTGCCCCATGCCGACACCGATGTCGTCAGCATCGCTGTTGATAGTCTGACCAACGAGATCGGTATTGTTGGTGATGTCTCCGGGGGTCACGAGGAGTTCCAGTCCGGCCATTTGCGTGGCTGGGTCCAACATCGCGTCGCTGCCTATCAGCTTGAATGTCGGATTGCCCGCCGCTCCAGTGCCTGACAAGTCGGAGAACTCAACGCCGGCTCCGTTATCGATCGGCTGGTGGATGGTGACCTTGTACTTGTCGTCCGCCACCATGATGTCGCCGTCGAGTTGCAGCTCCACGGTGAAGACCTTGGTGCCGCCCATCATCGGATCGCCGACCCAGCCCTCCAGCGTCATGTCGTTGTCGGTGAGGTAGAGGATGATGGGATTTCCACCGGACGTCAGGTTAACGGTCATGCCGTTGATCACGCCGGTTGCGGGCGTCGTACCGCTGACGATGTTGGCGAAGGTCAGCTTACCGGGCTGATCGGCGCCGACATTGTCATCGATGTTGGAGTCCGCATCCAGGAACCCGATGATCATTTCGTCGACAGTGTTTTCAAGGGACACCGCGAATGGGTCGATCACCACGGGCAGGTCGTCGTCGATGAGGGCGGTGAAGGAGGTGGTGGCTTCCTCGTTGCAGTCGTCGGTGATGGTGACGTCGACCGTGAACGTCAGGTCATCCTCGGTATTGTCGCCAAGATGTTTGACGGACTGAACGAGGAACAGCTCGTAGTCGAAGCCGGTTGCCGTGATGTTCGTGACCTCGATGCGGAACACGACGTCCATCTGGTTCATGCCGCCGAAGCCGATCAGCGTGTTGGTCATGTCGTCCCAGACGGTGTTCACCGGCGTGACACCGTCGAGCTTGATGATGCCTGTCGATACGACCGACAGCACCACGGTCGCCGTCGTTGCACCTGCGCTCAGCGTGTAGGCGACCGACCCCGTGGGCACCGGCACCAACAGATCGCCATTGGCCATGTCGCCGTTGCCGTTCGGCAGGTCGTCCTCGTCGACTGACACGTCCGTCGGGGCCGTCGTAATGACGATGTCGGAGCCCTCGGATGTCACCGTGAAGGTGGCTTGCGAAGAGTCCCCGTCGGCGTCGAAGATCGTATAGGTGAAGGTTTCGACGAGCGTCTCGCCGATGTCGAGGTCGGCGGCGGCGGTGTTGTTCGTATAGGTGATGTTGCCCATCGCATCGACGCTGACGGTGCCGCCCATGTCGCCCATCGCATCGATCACGACCGGGTCCATTGCACGGGGACCGTCGGCACCGAACTTGTCGTTGGCGAGAAGATTGGCCAACGTGCCGATGATGGTACCGTCTTTGGTTTCACATTCGGCGACGGTCGCGATGTTCGGATCGTCGACCGCCAGCGGCACGTCGTCATCGAAGGTGGCTTTGAGCGTGCCGGTGGCTTCGCTGCCGTCGCTGTCCTTGACGACGTAGGGAATGTCGAGGAGCGCGTCGTTTTCATCGTCGGCCATGTCGTCGATGTGCAGGACGTTGTCCTTCAGCGTCAGCGTGAAGGCGCCGGTCATGGCATCGGTGATTTCGACGGTGAACAACTCGCCGCGCGGGCCGGTCGCCGTCAAAAGCAGGCCGCCGTTCGACACCGCATAGGTCACCGTCTCCTGGCCAACGCTGGCCATCGTGCCGTGTAGCGTGTCGGAGAAGCAGAAGCCGCCGGCCCCGTCCTTGCCGAAGCTGCCGTCGAGCACGCCCTTGAAGACGGACTCGTCCATCGTCTCGAGATCGCCGACGTTGGCGTCAAGGTCGGTTGCGGCATCCGCCAGGTTGTTGCCACCCATCAGGCCGTCGTCGTCCACCGTTGCCGTCGCCATGCCCGCTGTCGGCATGTTTTTGTCGCCCGAGAACGTGAATTTGAGCGTCGCCATCGACTGGTCGCCATCCGAGTCCTGAAGCGTGTAGGTGAAGCTGTCCATCGACCCGTCAGGCACCGAGTCGTTGGACGTGTAGGTGTACTTTCCGTCCGACTCAATGGTGAGCTTGCCGAACAAGCCCATCAGCTCCACGCCGACCGTGCCGCCGGAAATCGCGACGACGGTGGCAGGGGTGTCCTGGCCGATGGTGTCGTTGTCCGTCACGTTGCCGTTGACGACGTCGCCGCACTCCATGACGTCATTTATATAATCGTTCTTCGCGAACAGGCCGTCGTCCTCGAACTTGACGATGTTGTTCAAAGCGACATCGACCATATCCATGTCTCCGTCGCCATCGGTGACGGTGAGCCTGACGTCGATCAGATCGTCGGCGAGGACGGCAGGCGATATAGCCTCGTCATGGTCCATCGGGTCGTCGTGGTAGACGGCGCGTTCCTGGGTCAGCGTCATCTTGCCATCGGTCGCGATGGTCAAGGTGAAGGAGACCGGCCCCATCGCGTTGCCGACGCGGCCTTCGATGGTCTGGCTGTCGACGGTGAAGAGGAAGATATCCTGCATCATTTCGTGGTCGTCGAGACCGCTGTTGACGCCCTCGCCGCCGCTCAAGACGAACTCGAACACGCGCGCGCCCATGGCCGCTTCACCGTCGGCGCCGAACATCGAGAATTCATTGAAAGCCTGGTTGGCGGTCAGCATCGACATGCCGAGATCGCCGCCCAAGGGGTCGGTCTCATTCATGTCGGCTGCGACGCCGTCGGTCTCGTCGACGAGCAGCATCGCGCCGGTCAGGGTGAGCTTTGCGACTGGCAAGTCATCCTTGATCTCGAAGTCGAGTGAGTCGGTCGCGTGGCTGCCGTCCTCGTCCTCGAGTTCGATCACAACGCTGTCCAAGACGCTGTCGGGGCCCTTGATCATATGGTCGAGGGTATTGTCGGTGAGGGTATATTTGTAGTCGATCTGGTAGCTGTCGAAGGCCGTTTGCGTCACGCCGGTGATGATCAGTTCGCCGTATTGCGTCATGATCGGCGTGTTGAGCGCGGCGGCCACCACGCCGTTTGCGTCGATGATGGTCACGCCGCCGATCTTGAGGAACTTGAAGCCATCGCGAGCGCAGACGTCGAACGACCCGACCACCATCGGCAGCATCGGGATCTCGGATTCGTAGGAGTGATCCCCATTCATCATGTTCGAACCGTCCGGAAGATCGGCCTCGAACAGGCAGTGCTCGGCACCTTCGACGTTCAGTCCCTTGATGAGGACTTCGTCGTCCATGCCGAAGACGGTGATCTTCAGGAGGGATTTCTTTTTGAGGTAACCGTTTGTGACCTTGTAGCGGAAGACTTCGCGCAGCGTCTCGCCGTCGCTCAGGCCCTGGACGATCGCGTAGGCGGCGGGGTTCTGCGCTTCGGTGTAAAGCTTGTACTTGTAGGTGCCGTTCTTGTTCAGCTTCAAGATGCCGTACTTGCCCTCGAAGACGCCCGGCTTGTCGATCTTCAGGCGGACGCCGGAATCACCGCGATCGGCAAACTTGCCGAATGGCGCACCATTATGGGCAATTGTCTTGAGGACGTTGCCGGTCGCCATCTCCGGGCCGTCTTCCTTGACCCAGTTGGAGTCCATCTTGGTAAAAATTTTCTTGAAGGCTGGATTGCGCTCGCACAATTCCCGGAATGTAAGTCTACGCACCATGTCACATGCCCTACGCGCGGAGGACCGAAACCAACACCAACTGAGCCGTTTCGCCAGTCTTGAAAGTGCCTAGGCACTCTCAAGGGTAACTCGATTGCAAGACGGCCTTACGCATTCCGCGCTCTAAAACAGGGCTAGCATTTATGTCTTGTTAAGAAAGGACTTACCTTTTGTTTAGCTTAATTTCGAATTCCGCAAAGTCGGCGCGTCCGGGACCCGGTGGCGCCAGCAAATGAAGTCAGTTGGAGGGACACCAGGCCGTCGGAACGAACAGGTAATTGAACTGCTTCGCCGGGCGAACTGATGATCACCGTGACGTGCATCGACCCACGCGGCGCAATGGCAATCCGGATCTATCGCGAAGAGCGGCTAACGGTGAGGAAACGCGGCGGACGCAAACGGGCTATTGGAACGCGGGCACCGCTTGAGGTGCCGCAGGTTCGCAGCAGGGTCAGTGCCGCAATGGTGTCGGCAATTCGGAGACGGGACACTCGTCCTTCAAAAATGTTCCGACCGGATGACGCTGACATCGGACACCGTGACGACTCCGATCTGGCGCGAAACAAGTGCGAATAGCGGGTCGAGGATCTCGTCGACCCGGCTTTCGTCAACGATGCAGAATATCTGCACGACCGCGCCAACGCGCCCGACCAAACCGTCACGGTGCCAGGAGCCGTCGTTGCCCTTTCCGGCCAGCGCCGGAACGACCGTATAGCCGCCTGCCTCGTGCTCATCGAGGAGCTCCAGCACCCGCTTCATCAGCGGCGCCTCGACCATGATGTCAATTCGCTTCTTTGGATAAGTCTTCATGGCACTTCCTCCTCTCAGGGGACAGCGGTGGCAAGAGACAGATAAAGCGGAATTCCGATGCTCAGATTGAATGGAAACGTTACACCGAGGGACAGCGGAATGTAGAGCGACGGTTTCGCTTCCGGGAGCGCCAGACGCATCGCCGCGGGAACGGCGATATAGGAAGCGCTCGCGCACAGCGTTGCCAGTAAGGCGGTGCCGCCGGGCGAGAGTCCAATCAGCATCGCGGCGGCCAATCCAAGGCTCGCGCCCACCAGAGGCATGTAAATTCCGAAACCAATCACTGCTGGCGTAAAGTGCCTGCGACCTTCGAGCAGTCCACGCCCGGCAATGAGGCCCATGTCCAAAAGGAAAAGGCACAAGACGCCCTTGAAAGGATCGACGATGAACGCGGAGATGGATTGCAGTCCTTCCTTGCCGGTCACGCCTCCAATGATAAACGACCCAATGAGGATTACGATGGAGCCATTGAATGCGATCTCTCGCATCGTAGCGGAGTTGAAGGAGGAGGCACGCCCCTTTGCCATCCACAACGCAACGACGATCGCGGGGGTCTCCATCGCGGCCGCTACGGCGACCATATACCCTTCATAGGCGATACCCGCAGAGTTCAGAACCTGCACGGCAGCCAGGAAGGTCACAATCGAGATCGACCCGTAGTGCGCGGCAACGGCTGCTGCATCGACACGGGAAAGCCCGGTCGTAGAGATCAGAAACCGAAATGCAATCAAGGGGAGAAGGGCGCTGAGCAGCGCGCCTGTGGCAAGCGCCAGGAACAGTGTCGCATCCAGTCCGTGCTCTGCCACTCCGGCGCCGCCCTTGAAGCCGATCGCCATCATCAGGTAGAGGGCCATGCCCTTGGCTATCGCCTCGGGGATGTTGAGGTCGGACTTCAAGAATGCCGCCGCAAGCCCAAGAACAAAGAACAGGATCATCGGCGAAGTCAGGTTTGCGAACGCCAGTTCGAGTACGGAGTTCATGAGGCACTTTCCGTTATTGCTTTCTGCACCCGTCACTCGAAATAAAGATCTTGCGCCGGTTCAGTGCGTGATAGCGTGCAGTCCGTAGTAGGCTGGCGCCAGCACGAGGACGGCCCAGACTATCGAGGAAACCGCACTGGCCGCGACGAAGCGCCAACGCGGCATCCCGTTAGCTCCTACCAGCATCGGCACGATTGGGCGCAACGGCCCTGACAGCTTCGAAGCCAGTATTGCGACGATGCCCCAGCGCTCAACGAAGGACCTTGCGCGGGCGAGCTGCTCTGGGTGATTGCCTAAAGGCCAGATGCGAGGAAGCTCGTTGCGGAACCGATAGCCGATCGTGAACGATGCGAGGTCGCCTGCGATTGCTCCAAGCGTGCCCGCGACAATCAACGGGATGAGCGGCCCGTCAGCTGCGCCTTCCAAAGCACCGATACCGATGAATATCGGGGTGGACGGCACGAAGACCGACGCAAAGATAATTGACTCTGCGAAAGCGAATGCAAACAGAGCGAGTTCGATGGAAGTTTCATTCTCGCGCACGAAAACGAGCGCCGACTGCCACCACGTCTCAAGGCTCACAGCCGTCTTCCCCCGAATTGACCGAACTGTCCGACGTGGATCCTGCGCGGGACTGACCGCGAAATTGCACGCAACCGTAAAACGGCCCGGCGGCAAGACTACTCTGCCACCGGGCCTCTCCGGGCCTCACTCCCCGATCCTGGTCGGGAATATCAGTGGCTTAACGCACCACGATCATGCTCTCGACAGGTAACTCCGACTTCGACCATACAGGCTCGTCGCCCGATCCCGGCTTGAAGGCTGGATCGTTGTCGGTGTCCTTGTAGAGCGAGACCCACAAGCGATCTCCGGCTGCAGGCGCCTTGCTCAGATCGATTTTGAGCTGACGGTGATCGCCTGCATCAACCTTCGAATACCCCAGCGGCTCGCCGACCGGTTTGCCAGACTTGTCCGTGCCGTAGACGGCAACGTAGCCGTTAGCAGGAAGCTGGGCGTACTCGATAACGATAATGCCGCCGACCGGCTTCTGATCGAATGCCAGCACAGAGGCGGGCGGTACCGCGGCTTCACTTGTTGCGGCATGCGTCGGCAATGGTGCTGCGGCGGCTCCAAAGAGCATCGCAACGAGGAGTGCCTTGCATGTATGGCGCATGTCTACATCTCCATAAACGTGTTCGAAGGTCGGCGTTTCAGGTATCTGGCGCTCCGACTCTGACGCTTGATTGCCCAAGCGTTTGATCCAGAACACACGCCGACCGTGGATCGACTCCGCGGACGCACGCCCGATCAATCAGTCGCATCATATCAGGCGGCGCCTGCGTTGATGGGGAAGTAGTGGTACTCCAGGCGGGCGGCCAATTGATGTTGCGGGGCGTCCTGATCGAATTTACCGATCAGCTGAATCCGTTGCACCAAGCACCATGAAATCGGGAAAATGCCGCCTGATCTGGTTTCGCAGGAGGTCCGCCAGCTCCAGGTAGGTGGCGTTTCGGGAACTCGTCTTGCGCCAGATGAGGCCGACTGTGCGGTGGTTCTTGCGTCCGTCCAGTTCCACGGTGGTGACGCTTTCATCGCGTGAAACGACCGCCTTCACATAGAGGCCTGGCAGAAACGTCACGCCTAGATTCATGGCTACCATCTCACGCAGGGTGTCGAGGCTGGTGCCTTCGTAGTCGAACCTCAGGTTCGCGCCAAAATCTTCGCAAAGCGCCAGAACGGCATCATGGAGTTGATGTCCCTTGCCGAGCGCCAAGACGTCGACCCCGGCCAACGACTCGCGCGTTGCCGATCGGCGTCCGGCGAGAGGGTGATTGCGCGCCACCGTCAGCAGGAGCGGTTCGCGAAACAGCGGAACGCTGGCGAGTTCAGATCCGCCCGCCGGCAGCAATGACATAATGAGATCGTAATTCCCTTCTTCGAGCGAGTGCGGCAGGGATACGGGCAGTTCCTCGCGCACGTAGAGCTTCAGATCCGGGTAGTGGGTTTGAAGCTCGGGAATTACGAGCGGCAAAAGGTATGGACCGATGGTCGGGGGAAAGCCAAGCCGCAGCAGACCTGTAAGTCCGGCTCCACAGCTCGATGCCAGCGTCTTGATTTCATTTGCATCCGCCAGCATCCGTCGCGCGATTTCAGCGACCTGCTGTCCGAGAGGCGTCAATAATACACGATTTTTGGACCGCTCGACGAGTTGTGCGCCAAGACGCGTTTCCAGTGATTTAAGCTGCTCGCTGAGCGTCGGCTGGGTTGTGTTCGCCCGCTCGGCGGCGCGGCGGAAATGCCGGGTCTCCGATAGTGCCACGAGGTATTCCAGCTGTCGCAGATTCGGCATCTCAGTTCCTTAGTTCCAATGACGCGACAAAGTATGCGCTGAAGCTTCAACCCGCCAGCATTGATCGAAAAAACCGATCAGACGCACTGCCTCTTCCGATTGGCCAGCCTGAAGGCAGCGCACCATCTGCCAGCCACGGCCAAACGGCGGCCGGTGATTTCGAGGCAATCATGACGCAAACGATACCGACGATCTCGACTGCCAAACTGGCTTTCAGGACTGTCGAACTGGCAGAACGGCTTCAGCGCGACCGGGCGCCGGCCTACGCTTCCGTCAACGGACATGCGCAAGCGTTGATCGTCAAGCCGCTGCCGGAGCCTGAGAACGTATCCACCAGCCCACGGCAGCAATCCTAACGCGGAGACGCACCATGTTCGATCTGACACGGCTTACCGAGTTCGTCGGCGACCTCTTCGGGCAAGGCGGAGGCGCAGCTGGCGTGCAGGAGATGCTGCAGACTCTCGGAGATCATGGCATCGACCTGTCGCAGCTCGAGGGACTGGCACCCGGGCAACTCATCGACCTGTTGGCTGAGAACGGCATCGAGTTATCGCAGCTCGACGCCAGCCAACTATCCCAACTGTCCGACCAACTTAATCTTGAGCTGCCCATGGGTGACGTTATCGAAACCTTCCTTGGGAAGCCGCCCCTGGAATGACTTCCCAATGCAGCAAGCACCCGCGCCACTATTTCGGCCGACGCTTTCCTGCTTCGCGGACTTCGCAAGCGACCCGTTGCTGCATCACCGCTTCGAAGCGAGCCAGGCCGCCCCCCTCCCGAGCGGACAGACTCGTCACCCCCGCGGCCACACGACGATAAGCGTTTCGAAAGCGGGTAAAAGGGTCGCCGGCAGGACCAGGAGCCTGCCGGTGGCGCCGGTCTTCCAACCACATGAGTCGAAGGCCTGTAGCGCTGGTCGCTTTTCCCGCCGCGGGATATCCACAGCGCCGTGCCGCTCGACCCACCGAACTAACACCCAAGGATCGAGATGACTGCGAGCGATCTTCTTTTTGTCGTGGCGGGACTTGTGCTGCTCATCGTCGGGGGCGAGTTACTCGTGCGGGGCGCCGTCTCGATGGCGGAACGCTTCGGCATGTCGCCGCTGCTGATCGGCATCACGCTGGTCGGGTTCGGGACTTCGATGCCGGAATTGGTCACAAGCGTGCAGGCCTCGCTGATCGGCGCACCAGGGATCGCGATCGGCAACATCGTCGGGTCGAACATCGCCAATATCCTCCTGATCCTCGGAGTATCGGCGCTGCTTGCACCGATTGCCATCAGCGACGGCACTGTCCGGCGCGATGGCCAGATCATGTTCGCAAGCGCTTTCGTGTTCTTCCTCTTCGGTTTCGCCCTGCCTTTGGACCGGCTGGTCGGCGCGGTCTTTATCGCGGGACTTGTGGGCTACCTCTACTATGCCTACCGGCAGGAAACTGCCGGGGTTTCGTCACACACGGCAGCCTTCGAAAAATCCGAGGCGCACGATGAATTGTTCGTTTCGGGGACCGGTCCTTCCAGCGCCCAGATGCCGGCGGCGTCGGTGCAGGCGTCGCCCGGACTGGCGGCGGCCTATTTTCCGCTGGTGGGCGCAATTGCCGGGCTCGTCATCATCGTTGCGGGGGGCAAACTGCTTGTCGACGGGGCCACGGGAATTGCACGGCATGCGGGTGTCTCGGAGGCCGTCATCGGCCTGACCGTCGTTGCCATCGGCACGTCGCTGCCTGAACTCGTGACCTCGGTGATCGCCGCGCTGCGCCGGCATGGCGATGTCGCACTCGGCAACGTCATCGGCTCAAACATCTATAACATCCTTGGTATCGGCGGCGTAACTGCGATCGTGGCGCCGACCTCCATTCCTCCTGAAATCGTTCGTTTCGACAATCCGGTCATGATTGCGGTGAGCGTTTTTCTGCTTGCGCTCATATGGAGAGGACTCACGATCTCAAGGCTGCAGGGCGGCGCGCTGGTTGCCTGCTATGCGCTCTATCTGTTCTCTCTTTGGCCGCATTAGGCCGACTTCGCGAGGACAAAAGAGCGGCTATGGCGTTTGCCAGGCCGCTAGTGTGGCGTCGCGCCTTAATTGACAGATGGGTGCGGCACGGTTGATGTCAATTAAGGCGCGCTGAGCGCCACACTAAGCTCATGATTTCTCTAGTGGCCCTCATGTCGCGCCAAAATCGGACGAGGTTGCGGCTATGATGCGATTTAGGCGCGACGGGCCACTAGCCCGTCGGCGAAAAGCATCAGCATCCGCCTAAAGCGGCATGTATCTAAGCGACTCCGAGCCCGACAAAGCCTTGTGAGAGTTGGCGCACTCCCCTAAATCTTGCCTCGATTCCGCTTCGCCCTGTTCAGCACTCTATGGGCGGCAATGAAGACATCGAGTTTGATGAGCCACCTCAGTCACCGATTCTCTGTCGCGCCGATGATGGATTGGACCGACCGGCACTGCCGGCTGTTCCACCGCCAGCTCACGAGGTGTGCGCTTCTCTATACGGAAATGGTGACGGCGGATGCGGTCATCCACGGCGACCGCATGCGGCTCCTGGGGTTCGATCCCCACGAGCACCCGGTCGCCCTGCAGCTGGGTGGATCGGATCCAGCCAAGCTCGCCGAAGCTGCCGCTATCGGCGCCGAATTCGGCTACGGTGAAATCAACCTCAACGTCGGTTGCCCATCCGACCGGGTGCAGGAGGGTCGCTTCGGAGCATGCCTGATGGCGGAACCCGACCTCGTCGCCCGGTGCGTTGCCTCGATGCGCGAGGCGGTCGACGTGCCGGTGACCGTCAAGTGCCGCATCGGCATCGACGACCAGGACAGCGAAGCCGATTTTCAGCGCTTCATCGAGACAGTGGCGGACGCGGGCTGCACCAGCTTTGCCGTGCATGCGCGAAAGGCATGGCTCAAGGGCCTCTCGCCGAAGGAAAACCGCGAGGTGCCGCCGCTCGACTACGCGCGGGTCTACAGGTTGAAGGAAGCGCGTCCGGACCTCGTGATCGCTCTCAACGGCGGCGTTGGGACACTCGAGGAAGCTGAACGGCATCTCGCCCACGTCGACGGCGTGATGCTGGGGCGGGCGGCTTACCGGACGCCCTATCTCCTGGCGGAAGTCGATAGGCGCTTCTTCGGAAGCAGGCAGCCGATGTCGACGCGGGCTTCAGCACTGCGCGGACTGGTGGCGCATAGCGAGCGGCATCTGGCACGCGGGGGGCGCCTCAATAATGTTACCCGCCACACCCTTGGACTGATGAATGGGATGATGGGGGCGCGCCTGTTCCGGCGCCACTTCAGCGAGAATGCCGTCGGGCATGAGGCTGGAATCGATGTGCTTCTTGCAGCAATCGATATGGCGGAGCGGGCCGAAACATGGCAGCGTGAAGCTGTCGCTCAGGAGGCCTGAGCGCTGCCGGACGGCACTCGTGAGGCATCGCGCCTTAATTGACCGGCGGTGCGGCGAGGTCGGTGTCAATTAAGGCGTGATAAACGCCTCACTAAGTCATTGATGTTGCTAGTGGCCCTCATGTCGCGCCGAAATCGAACGAGGTTGCGGCTATGATGCGATTTAGGCGCGACGGGCCACTA
>Ga0209346_1001470_pt1 | contig 12794 bp, 12 predicted proteins | sample AutmiccommunBRH9_FD_187381 | JGI IMG/M metagenome (GOLD analysis project Ga0209346, IMG submission 187381) | Deep subsurface microbial communities from Mt. Terri, Switzerland - Autotrophic microbial communities BRH/9 (SPAdes) (version 2) | ecosystem: Environmental > Aquatic > Deep subsurface >...
TGATGAGGATCGAAGTAGAATTTCAAAAGGTTACGGTCCGGAAAACATGACACGCCTGAGGCGATTCGCCATCGGTATCCTCAAAAGCAAGGGTATATGCAATGTAGCTCAAAAAATGCGGCAGCTCAGTTTTTCTCCGCGCATGGTTTTCGATTATCTGAGAATATCTGGCAATACCCATAGTTCTTCCGCAGCTTGAGGGTTAGAATAAATTTACCGTGGATGCTCGGGCAGTATTTAGTCGCGAGGAATGGCCAGAAGCTGATGAGATAGATTGGACTTATATTTGGAAAAATCGGGCGGTACTTTCAGAGAAGCACGGAACTAGAGGATATTGGAACAAGAAGTTTAGCTAAGCATTTTTATGCCCGCTCCAGATAAATTGTAGTAGTTTCAGGTTGATCTGGCAAGTTACCAGTTTTACAGGTGTCTATCAGATCAATGATTCAGGTTTTTATCTGTAGAAATCGAGATCCGATCTGACAATTTTCCAAATCAGTTCAATCACAATCTGGCAAAATTGGTGAGCAATATACTCTTGAAATAGTCTCTCGCTTCCTGCGGTCTCCCGTGCTTAGGATTTTTTATTAGAAAATCAGTAGAAACAGGGATCGTTAGACCTTACAAACCATGCCGAAGCGTACAAATGCCTTTCAACGCTTAGTCACACTCCTGACAGCTACGCTCGCTGGTCATGCGCAGGTGACTGAGTCTGCAATGCTTATAGATCGCGTAAGTGGTGAGAAGCGCGAGGTGGATGTCTTGGTTTCAGCGATGGCAGGTGGCTACAGAGTAGAGCTTGGAGTTGAGGTGATCTCTTGGGCGCGACCGGCCGACACTCCATGGGTCGAGAAGATGCGCGCGAAGCATGATAATTTACCAACCGACAAGCTAATCCTCGTGTCAGAGAGGGGATTCTATGAGCCCGCACGACGAAAGGCCGAGTTCTATGGAATCGAGGTACTCACCCTAGAAGAGGCCACAGAAGCGGATTGGCCATTAATCGCAACACTGGAGACATCAGGTGTTTTTGAAGTGATGACGATCAGCTTTGATGTGGCCGGCATCCTGCAACTTGACAATGGACCTCGCGAACAAATTCCGATACCTCTGTCAGCCACCATTCCTGCGGCAAATGGGCTAATGACAATCGATCAGTTCGTCCGTTCAATTCTCGACAGACAAGACGTTCGAGATGTGCTGCGAAAGAATGTTTCTTCCGATCACCAGCACGACTTCTGGTTCTGCTACTCGCATCCGAACGGACTGTGGCGTCTCGAAGACGGCGACAAACTTGGCCAGTTTACTGAGTTGCGCGTAGGCTTGAAGGTGCTGAACTCAGCCTCCCCTGTGCGCTTTGCATCCGGGAAGTTCCGATCGGTACCTTTTGTCTCTGGCACTTCTACAATGGGCAGCCCCATGCAATTCGTACTGGCCAGGAACACTGATGGCAGTACGTCGGGATACCTCATAGACGAGTCTGGTGTTCGAACGCTTTCATCCAACAAGGCGGGCAGAAATGAGGTTTAACCCGTCGGCCTACTACTCCCTTTGTCGCTCGGACCTGCCACAAGGCGGGCAATCAAGTTACCGCTATCTCTCGATTGATATAAATTATCGGTAACCATACCCTAAACCAGACCACATTCTCCTTCCCAATTCCTCTCCATTTTTCATCTTTGTTGTTATGGCTTGAATGTCTGGACAGTCTGTATTGCCACGTCGTAACGATGGGTCGTGGTCGGAATTGTTTTATCCTGATAGTTTATCTCAGTTTGGTCCAGGTGTTATCTATCGATATTGTTTAATATTTGTATCTTTATAGCGGCCACACTCGCCCTGGAGGATTATTGATCTATCGGATCGTTATTGGAGTGACCCGTTGTATGCTCAAAAAGAAGTAGTGGTACTGCGTTTGTGAATAGAATCGGTCAATAGCTGACTATCCCCCATTCACAAAACAGGAGAACATCATGAACCGTAAACTTTTAGAGCAACCTTTTAGCCCCGACCAAGTCAAGCAGCGAGCTGGTAACTTTGGACAGACCCTTGACTATATTGAAGGACACGCCGTCATCCAACGATTGAATGACGCATTCGAAGGTCAATGGAGTTTCCAGGTGAAAAGCCATGAGGTATTGGAATCGGAAGTGGTAGTCCTTGGCGAGCTAATAGCTGAAGGGATTAGCAAAATGCAGTTTGGCTCAAGCTCGATTACCAGAGCGAAGAATTCTGGTGAAATTATCTCGTTGGCCGATGACCTGAAAGCTGCATCAACTGACTGTTTGAAGAAATGTGCCACAATGTTTGGCGTTGGGCTACACATCTATTCAGGCCATTCTCCCACCTCAATACCCATGGCAAAAACTGCACCGCCAGCGATTGCAGATGACCCTTCTCTTTATGATGAGAAAGGCGCTCTTTATCATCCAGAACCTTCTAGAAATATGAATCTTATGGGAAGGGGTAACGGCGGTGGATCTGATAGTAGTAGTAATAATATCAATGGTAGAAACGGTGGCAATGAGAACGGAAGGTTGAGCAGCAAACAGTACAATTATCTTCTGAACCTTGCTGTTGAACGAGGATTATCCAAGAGGGACATCGACCAGAAAGCCATCGGTGAGTTCGGTAGTGCAGTGGCATTTTTGAGCAAGAATGATGCATCGGCAATGATCAAGCAAATGCTCAGTAATTAACCCTTAAACAACAAAATAGAATCTAGAGGGAGTGGGTTGTAGAAACCTTTCTCCCTTTTTTCGTTTCGAGATCATGGAGGAAGGATATGACACAGGCGCTACAACAAATTCAGGCAGAACTGTATGTAAGTTTCAGCCAGATATTCACGTACTTAAATTGCTCTCTGAAGTATCAATTCCAGTATTTAGAGCAGCGACCGGCAGAGCGGATGAGTTCCTCTTTGCCGTTTGGCAAGGAGATTCACAACGTTCTGGAGAATTACTATCGCGAAGTCAAAGAGTATGGTCATCCACCTCAACTTGAACGGTTACTGACGGTTTTCAAGGAAGGCCTGACCTTACAGATAGAGCAATCTCACGTACCAATCATTTTCAAGAAAGAGGCTCCTGATCTTGCCAGCCTGCTTGAGATGGGTCATTCAATCATACAGGTATTCTACAAGAGCGTTGATTTGGCGGGATATGAGATCGTTGATATCGAGCTACCGTTATCAGCCCCGCTCTATGATGAAAATGGACAGTCGCAAGATATAAAACTGTTTGGTGTGATAGATCTACTTTTGAAGGATTCCACGGGAGGTTTAATTGTCGTTGATAACAAGACCAGCGCACAGAAGAAACAACAGTCCGCAATTGACGAAGACCTTCAGATGACAGCGTATTCGTATCTGCTTGCAACTAATGGCTATATTTTCCCACGAGCAGAGGTCAAATGCAGATTCGATGTCCTTCGCAAGCTCAAGACACCTACTATGGAATACTATACTACTACTAGGACAGCAGAACACAGAAAGCGTTTTGCAAAGTTGGCATCTCGGGTTCTCAGGGGAATAGAGAATAGAATTTTCTGCCCATCATCTGGGGGATGGTTGTGCAGCGATTGCCAATACAGTGAGGCATGTAAACGCTGGTAAAACCAAGTAAATCTAAATCACCGAAGCCGGTGTTGTCCTGAAAAGGGCTGCATCGGCTTTTTTTATTTCAAGGAGAAATACATGGACTGGAAGTTTATCGACCCCTTGACGGTAAATCCTGAACTATTCGATTTGTCCAAGGTCTCTGCCTGCAAGGTTAGAAAATATAGTGGTACCGAAAACATGAGATTCGTTGGGTGGCGCCTCTATGCGGACCTGTTGAAGGAATGTCCAATTACAGGTCAAAAGTTGCCCGAATGGACTTGGTTCCTCTTCGCTGCTCAAGGCGAGCCCTAATACTCATTTTTTAGTCAAGTTGCATACCCCATGCCCTTTCTGACGCTGTGATGGAAAGGGCATTTTCGTTTCAATAATCCATTTTAAGGAGATTTTCATCATGACAACTTCAACACTCATTGGAACAAACAAGGTATCAGAATCAGAGGTGTTTAACGTTCCTGCTGTCCCTTTTTCAAAAACGTGGAAACCTGTTCATCATCGCGACTTGATACAGGCGGTGAAAGAAGGCGTGCAGGCTGTCGGTTTAGAGATCGTTGAGAGTCAGTATGTCTTGGCAGCTGAAGGCAATCGCATGTTTGGCGTGTATTCCCTCAGCCAACGGAATAGTGAGCTGTGCCATGCTATAGGCGTTAGAAATTCGCTTAATAAGAGCATGAGCATTGGGATCTGCGCAGGTACGAAGGTCTTCGTCTGCGAAAACCTCTGCTTCTCAGGCGATTTTTTGGCCTTCAGGAGGCATACAAGCGGTCTTGATATCGACGAGTTGGCTTTTCTCGCCTACAAGGCAGTGCGTTCTATGATTCCCCGGCTCAAGGCACTGGAGGTCTGGCAAATGGGATTGAGAAACTTTGCCTTACCAGACACACATCTCAAAGTCCTGCTTGTTGAAATTATGACGAATAACATAATTCCGCCAAGCAAATTTCATCATTTTTCTGACATCTATACAAACGTCTATCGAGAAAATAACCTCTGGTCTTTCCATGAGAGTGCGACGGAGGTGCTCCGGGAAAGTAATCTTATGACGCTCCCTCAGAAAAACAAGCTTCTGAACAAGGTAATTGATGATTACATCGGCTCACTTTCTTCAGCCAATGATATTTCATCTCTTGGCGATTTCTACCAGCAAAGAGCATCGATTCTTCGCTAAATCTCTCGTCCGGCAATCTCAATTAGCCTCTGTAGCCAAGCGGTTGCAGGGGCTTTCTCTTTTGGAGGCAAAACTATGTGGAATGTACCGACGCACTTCCGACTGGACCAGGTACCTAGATTTTATGAGACCGATCAATTCAGTATCGAGGACAAACTCATTTTTCTCCATTTTTTCATCGGCGACTGTGACTGGTACGTCTGTGAATTTAACGGTGAAGTGTTTTGGGGTTTTGCAATCTTGAACGGTGATCTCCGTAACGCCGAGTGGGGCTATTTCTCCCTGGCCGAATTGCAGAATATCAAGGTGAGCAATTTGATTGAAGTTGATTGTGAGTTAGAGAGCCATTGGAAAATCAGGCCAGCTTCGCAGGTAGATAAAATATGCCAAGCTCTTGGCTGGCAACTTGAAGTTGTTTGAACGCCGCCGATCTCTGTTCAGCTACCACATTCAAACCATCAGGAAGCCCTCTGGTTAGGCGCCAGCGGGCTTTTCTTATTAAGGAGGTCACACTATATAGACAAAGGAACAGAAAGAGCAGTACAGGCCAATTATGGAGCTTCGTGAGCCACTCGACATCTTGAGTCGGGAAGTGCTAATAATGTAGTTGTTTCAACCAAATGGAGGGAATAAAATGCATGACATATTCGATGACGAAATGAGCGCAGAATTGGCTCTAGCTCTCGCATTTGCCGAGGAAATAGCGGAAGAAGAAAGGGAACGACTTCTCTCTGAACAGGAAGATGAGCCTTTAGTACCTAATGAAGATGCTCCCGAGTGGTACGAGGAAGATTAAAAAGGTGTAACGTGTGTAACCTAAGGGTATTTTCCTGTTCAGTAGTAATAAAAACCAGTAGTATTAAATTGTTACCCTGATGTTGCACACGTTACACCTAGAACATTCGAGGAAAAAGGTAATAGTAATTGAGATTTTTCCAGACTGCTATAAAGCTATAATTGATCTTCCTACTAATAAAATGTTTAATTTCAAATGATTAACTCAATCCTTCGGAAGGATGCACTTCCTGCGAAATGTGAAAATCCTGAATGTGGGCGTCAGTACGATGCCGATGCCCTTGCAGAACTTTTCTCACAGAGGGGAGTGGTTTATGCAGACTGTGGCGATACGATTTTTCAAGGATTTTCCTGTATCGATTGTAATCATACGACGTTGGCATCATACCCACGGTCTTCACCTTTTATAGATTTGAGTGAATTTATCATACAGCCTTGTTCATACAAAAACGTTGTTCAAGCCATACAGGAGCAAATTCTGCTAGAAACTATTTTTGTTCCTGGGACCAATAAAAAATTTAAATATTTTAAAGCTTGGTACGAGGAAGAAGTACCTAATTATCAACAAGAATTTAATGATTTTCATTTAAAGCTTGAGAAGCCGTTATTTCCAGAATCAAAATGGTTACACCAGGAACTTATAAATGAAAATACTACTGGGCAAATGAAATTTAGACGGCTATATCCTGATACCATTTTCTTTAGGAGCATTTTAACTTTGATAGCTCCAAAAAGAATATTGTCTTTTGGAGAAAACCAATTTGGAAATGGAGAATCATCTGTTAGTCAAAACAGAGAAAAGAACCACGCTTTCTTGACTTTGTTTGAAACAATTTATGGAAAAAGTATTAAGCAGGTAATCACAGAAGCGATATTTTTAGAGTACAGCCTTGTTGATTTTACCGAGAACGACTACCATAACGTCTGCAATCAATATCTAGATTACCCATTATTCAAACTAATTAACTTTAATAAAACAACAGTTATAGTTGAAAAAGTAGGGTGGGAAAAAAACATTGTAAATAACCTAGATTTATACAAAGCGGTTAATATTTTTATATCTGAAGTAAAGAAAGAGCTGCCATTTAAAAAGTCAAGAGCCGAATTATATGGTTGGACTGACTTGATTAATAAAGATCATGCACTCTTTGTTAATGCGCCAATGGGACTGGGCAAAAGTTATACTATAATTAAGTTTCTTTCCTCAATGAAAGATCATTCGTCAGTAGTTTTTATGCCAAACAAGGAGATGTGTAGAGAAATTGCTGAAAATCTTCGCATTGAAATCGCAAGAAAAGCAAACAGAGATGACTACTGCTACATTGACGGTTCCACTGGCCGTTGTAACTATAAAAATAACGATTACCTTACTGATGAGATTTTTGTAGTAGAAGGTATTAACGAAGAAGAATGCCTATTTTTCAAAAAAATTATTGAAGGATATAAATCGCTATGGAATGTGAAAAAAAATTATTGCAAAAAATGCAGTAGATCAATTACTGGATGTAAATTCTTCAATTGGACTGATAAAGCATGTAAAGCTAGAATAGTAGTTGCTACTCACAGACTTTATGATCTATTTAATAATAACAACACTCTTCACTGCTGGAAAAAAACAGGAACCGCCAAAGAAGTTAAGAGAAACACATTTATCATCGACGAAGACCTAGTATTGAATAATTGCTATTTACCTATTGTATTAAAGATTAATGTGTTGAAAAAATTCATTACTACATTTTTCGAATTTTTAAATATCGAATTTAGTGATCACACTACAAACAAAAATATAATTGACAAATTTAATATACTATTAGGAAGATTAGTAACTCCGGAGAAAAGCGCTATAATCCCACCAATAGATGCGAAATTTGAGGTACCGGAACAGATTAAGAAAAAATGGGAAGGATCTTACAATATAATTGAATATTTAGTTCCAGATTATGTAAATGAGGTTTCAAAGGCATCAAACCTACTTGATATTGTTGAACATGGTATAAAATTTGGGAGTGTAATTCAAAAATTTACCAAAAGCAGCCAGTTAAATGAGGATGGCAATAAAAGGCAAATTTTTAACATATTTTTCCCAAATCCGAAATTTTACAAATTGCAGCATTGTCCACCACATGTATTTTTTGATGGGACCAAATTAAATGACGAATTTTTGAAAAAAAAGTTACTAGATGTTGAAATCAAGCCGTTCGATGTGCATGTAGATGCACGTATAAGACACGTTGTTTGGCAGAATACCAACACTGATATTTCATCTACTAATGCAGACAAGGAACAAGAGAAAGTATTGCAGGCACTATCTGGCATATTTGCTGAAAATGGTGCAGAGAAGCACTATTATATCCATACATCAAAATTCATAAGAGTCCAATATCTCGATAATTTTATCTCTACTTGCTATCCGCACCTCAACATAAAAAAGGACCATTATGGAAATGTCAGAGGCAAAAACTCTGCTAAAGACACCGACGTTCATATCATGCTTGGCAGCTTCACTCCACCTGACGCGCTGGAAATTGCGATGGGATTAGAGTTCATGCAAGAACAGTTATTAGGAAAGGAGCCGTTCGCTACCAAGAACAATCTTTGGACATTTGCGGGTAGCAATTCGATACGTAAATACAAGGCTGAATACAATAAAATCGAAGATATCGCAAAAACCTATCGACATTCAGAACAAAGGCAGGCACTGGCAAGATCTCGTTACCTCTTCCACCCAGTCGTCTTTTATATTTTCGCCAAGGAGCCAGTTAATGAATACGAACAATATCTCTATCCGCAGGAGATTCAATATAGGGAAGATTTGTTCAAACCAAGAAAAATGCGCAATGATAACAAGTATGAAGAAATTAAAGGGTATATAATCGCCGAATCTTCTACCTTTCCCTTTGAAAATCACTCTAATTCAGGTCTTTCCGATAACTTCATAGCAAAAAAACATGGGCTAAGCCGAGATACTGTCAGAAAGCATCGGGAGCAGTTAGAAGCTGAAGGATGTATAAGGAGAATTAGCGAAAGATTTTACCTATTTAATACTAATGTATAGGATATCTTATTTTAACAATATAAGAACATCCTATACATTGTTCATCCCATCCATTCAAATTCCCTCTGTATGATGATTTGACACACTATGACCGCAGGTAGGTCTCGGAGTCAAAACCAACCAAAAACCAGTACCACTACCCCCCAACCACCTTCACCTCAACTCTGTACGCCTGTCATTGTTTGACTGAACAAATAGTCCCATCTTATAAAACAGTCTTCACCTTCGTCTATATCACTGACCTGATAGTCTTCTTCTGAAGCATCCACCGATTCAGTAGTTCTTCCAGGAGGTAGTGCGAGCTAATCTCCTCTAGTTGTTCCCATTAAGTATCTGATCCCCCAAGACTCTCCTGCTGAAAATCCAATTTGTCCCTCACACATGCTTTTTATTGGGGTTGTGGGGCTGGGGAACTGCACAGCTTCACTTTATCAAGACACGATATTCTCCACCCCATAATCTTCTCTTCATCACACAGGAGTTTTTCTGGAGAGTGTGTAGTTTGGTTTGAAATTAGCTTTGTTGTTTTTTTCATAACCCGTTGCAGCACAAATGATCCTTTTGGTGGTGTCTGCTTACCGATGCAGGCAACTGCAATAAAAAGTTCGGGGCTACTTCAGCTACAGATATGTCTATAAACGGAGGAATAACAATGGATAACGATTTTATATTTCAAACAATAACTGTGTTGGCAATGAGGAGGAATTTCTTATATGAGGGATGAAATATTATCAGAAAAGCATAAGTATTGGAACGCTCTTTGTTTTAGACTGACCGAAGATTTGAGAATCGAAGGTTGTAATTATTCTAATACAATAACAAAAAAGATACTGTGTTCTTTACCTAACGTAGATGTTGCAGGTACTTTAGAATTTTTTCAAAGCCAAGGTGGTTATTGCGACTGCGAAATACTAAACACAATTTATAGGGAAAATGAAACATTATATTGAATTAGTTACGTAGATAATACTCTTACTCAAATCAATAGAATAAGGGCAGTCTTTTACTTTCGAAAGCTACCCTTTTTCTATTTTTATTTAAATAACTATATAGGAGAACAATTAGGCAATGAATGAACCAATAGATCTTCAAGAACTACATAGATTATTCGGCTGTGTTGTAAGATACACGAACCATAACTTAATAACATCAATAACAATTGCAAGAAAAATTGACATTCTGTGCGGTTATCTTCATGGCTATTCATGGGAACAAGAAAGTCATCAGAAAAAACAAGCAATAAAAATTAATACACAGAATTTTGTAATTGAGGAACTTTATTTTGAATGCATAATAAATAAAAAATATTTGAGGTATGACTTGAACAAAAACGCCTCGCTTTATACATGGGTTGAATATTTCGTATTTTACTACATTAGGAATTTGTTAAGGAAGTTCAAACCGAAATCATTAGAAAAAGAAAATAAGTCAATGCTCGATGTTTTTGATGAAAACAACAAAAATTTTAGAATATCGGAAGTTGAATGTGAGGAATGGAACTTGTTACCATCAAACACCGCATCACCAGAGGAGTTGTTGATTGCGAAACAACTATATTCACTAGCTAAACTATACTTCAGTGAAACTGATCTAGAAATGTTGCTGGGGAAAAAGTCGGTGGAAGATATTGTTACTGAAAATAAGTGGAATCGTAACAATTATAATCTACAACTTTATCGACGGCGAGTAGCTTTTAGAAATATTCTACCGAAATTTGGTTATGAGTTCTAGTAGTAACACTATATTATATTTAGTAGATCAAATAGCTGTACTCTATCAATCATCACTCGTGGATAAGCTATAGTCATTGATAGTGGTATTTATTTCAAAATATTTTAAAGACGCTGCATTTTTTTCAAAATATGGAAATGAATCGGTGAGATTAACAACAACAAACATAGAGGCTAACTATTATGAGTAGAATTAAAAGGAAATACAATAGGAAAGAACCTTAAAAACATAGATGACTTGAATCTATCAAGGAGGGAATTGATATCGTGGGGTACAGGAATAATAGCTGATGCTAGACCGAAGATAAAGAGAAGAAAATCCAGCAACAAGAAAAAGCGAATGTCCCGCAAAAGATTTCATTGAAAATCAAGAAATGAAGAAAAGGTGGTGGAAGCAAATTAAATCACTCGGTACCATGGATGAAGCTAGTGGTTTGGTATCAGACAACCTGGGGCATTACCTCCCGCCCTTAATAGTCAGCACTGATAATACTTGAATCAATATTTGATAATGGCGGTGTCGGCAATGACAGGGGAGGAATCAATAGTGGATATCCTAAAAAAAGAAGAACAGTTAACAATAAATCATATTACTCCTGGAGGAGGAACTCAAAAAGTTGAAAGGAAAGTTATAAAAGTGAGTGAGATAGCTAAAGAATCATTAATTGAATTAATAGTGGCAATTGTAAAAAAGAAGAAATTTTAAAATTAATAGGGCGTATCAACTTTTTGGTAGTTTCCAAAGGAGTGACGCCCAAAGGAAAAGAAAATGAAAGTAGCATTATATATTCGGTCAAGCAAGGATCAGCATAAAGTTTCTTGTGAAGCCCAGGAACGACAATTGAGAGATTATGCTGACAAAAATGGTGATGAGGTTGTAGAAATATTTTCAGATGTTGGCTTGTCATCAATCAATGATGTAAGGCCAAAGTTTAATCAGATGCTTGAAGAATCCCAATTAGCAACAAGGCGATTCAATAAAATCTGCTGTTTAGATCTCTCGCGTTTCGGTAGAGATTCATATTCCACATTGAAAGCTTTGCATAAGCTACGCGATGAATGTGATGTGAATGTGGATTTTATGCACATGCCCGTAACTGAAACAAAATCATCAAATGTTTTGATGGAGAGCTCTTTTATGGGATTTTCTAATTATCACTCACTTGTAAGCAAGGAGAAGGGCGTTGAAGGGATGAAGCAAAATGTCTACGAGGGATATCGTGCAGGCGGTATAGCGCCATTTGGCTATCAACTTGAGTATAGCGATCATGGAAAGAACAAAAAAGGCGATTATGTAAAAAAATCTAAACTTGCCTATTGTAATGAGACAGCTCCGATTCTCAAAGAGTATATGGAGAGACGAGCCAAAAATGAGAGCAGAAAATCGATATTTCTAGATTTTTATAATCGGGGTATAAAAACGCCTAGCGGAAAAAGCGAATGGTCCGAGAGCACTGGTAAAAGTTGGGAAGACAATGTGGACCAATATCTTGGACATACGCTATTCAACCGTACAAATGAAAAAGTGCGGGTAGACGGCAAAGTTGTCGGTTTCAAGGGAGGAAAGAAATATAAGGATGAGTCAGAATGGATTTTCGAAGAAAATACTCATCCCCCTCTGGTAACAGAAGAAGTTGGAGCTGCTATTAAAGCGCTGAATCTAAAAGGCAAACGCGCTATGCGGTACAATAAGAAGAGAACGTACCTTCTGTCCGGCCTTCTCAAATGTTCTGATTGTGGTGCAAGTTATATTGGAGATAGAACAACCTACCGTTGCAATGCACAAACCAAGGCGGGTAGTACTTGCACCAACAACGGGATCTCCCGTGAGAAAATCGAAGATGCAGTCATGAGTTACATCCAGCAAGAAGTCTTGTCTTATGATCAGATTTTAAAATTAGTCGAAAAATGCAAGCAAAAAGCGGCAGTTGAAAACCCGGAGATTGGTTTACTCGATAAGCGTTTAGAGAAGTTGAGTAACGATATCAATAAGATTCTCGACCTATTTCAAAACGATCTGATAGACAAAGTGACTTTAAAGGATAGAATTACACCCCTCAATGACCAAAAGAAGATTGTCTGTAGCACCTTAGAATCAATGAAAGCCAATCAAAATGCGATGGAGGTTTCAGAAAAAAAAATTTTCGATATCATCGAGCATCTTGCGGAAGAAATCACCGATGTTGATCCAAATATCGTGAAATCGACAATACACTCTATGATTGAAGAGGTAGTAGTATGGCCAAAGGGAAAAGAGAAGGAAAGGAGACTCGAAGTAAAGGGGAGTTATCTCCCCCTTACCCGAGTAAACTTGGTGACCCCAAGGGGACTCGAACCCCTGTTGCCGGCGTGAGAGGCCAGTGTCCTAGGCCACTAGACGATGGGGCCAAATTGTGGCTGTTATATAACTGACCTCCGAATTGTTGTCAA
>Ga0209346_1001477_pt1 | contig 12742 bp, 12 predicted proteins | sample AutmiccommunBRH9_FD_187381 | JGI IMG/M metagenome (GOLD analysis project Ga0209346, IMG submission 187381) | Deep subsurface microbial communities from Mt. Terri, Switzerland - Autotrophic microbial communities BRH/9 (SPAdes) (version 2) | ecosystem: Environmental > Aquatic > Deep subsurface >...
GGGGGGGGGGGGGGGGGGGGGGGGGGGGGGGGGGGGGGGGGGGGGTTCCAACTATGCCTCGAGATTACCGAGACCGCGATCATTGCGGACCCACCGCGCGCACTCAGTACCCTTCGCGCGGCTCGGGCCCTCGGCGTGACGATCGCGCTGGACGACTTTGGGACGGGTCAATCCTCGCTGTCCTACCTGGCCGACTTCCCGATCGACATCATCAAGATCGACCAATCCTTTGTCGCCGCCATTGGGCGTGATCCCAAGGGCCACGCCCTGGTGCGGGCGATGGTGCAGATGGCACACTCGCTCGGGGCCCAGACGATCGCTGAGGGCATTGAGACCGCCGAGCAGCTCAAGGCGCTCAGGGAACTCGGATGCACCATGGGGCAGGGCTACTACTTGGGACGGCCGGGGGAAGCCGACGCCGTCGTGTGGCAGGGCAGAAACATGCTTCCCGCGACAGGTAGCGCCATCACCGGCGCGATCTAGCGCGCAGGCAGCATGACTGCGGCCAGCGCCGACGCGTGAAAACCCTGTGCGAGCGTCGTACGCTACCTGCATGACGCGCATCATTGCGGGCGAGGTTGGCGGGCGGAAACTGGCCGTGCCCAAGTCGGGAACCCGGCCCACCTCCGACCGCGTGCGCGAGGCGATCTTCTCCAGGCTCGACCACGCCGATGCCCTTCGCGGCGCCCTCGTGGTGGATCTCTTCGCGGGTTCTGGGGCACTCGGAATCGAGGCGCTGAGCAGGGGAGCGGCCCAGTCGACCTTCGTCGAGTCAGCCACGCCCGCCGTGCGCGTCATCGAGGCGAACGTCAAGGAGCTCGGACTCGGGACCCGCGCCACCGTGGTGCGCGAACGGGCGCTGCCGTATCTGAAGCGTGTGGCGGCGCAGTGGACGATCGCGTTTCTCGACCCTCCCTACGACATCGCCGAGGCGGACTTGGCGCCCGTCCTCGAAGCGCTCGTGACGCGCATGGCGACGGGGGCCACCGTCGTGTTGGAGATGTCGTCCCGCCGCGGCACCCCGGAGTGGCCGCGCGGACTGCGGGTGGTCCAGAGCAAGGCGTATGGCGACACCACGGTCTACTTCGCCGAGTGCGTGCGATAAGTTGCCGATCATGACAACAGTCGTCTTTCCAGGATCCTTTGACCCGATCACCTTGGGTCACGTCGACATCGCCGTGCGCGCACGGCAATTGTTTGACCGAGTGGTGATCGCGGTGGCGCACAACTCCACCAAGTCGCCGTTGCTGGACGTTGACGTTCGCGTGCGTCTGGCCCAATTGGCGGTTTCTCACGTCGATGGCATCGAGGTCGCCGCGACGGACGGCTTGCTGGTGGACTTCTGCGAGGCGCAGGGAGCGGTCGCGATCGTCAAGGGCCTGCGAGGCGGTGCCGACTACGACGTCGAACGACCCATGGCGCTGATGAATCGCTCGCTGAGCGGCGTCGAGACCGTCTTCCTCACGGGAGACAGCGCCCTGTCACACATCGCCTCCTCGCTCGTTCGAGATGTCGCCAGGCACGGCGGAGACATCTCGGTGTACGTTCCGCCGGGCGTCGAATCCGCCGTATTAGAGGCGCTCCGCGGTGAGAACTAGCGGCGTCGCTTGAGTTCACGGCCTGCGATCGCGTAGTATCGTCTGCTGGCCCGCCGGTCACTACCGGGCCGAGGTCCCGAAGGACCGTTAGGACATGGAGGAGCGTGTGAAACACACTCCCAAAGCCGACACCGAATTTCGCATTGACGTGCGCGACTTGGTGCGCAGGCCAGGTACTCATCGCGAGTACTCCCGTGATCTGACGGTTGTCGATGCCCTTGGCACTGAAGTGATTGGGGTTCCTGTGGGAGCCGCCGCGACACTGAAAGTTCAGTGCGAGGTGGTGACTGACGGAATGTGGGTCAGCGGCACCTTCGCAGCGCAAGCGACGGGGGAGTGCGGTCGCTGTCTGGATGAGGTGAAGGTTGACCTCGAGGTTCCAGTACAGGGTCTGTTTCTCTACCCTGATGCCCCGCGTGAAGAGGGTGACGACGCGGACGACGTGTTCGAATTCGACGGCGACGCCATCGACTTTGAAGGCGTGGTCAGGGATGCGGTGGTCACCAGTCTGCCGTTTACCCCCCTGTGTGAGCCGGATTGTCCGGGGCTGTGCGACCAATGTGGCGCTCGGCTCGCGAACGATCCGGACCACGCGCATGAGATACTCGACCCTCGTTGGTCGGCACTAGAAAGTGTGAAAGACAGCATCGAGCTGTCTGACAAGGAAGAGAGTTAGCTGTGGCTGTTCCCAAGCGCAAGATGTCGCGCAGCAATACCCGCTCGCGTCGTTCGCAGTGGAAGACAACTGCTGCCAACCTCACGACGTGTCCTTCGTGCAAGGGTGACAAGTTGTCGCACGCGGCCTGCCCGGCCTGCGGCGCGTACAACGGTCGCCAGTACGCCGAGGCGCTGCGCACCGAGCACGAGGCTTAAGGCCTCTTCTCGGGTTTCCCCGTGAGTGCTCCTGGTCCCCAAGCGGTGGCCATCCTTACTGAGCGGCTCGGTGTCTCAATCGACCCCGAGCTGCTTGTTCTGTCGCTCACCCACCGGTCTTTCGCGTACGAAAACGGCGGACTGCCCACGAACGAGCGCCTTGAATTTCTTGGCGACTCCGTGTTGAGCATCGCCGTGACGGACCGCCTGTATCGCGACCATCCCGACCTCCCCGAGGGTGAGCTCGCGAAGATTCGCGCGTCGTGTGTTTCTCAGCGTGCCCTCGCCATCGTCGCCCGCGAGATTGAGCTGGGCTCCTTCGTGTTGCTCGGCAAGGGCGAACTGTCGACCGGGGGCCGCGACAAGGATTCGATCCTGTGCGACACCCTCGAAGCCATCTTCGGCGCGGTCTACCTGAACCACGGGATCGAGGTGTCGCGTGAGGTCATCCTGAGGCTCGTCGGGCCCTCCCTGATCCAGGCCTCCACGGCGGGCGACGCCCTGGACTGGAAGACCGCTCTTCAAGAGGCCTGCTCCGCCAATGGTCTTCCCGGACCGGTCTACGAGGTGACAGGCGTGGGACCGGACCACGCTCGCACCTTCACCGCCACCGTCCTCGTGGACGGCATTGCCCGTGGCACGGGCACGGGCTCGTCCAAGAAGGTCGCCGAACAAGAGGCCGCAGAGGCCGCCCGCGGCGCCCTGTCCGCGACGTAGTGCCCGAACTTCCCGAGGTCGAGACGGTCCGGTCAGGGCTAGCGAGCCTGGTGGTGGGATCCACGGTCACGGGCGTCCAGGTCTTTCGCCCATCGTGCGTCCGCCTCCAACAGGGTGGCGAAGGCGAGTTCGCCATGCGTCTCCATGGCATGGTGCTTGACGCCGTCGTGCGTCGCGGGAAATTTCTGTGGATCCCGCTGGCCGAGGCGGAGGACGCGGGCAGCGCGCATACCCCCGCGATGGCGCTCAGCGCCCACTTGGGCATGTCGGGACAGTTCCGCGTCTTCGAGGGCGACCCTCCCGAGCCCCACAGCCACTGTCGGGCACGGCTGCACCTTGAGTCTCCCGACGGCCCTCGCACCGTGGACTTCCTGGACCAACGTACGTTCGGATACCTGGTGGCCGAACGGATGCAGCCCACGCCCGACGGGCTCCCAGGGGGCCACGGCAGTGCACTGCCCGCCGTGCCGCACACGGTGGCGCACATCGCCAGGGACGCCCTCGACCCGGCGGCAGATGACGGGCACATCGTTTCCCGTATACGACGAGGATCCCGCGGCATCAAGCAGGTGCTCCTCGACCAGACGGTGGTGAGCGGAGTCGGCAACATCTATGCGGACGAGGCGCTGTGGGCTGCCCGCATCCACCCCCAGCGTCCGGCCGAAGCGGTGTCGACTCCCCAGGCCCGCGCTCTCTTGGCGGCCGTAAGGACGGTGATGACGCGAGCGCTCGCGCAGGGCGGCACCAGTTTTGACGCGTTGTACGTCAACATCAATGGCGAGTCGGGATATTTTTCACGGGAGTTGGCCGCCTATGGGCGTGCGGGGCAGCCGTGCGAGCGTTGCGGCGGATTGATCGTGCGTGAGCACATCGGCGGCCGTTCCACGCATTGGTGTCCCCGCTGCCAGCGCAGGTACGGACCTCAGGCCTCCCGGAACTAGGACTCCCCGGACGTCTGTCCCGGCGACGCGCCCGGGACTCCGGAGCGGCCGCCGCACGGTTGCCTGTAGGACCCGGGACCTTGGCCCCGATCGAACCTGGGACCCCAGGCTAGCCTTGCGTCATGAGCAATATCAGGGTTTTGGTTCTCGACGACCACGAGGTCGTACGCCGCGGTATCTGCGACATCCTTGATCGTGCTGATGGCATCGAGGTTGTCGCAGAAGCCGGAACGGTCGCGCAAGCGGTCCGTCGCGCCGATGCGGTGCGTCCCGACGTGGTCCTGTCGGACCTACGTCTTCCCGATGGCACGGGCCTTGAGCTGATCGCTCACGTGCGCCGTACCCTTCCCGACTGCCACATCATCGTCCTCACGTCGTACGACGATGACGAGGCTCGTAGCGCCGCCCGCACCGCGGGTGCCGACATGTTCCTCCCCAAGACCGCTGGCTCGCAGCAAGTGGTTGAGGCGGTGCGCCTCGCGGCCACCGGCAAGGAGCACGGTCAGCACATTCGCGTGCGCGACGACGAGGTGCTGGGGCGTCTGACTCCCATGGAGCGCCGCGTGGTCGAGCTGGTGGGGCAGGGCCTGGCGAACCGTGAGATTGGCGACGAGCTCGGCATTGCCGAGAAGACCGTCAAGAACCACGTGACGTCCGTCCTGTCGAAGATGGGCCTTCAGCGTCGCACCCAGGTGGTTGCCTGGGCGACGCGCCGTCACGCCGCATCATTCCGGGGCTAGGAGCGGGGTTCGCGGCAGCGTGGTCGTCTGCGGACGGCTTCGATCCACGCTGTGCGTTCTGAGTTGACTCAACCTTTCAAACCGCTGGAACGTTGAAGGGGCGTGAGAGGAATCGCGAGAGTCGGCTTGCCAGAACCGCTGCCTCCGCGCGCGCCGGAGGAGACCGTCGTTATGACGGCCGGACGGGCTGACGCCGATGCCGAGTTCAGCGTATTCGTGCGTGCCGCGTCGCCCGAATTAGGGCGCGTGGCCTGGTACCTGTGCGGAGATCCGGTGCGTGCCGAGGACCTCCTTCAACACGCGCTACTGCGCACCTACCTGGCGTGGGCGCGGGTGAGACGCGGCGACCCGGTGGCCTACACCCGGCGCATCCTCAGCAACGCGCGGATCGACGGGTGGCGAAAGGATCGCCGAGAGGCACTGACCGCGCCTCTCACCATGCCTGAGCCATCAGCCGATGACGGCGCGGCTGCACGCGCTGAGAGGGATCTGCTTGGCCGGGCGCTGCGCGCGCTGCCTCCACAGCAACGTCGCGTCGTGGTGCTGCGTCACTTGCTGGACCTCAGCGAGGCGGACACCGCGGCGGAACTAGGCGTGTCAGTCGGCACCGTCAAGTCGACCGCCTCCCGCGGGCTCGCCCGACTGCGCGAGTTGCTCGCCGAGCCCTCGGGGCCAACGGCACCAGGAAGGAGCACACGATGATTGCCCGCCACAGCACGCCCCTTGGCGATGCGGACGCCCTGCGTGACCGGCTTGCTCATGCCGCACCCACGATCGTCGTTGACCCCGACGCGGTGATGTGGAAGGCAAAGCGACGGCGAGCACTGGTACGCGTGAGCACGACGGCGGGCGTGTTCGTTGCAATCCTGGCCGCCGCGCTTGTGATGCGGCCCTGGGGTGGATCCTCGGACCCGACAACGATGGTTTCTCCGCCGCCCGAACCAAGCCGACCTGTCGAGATCCAGGTGGTCCCGGACAGGGTCACGCCCGGCGACGTGGTGACCGTCGTGCTCCACGCGAACGCTGACAATGGCCTGACGTTCGGGGTCGCGGCGGAGCTCGAACGGTGGGACGGCGCGGAATGGCGCCCGGCTGGCGAGGTGGGGTTGTGTCTCCTCGAGTGGGGATGCATCGGGACGGTGACATCCCGGATCGAGGCCGTCGCCGCCATCGGGCTGGGCGCGGTCCCAGGCCAGCCGGGTCTGTCGACGCTCATGACCACCGACGGTTTGTCCGACGGGTGGTACCGGGTCACGCAGCGTGCGGCGCTCGGTGAAGGCGCCGCCACCGGGCTCTTCGAGATCCGCGCGGGCTTGAACGCCGCGCCGCCACCACCGCCCGGCGATGAGGTCCGGTTGAGCGTGGAGCCGGCACTCGTCTCGCCCGACGGTGGACTCGTTCATGTGGCCACGCTCGTACCCTCCGGGCCTGACGGCACCCTCACCGCGGAGGACATCGAGAAGGCCGACGCCAGACTCGCATCGTCAGCGCTCGTGCAGCGCTGGGATGGTCAGAAGTGGCTCGACGTGGTCGAGGTGTCCGTCGAACCACGCGGGACCGCCCTTGGGGCCGAATGGGGCTCCCTCCTCACGCTACCGCCGCTGGAGGAGGGCTCGTACCGGCTGGTCCGCGAGCGAGCGGGTGAGCCGTCGGCATGGGGCCTGTTCGCCGTGATCTCAGGGGTGTCGGTCCCCGAGTAGGCGCGGCTACGCCGGATCGTTCCGCGGCGAGAAGCGGGGTTCGCGGCGCTCTTAGGCCGCGGCGACGTTCCACACTGCGCGCGTTCCCGGCCGTTCGTCGTCGTCCTCGCGCACCGGGTCCAAAGAGAATGTGCCACGGCGTCGCAGCGCCCGGTTTGCCAAGTTCGACGTGCCCGAGTGACGCGAGAAGGCGCCGGAGGGCCCCACGCCGTCGTCTTCGATGATGACGCTCAGCCGTCCGTCCTTGGCGGAGATCGTCACGGAACATGACGTCGCGTGGGCGTGCCTCGCCGTGTTCGAGAGCAACTCACGAATCACGGCGATGATGTCGTCCGACAGCGTGGGGTCGCTGTCCACCGCGCGGGAAGCCGCACCCCAGTCGTCGACGGAGAGGAACGGCACGAAGCCCAGAGAGTCGTGAGCCAGGATGAGCTCGCGTCGTACCCGCTCCGCCAACGGCTCCGACGTGCGATCGCCCTGCAGTTGGCTCATCACGCCGCGCACCTCGCGCTGGGCGCGCTTGACGTGTTCGAGCGTCGAGGAGAGACGGTCGCGGGCGCCGGGGGCGACGTCGTCCGTGAGCGACTCGAGTTGCATGGCCGTCGCAAATAACTCCTGTGACACGAAGTCGTGGAGGTCGTCGGCGATGCGTTCGCGCTCTTCCAGCAGGTTGGAGACGTTGCGCACGTGCGCGAGCTCGGCGAACTGGAGGGCGAGGGCCGCCTGGTTCGAGAAGCGCTGAGCGGTGGCCAGATCGTGGTCGTCAAACGTGTCGTAGTCGTTCTCGCGCCACAACATGAGCAGGCCCAAGGTGCGGGCGCCTGCGAGCAACGGAGCGTACAGGGTGGGGCCAAAGCCGCGCACGGGGTCGAGAATGGTCGGCCCGGGGGGTTCTTGCGTGATCGTTCCCTGGCCCGAGCGGATCACGGACATGGCAAAACCGTCGGATGGCAGCACCAGGCCGAGGAGTTCCTCGGCCTTCTCACCGTGCGTGAACTCCATGACCCACTCGTCGTCGACGCCTGGCAGCACCAACGCAGCCGCGGCCGCGCCCGAGAGGTCCCTCGCTGAGGCGACGATGCGGGCGATCGCGGTCTCGTCGCCAGGATTGGCGAGCAGCGCGGTGGTGATGGCCTGAGAGGCCGCCAGCCAGTTCTCGCGCTCAAGCGACTCCTCGAAGAGCTGCGCGTTGTCGATTGCAACGGATGCGGCCGCCGCCAACGCCTGCACCGTGGCCTCGTCAACCGCCGTGAAGCCGCCCTTCTTCGAGGCGAGATACAGGTACCCGAACACGGATCCACGGGCGCGCAACGCGCAGCCCAGGAAGGACCCGAGCGGCGGGTGCCCCTTGGGGAGACCTAGAAACGCCGGGTGTTTCGTGATCTCATCGATGACGAGCGTGCCCTCGGCGGGAATCTGGGCGAGCGTGCCCACGCTGTTGGGTGCCCTCTTGATCATCTGCCAAATGGAGGCGTCGATGCCCTGGTAATGGAAGTCGATCGACACGCCCTGGTCGTCCACCACGTTGATGGCGGCGAGCGGAGCGCCGGTCGTCGCCATCGCGGCCTCAAGCATCTTGTTGAGGACGGACGGCAAGTCCAGTTGCCGGTTGAGGGACAGAATCGCGTCGGTGACGGCGTCGGACATGGGACGATCCTCTCCACCGAGTGGATTAGTACTCATCGAGGCTCACCACCCTATCGACCACGTCGAGGATTCCCAGATCATGCGTCACGATCACGACCGACCTTCCTTGTGCCCTCATGGCGGAAACGAGCGAACGAAGCGCATCAACGCCATCGGCGTCCAAGTGTTCCGCCGGCTCATCAATCAGATGGATGGGAGCGGGGGACAGCAACGCGCGCGCCAGCAGTAGCCGGCGGCGCTCGCCTCCGGAGACCGTGTTGCCTCCCGACCCGAGGGGCGTGTCAAGGCCGTCCGGCAACGAGTCAAGCCAGGCGCCGAGTTGGACGGCTTCGAGTGCGGCGCGCGCCTGGTCTTCCGTGGTGGTTCCGTTCGCCACGCGAAGGTTCTCGAGAAGTGTGGTGCCGAAGAGGTGGGCATCCTCCGGGGTCATCGCGATGGCGCGGCCGATGGTGTGGGCGCCGACGGGGGTGTCGCCGAGCAGCGCTTGCCCTTGAGACGGCGGGAGGGCGCCGGCAATCGTGAGCAGCAGGGTGGTCTTGCCGATTCCCGAGCGGCCGACGATGCCGAGGGCGCCGCCGGGTGCGATCGTGGCCGTCACGGGGAGGGTGGGGAGCATCCCAGGCCAGGCAGCGCTGAGCCGCTCAAGTCGCAGCGATGCGGAGGCTGGCGCGGGTTTTGTGGGAGCGGCTGCGTGCGCGGCGTCGTTGGCCCGACCCCCAGAGACGCGTGGGGGCGAGTCGCCTTCGCCGACCATGGTCTGGACTCGCCGAGCCGCCGCGGCCGACCTGAACGCCTGCTGCACGGCGGCTGGGACTGCGGTGACCGCCTCGAAAGCCGCAAGTGGCAGGAGGGCCACCACGGCAGTGTCCGTGGGCGGCAGGCCCGCATGACGGGCCTCAGAGACGGCGAGCCACAAGGCGAGCACGAGGGCCGCACCCTGCGAGGCCTGGAGCGCCGCCGCGGCCCACGCCGCTGGCCTTGCGGCGAGTTCGGCCGCGTCCTGCGCGTCGCGGTCTGCGGCGCGAAGCTCTTCGGCAGCGGCGGACGAGGTTCCCCACACTCGATGCTCTGCGGCGCCGTCGATGGCCTCGAGAGTGGCCGTGGACACGCGCGCGGCGGCCGCGGTACCCGCGTGGGCGGCTGTGCGCGCGGAGCGCCACGTCATCGCGCCGGACAGCGTGGCCGCAGCCACAAGACACGCGGCGAGCGCGGCGCCGGCGACGGGCAGGTATGCCGCGGTGATCGCGATCGAGATGATGCTGACGGTGCCCGCCACGCCCAAGGGGACGAGCGAGCGGACCACGGCGTCGCCCATGGCATCGATGTCCCCGCCCATGCGAGCCACGATGTCCCCGCGTCGCAGGCCGAGCACGCGCGACGCTCCCGTACTCGCGACTCCCTCGTAGGTGTGGGTCCGCAACGCCACGACTCCGCTCAGCGCGGTCTCGTGGCTCACCAGGCGTTCGAGATAGCGGAACAGGCCGCGCGCGATGCCGAAGAACCGCACCGTGACGGCGGCGAGGGCGAGATCGGCGGGGGACGGCATGCCAGCGGCCCTGGCAATGAGCCACGCCGCGACGGCCGCGAGGCCCACCGCTGAGCCGAGCGCCATGGTCCCCGCGGCGATGGAGAGCGCCACGCGACCCGGTCGCACCTCGGCGTCCCGCAGCAGCCCGAGGACGTCGAGTCGGCTCGCGTCTGGTCGGCGTTGCGAACCGCCGGAGTGGGCGGGCGGCTTCCGCTCCTGCACGGTCATGACGCGCTTCTCAGCGCGGCCGCACGGACCTCGAATACCGCGTCTGCGGCGTCGATCAGCAGGGGGTCGTGGGTGCTGGCGATCACGGTCGCTCCGGCGCGTGCCAACGCGACGATGCGGCCCACCAGGCGGGATCTGGCCTCGCCGTCGAGATGCGCCGTGGGCTCGTCAAGCAGCAGCACGGGGCGCCCGGAGGTGAGCGCGCGTTCGTAGGCCTCGAGTTGCCTCTGACCGAGGCTCAGTTCGCGGCCCTCGGGGCCGAGTTCCGGTCGCTGCGGAACCCAGGCGCACTGACGAGTCCAGGCTTCCGCGTCCGCGGCGCTCAGATCGATCTCACGCTCGCCGGCCGTTGCGATGACGGAGCCCTCGTCCGGCGCGAGCAGCCCGGCGAGGGCGAGCAGGGCGGTTGACTTGCCTTCGCCGTTGGGGCCGCAGAGCACAGTGAGTTTTCCTGGCTCCGCGGTGACGCCGAGCGCGGCGGGTGCGTGGCGGGCACCGTCGGGCGTGGCGACCGAGACGTCGGTGAGGCGAAGCGTCACCCCGGTGAAGTTGGTGGCGAGACCTCCCGGCGTGCCCACCACCGGCGCCGGTTGGTCCAGGATCGAGAATGCGGCGTCGGCCGCGGCCATCCCGTCGGCGGAGGCGTGGAAGTGCGTTCCCACGTTGCGCAGCGGCAGGTAGACCTCGGGGGCGAGGATGAGGACCGCCAGGGCCGTCTCGATCGACACGTCGCCGTCTAGCAGACGGAACCCGAGGGTGACGGCGACGATCGCGACCGACAGGGTGGTGAGAACTTCCAGCACGAACCCGGACAGAAACGCGACGCGCAGCGAGCTCATCGTCGCCTTCTTTGAGGCCGTACCGAGCTCTCGTACGCGTGCCGATGGGCCGCGTTCGCGACCGAGTGCCCGTAGCGTCGGCACCCCGGCGATCAAGTCGAGGGTGCGCGCCCCGAGCCGCTCCATCGCCTCAAGGTGGCTGCGGGAGCGATCGCGCGTCATGAGCCCGACCAGGATCATGAAGATCGGCACGAGCGGCACCGTGAGCGTCACGATGAGAGCCGAAGGCCGGTCGAGCCCCAGCACCACCACAAGCATGAGAGGCGTCACGGTGGAGGCGAGCATCAACTGCGGCAGGTAGCGCACAAAGTAGGGGATGAGGCCGTCGAGCCCGCGCGTCACAGTGGTGACCACCTCGGCGCCCTTTCCGGATGCGATCCACCGGGGACCCATGGAGGCGGCGTGCTCGACGACGGCTTCGCGCAGTTCCGAGACGACGCGCATGCCCGCCCGGTGAGCGAGCCGTTCCTGAACCCACACGGCGAACACGCGTGCCAAGACGACGAGCGCAAGCCAAGGCAGGCCCTGGGAGAGCTCGCGCGCGCCAAGCGGCACGAGTGCGCCAAGCGGGCCGAGTCCGTCGTCTGTCAGGGGTGCAGGAGCCAGCACGGGGGCCAGCATCCGTGACACCAGCAGCGCCTGGACGAGGATGGTGAACGCGGTCAGAAAACCGAGCGTCGCCGTCACGATCACGTAACGGCGGGCTGGCCCGATCCGCGCGATCAGGCGCGGGTCGATGGGTCGCATAGAGTCCCTACGAGCTCTTGGTAAAGAACTTCAGCTCGTTGTGCTCGGGCATGTGGTCCTCGGACAGTCGACGCTTAAACACCCAGTATGACCACGCCTGGTAGGCGAGGACGATCGGGGTGAAGATTCCCGCCACCCACGTCATCACCACGAGTGTGGTGTGAGAGGACCGGGCGTTGTCGACGGTCAAGCTGAAGGCCGCGTCGGTGGTGGAGGGCATCACGTCGGGGTAGAGCGATCCGAAGATCAGCACCACGGCGCCCACGATGGCCACGACGTTGAAGGTGAACGCTAGGCCGAACTTGTCGATGCGGGTGCACCACGCCGCGCCAATCAGGCCGGCAGCGGCGAGCAGGAGAGCGCCCCACGTCCAGGCGTTCTCCGAGTAGGCCAGTTGCAGCCACAGCGCCCAGACGGCGCCGACCGCGACGGCGGCGATCGAGGCGGGCTTGGCGAATGCCTTGGCGCGCTCGAGTACGTCGCCTGAGGTCTTGAGCGACAGGAAGATCGCGCCGTGGCTGAGGAAGATCGCCAGCGTCACCAGGCCGCCCAGCAGGGCGAACGGGTTAAGCAGGTTGAAGAAGCCACCGGTGTAGGTGCCCTCGATGTCGATCGGCACACCCTTGACGATGTTGGCGAACGCGACGCCCCACAGGACGGACGGGATCCACGAGGAGATCACGATCGCCAGGTTCCAGCGATTGCGCCAGTTCTCGTCGTCGATCTTTGAGCGGTACTCAATCGCCACCGGACGGACGATCAGCGCCAACAGGATGAGCAACAGGGGCAGGTAGAAGCCCGAGAAGAGCGTGGCGTACCACTCGGGGAAGGCCGCGAAGGTGGCGCCGCCGGCGGTGAGCAGCCAGACCTCGTTGCCGTCCCACACGGGGCCGATGGTGTTGATCAGGACGCGCTTGCCCTTGGACGTCTTGCCGACGATCGGCATGAGCATGCCGACGCCGAAGTCGAAGCCCTCGAGGACCAGGTAGCCGGTCCACAGGACCGCGATCAGGATGAACCAGAAATCTGCGAGATTCATGAATGTGTTCCTTCCGGCCTAGATGAATGATTCCAAGGGGTGTTACGGGTGTTGCTGCTGAGGTTTGGGTGCTCGGGTGCCCAGAATCGGCGTTGATACCCAAACGCCGAACCTTGGAGAACGAACGTGGACGCCGATCTGGACA
>Ga0209346_1001493_pt1 | contig 12608 bp, 16 predicted proteins | sample AutmiccommunBRH9_FD_187381 | JGI IMG/M metagenome (GOLD analysis project Ga0209346, IMG submission 187381) | Deep subsurface microbial communities from Mt. Terri, Switzerland - Autotrophic microbial communities BRH/9 (SPAdes) (version 2) | ecosystem: Environmental > Aquatic > Deep subsurface >...
ATAATCTATGAATAATTCAATTCAATTTGAAGACCAGAAAAAAACAAATTCAAGATTTGGTACTGCATCCTTTATTGTTTCTTTGTCAGCAGTAATGTTAATTATTTTATCCTTCCTTCATATTTATCAATGGACTATGAAGATTTTATTGGGTGGGGAATAATAGTTGTAATATTGATCTATACGAGTATTCCAGTGGGGTTGGGACTTGCTATTGCGAGTTTAGTAAAAAAAGAGCCTAAAATGATTTATGCCAAGATTGGGCTACTTGTTAACTTAGCGTTTATACTGTTCCTCCTTGTTACATTTATAACTGCGCTGTTAGAATCGGGAGATATACGAAAGTGGTAGTTTAGATACAAGTTCAATTAACTTAACAAGCGCTACGGCGTATCATTGATTTTATTGAACAACGGGTGACGTTAGTTCATTGGCGTTGAATAATAAAATAATCTTAAACCTTGTGGATTGTAAGTATATCATAGAAGTAAGATGGCCGATCCATTACCTAATAAAAATATTCATGCTTCGTAAATCTCGGAAACGTCTTGAACACGAAAAGGTTAAACGATATTCTGTCCTAAAATCAAATTGAATATCTTTAAGTATTGTACTGTAGTTTAATTCAAAAAGTAATATGATTTAGATTTATGAGGAGGCATATTTATGCGTGAAAATAATTCGGCTTTAAATTATGGTTCGTGGTACAAAAGATTTTTAGCGTATTTAATTGATATTTTACCTATTACGTTAATTGTATTTGTCGTTTTTTATTTTTTAGGATTTAATGTAGTACTAACTGAGTATTTGGCTGAGAAAAACAATCTAGGAGTTAGGATAGAATATTTAACCTGGAGAAATTGGATTAGGGATTTGAGTTTCATAATTTATATAATATATAGTATTATATTGGAATCTTCGAAGTTACAAGGTACTTTAGGAAAATATTTATTAGGATTAATGATAGTAAAAGACGATTATTCACAACTAAATTTAATTGACTCAACAAAAAGAAATCTATTTAAGATAATATCAAAAGTACCAATTAGTTTAGGTTTTATATGGATATTATTTAATAAAAAGAGAAAAGGGTGGCATGATTATTTTGCAAAAACAAATATTGTTGAAAGATAAGGTTCCTCTTACAAAACATTATTAAGAATAATGTACATAAGCGTGCATCGTATAACACTTTAGATTGGTTGCGCAGTTGCAATTTATTTTGGGTATTCATAATAAAATGTTTGCACAAGGGCGGTCTGGGGGTGTCGAGAAGTTTAAATGATGAGCGCCACACACTTTCACTAGAGGCGAAGATCTACCTAGAAGTATTGCTTTTGAGTCCAGAAACAACACTATGGAGGCTAAAAAATGGATAAGAAAACATTTCCAATTCTTGAATTTGACGAATCGAGATCGGCAATAATTGAAGCATCAAATTATATTAAACCGCATGAAGGGTTTGAGAGCTGTGTAATAACTTTCTTCCGAGATACAATTGAAAAATTGAAAGAGGAAGGTAAGCTGAAGGAAGTAGCATCTCTTAGTAGTGAAACCATAGACATACCAATATATGAGACTACTTATGAAGGGAAAAAGGTTCATTTAACTTTAGGATATTTAGGCGCCGCAGGTTCTGCGGGCTTTCTTGAAGAACTAATAGCACATGGGTTTTCTAAATTTATTGTATGCGGTGGCGCGGGTGTTTTACAGAAAAATATTGCAGTAGGAAATCTTATTATTCCAACTTCTGCAGTTAGAGATGAAGGAGTATCATATCATTATCTCCAACCTTCTAGAGAAGTGGAAAGTAATGAGGAAGTAATAAAAACTATAGAGGATGATTTTATTAAACATAATATTAATTATATAAAAGCTAAAACGTGGACAACTGACGCGTTTTTTAGAGAGACAAAAGAAAAAGTCGATTTGCGTAAATCTGAGGGATGTGTAACTGTTGAAATGGAAGCAGCAGCTTTTTTTGCTGTTGCAAAATTTAGAAATGTAAAATTAGGACAAATCTTATACGGTGGCGATGATTTAAGCGGAGCGGAATGGGATAAAAGAAGTTGGACAAGTAGAAACCAGATTAGGTATAACCTCGTTGAGATTTCACTTAGAATCTGTAGTAATTTGTGAAATTAGCAGCTGTCCATAGCGACTTTGGCTCTGAGGGTTTTCCGATGTCTTCTAAATAGAATAGAGGTGAAAGCGAAATGATAAGTTATGGGTTTATCTTAACATCTTTAATAGTAGTATTAATTCCAGGAACAGGAGTTATTTATACTGTTTCTACAGGGATCATTGGTAGTAAGAAGGATAGTATTGCAGCCGCTGTTGGTTGTACTGCTGGAATTATTCCTCACTTAGTAGCGAGTATTGTTGGTTTATCAGCAATTTTTCATACCAGCGCCTTCTTTTTTAGTGTAATTAAAATGATCGGAGTAGTTTATTTACTTTATCTTGGAGTGGGGATGATTAGAAATAAAGGTGGTTTTACAATCAATGAGAGAACCAAGGAAGAAAGTAAATTAAAAATCATAAGTAAGGGAATTCTAATCAATTTACTGAATCCTAAACTCTCGTTATTCTTTTTTTCATTTCTTCCCCAGTTTATTACGAATAATGTAAATGGTTACCTGTATCAAATGATTATATTGAGTGTCTTTTTTATGGGTTTAACACTGTTAGTATTTATTATGTATGGAGTACTTGCTAATTATTTTAAAAGTCTGATTGCTGCTTCGCCAAACATGACTCGTAGAATCCAGCAATTGTTTGGAATAGTTTTTATAGGATTGGCTGCTAAATTAGCACTTAGTGATGATTAACTTGGGAAAGAATATTTCTTTTATGTCAGTTCCTTAGCAGAAAGCCGCACCTTAGGTTCCAAGGGAGATTAAGATATGATATCAAGAAAAAATGTCAGCATTGGTTTTACCTTAATTCTGTTATCTGGAATTACATTAAGTGGTGGATTTATCAAATGGCCTTTGTTTATCATTTCAGCAATTTTCTTATTTTCTTACATCATTTTTGATAGAGAGAAGTTAAGGTGTCCTAATTGTGGAGGGTTCGAAAATCTTGATAGATTGATGTATGCTAAAAATCATGTATATCATTGCAGACGTTGTGGCGAAAGAATCGATATAATAGAATAATCTGATTTGTTCTTGTTTTAGCTTTATTAGATAGTGAAGCCTATTTAGAATTTTCTTGCAAAATAATAGAGCTATTATGTGCTTAAATTACTGTTAGTGGCGAAGAGCCGTTAATCTATATACATCTTTGTGAATAAATTCAGTAACAAAAGTACCAGTAGAACTTATTTCTAAAGTTATCATATCATGTCCATATGGCGGAAGTGCTGATTTCCATGTATGAACTAATAACTTTGTTATAAATATATATCCACCTTCTTCTAAACGTTTAAATTCTAAAATTTCCATACTAAATAAATTAAAATTTACATTTTCTCCGTAATATCCAACTAATACATTATTAATATCTTTAGATAAAAGCGAAAGCAAAGCATCTCTATACAAAATTTCACGATCGCTAATATCTTTGGAAAGAACAAAAAAAGGTAAATTAACGATTAAAAATATAGCAATAATTAAAGGGATTTTTATTTTCATTTCATTGCATCTCCAATTATAGGTATTATTTTATTATCTAACAATTTGCTGCAATTAATTCAAATTTGCTAATTGTATATGAAAGCTCCTGGTGCGGTAGTTCTGCATGCCTAGAAGGCTCTAGATTAAAATATATGGAGTAAAACGACTTTAAGGGTTACCTGGAGTCCCCATACGAAAAACTTTTTTGGTTTTATGAAATTGAAAATAAGGTTGCATTAATGATGGAGCAATATCGACCATAATAGAAGTAAAATCAGCTGATCAAATCCTGTTGAAGGAAGCCGCGTGTTGAAGTACTAATAAAAAATAAAAAGTAGTAATATATTTAAGTTTTATACCAAAGGGAGTGTGGAGAATGTTTCCAATACTAGAAACAGAAAGACTGCTATTGAGAGAAATCATTAAAGAAGATGCTCAAAGTATTTATAATTGCTTTTCTAATAATGATGTGACACGTTATTATGGACTAGATACTTTAACAAGTTTTGAACAAGCAGAACAATTTGTTGATTTGTTTTCAAAGAACTACATAGAAAAACGAGGTATTAGATGGGGAATTGAAATAAAAGATAAGGAAGGGATTATCGGAACAATCGGATTTAACGCTTGGTCTCCTAAACATAAGAAAGCCGAGATAGGCTTTGAGCTTAATCCCAAGTATTGGCGAAAAGGGTATGCTACTGAAGCTGTTTCTAAAGTAATATCGTATGGTTTTGAGGAATTTGATTTAACGCGTATTGGAGCAGTTGTTTTTATAGAAAATAAAGCATCTAATGAATTATTAAGAAAACTAGGCTTTGAAAAAGAAGGGGTTCTAAGAAATTATTTGTATCAAAATGGTGAACCTCACGATACTTACATTTACTCAATTCTAAAAGGTAATTAGCAGATTATCTTCAAGGAATTAAAGAGCGCAGTTATTTTTCTAAAAGAGAGGTAGTAGTTTGCTATCAAATCTCTGTTGAAGGACGATAAGCTACAAAGGGTAAAATTACATATCAGCGAGCTTAGCAACCGTTAATAATAAAATTTGTTCGTATTCTCTCCTTAAAAATAAAGGAAATTATGGCAAAGTAGTAGAATAAGAATTATAAATAAATAAAGAAATGTGAGGGAGAATGGGATGAAACTTGCAGAAGCATTAATTTTAAGAGCAGACTATCAAAAACGTATAGAGCAAATGAAAAACAGGCTTTTAAGTAACGCAAAAGTACAAGAAGGAGAAAAACCGGCAGAAAATCCAAATGAACTTTTGAAGGAACTAGATATAATAATGGCTGAATTAACAGAACTAATTCAAAGAATAAATAAGACGAATTGTAATACTTATTTTGATAATGAAAGAATGTTAGTAGATATGCTAGCTGTAAGAGAGAATATCTGGAACAAACGCTCAATTTTGAGCAGTTTAGCCGAATCTGCGGTAATTAAACTAGATAGATATAGTAGATCTGAAGTAAAATTTATTAGTATGGTAAATGTAGCAGCCCTACAAAAAGAAATAGAGAAATTATCTAAAGAATTTAGAGAGTTAGATACGAAAATACAAGAAAAAAACTGGACTGTAAGTTTGCTGTAGTAGAATTAGCAGGTAATTTTAATTTTCAAAAAGCGAGTACAAACCCGCCAACAGGGTAAGTTGGACTTGGTCGGCATGGGAGCAATGCCATTTGATAACAGGTAATGCTTTGTATTGTGACAAGAGTACAAATATATTGTGATTATAACTACCGCGTACTGATTTGAGAATTAAAATGAGGGAGGGCAAAGGGGCTAATTTATTTGAGGGTTGAAACAGAAGATATATTAAATTAGGGGGTATATATGATAAAATATCCGGTTTTAGAAAAAGGGGCAACTATAGGGGTAACAGCTCCCTCGTCTGGGTTAAAGAATGTACATCACGACGCTTTTAAACTTGCGTGCAGTCGTATGAAAATGAAGGGATTCAATATTATTTTTGGAGAGACTGTTTGGACTCAAAATAAGGCTAAATCACTGCCTGCAAAGAAACGAGCAGTTGAGTTTAATAAAATGATGCAAGATGATAATATTAATTTTATATTTCCTCCATGGGGTGGGGAGCTGTTAATTGAGATATTAGAGTATGTTGATTTTGAAAAAATAAACGCAAAGTGGGTATTAGGTTATTCAGATATAAGCGCATTGTTATTGGCAACTACATTAAAAACAGGGATAGCGACAGCTCATGGAACAAATTTGTTTGATTTAAGGGGAGAATATTCAGATGATACGACAGCAATGTGGCAGACTGTGTTATCAACTAAAACTGGCGGGTCTATTCTTCAACAATCCTCAGCAAAATATCAAAGAGAATGGCAACATAATAACCCTTCACCTTTTATATTTCACTTAACAGAACAAACAATTTGGAAAACTATCTCAAATAATAATGTAAAAATACAAGGTCGTTTACTAGGTGGGTGTATAGATGTTATCAGGCACTTAATTGGAACATCATATGGTGATGTGCATAATTTTAGAAAACAGTTTCTCAATGGAGAACCTGTATTATGGTATTTAGAAAATTGTGAGCTTACAACAGCAGATTTACGTAGGTCACTTGTTCAAATGAAGTTAGCAGGTTGGTTTCAAGAAAGTACAGGTATTATGTTTGGGCGAAGTCCGGCAAATCATCCTGTCGATAACTATACAGTCGAAGACGTTTATAAAGAACTTTCTGACGAGCTTCAAATACCAATTATTTACGACGTTGACTGTGGTCATGTTCCTCCACAAATCACATTCATTAACGGAGCCTTTGCAGAAGTGGAAGTAAAAGACGGTAAAGGGACTGTTATGCAACATTTTAATCAGTAGACAGAACTATTCAATATTTTGTTATTTCACATTTTAGGAAAATTGATATATCTGATGAAATATTCGTTATAAATGTTGAAGGGTACATAGGTAACAGCACAAAAAAAGAAATTGAATATGCCAAAAAGAAGGGAAAAGCAGTCCGATATTACACTGATAAAGAGATACCTTCTCTATATTCGGTACACCAAATATGAGGAAGATTAAAACCTTATGGGTTGAAAGCCTGTCATAAAAAAATGAGCTTAGTTTTTAGTTAAATGTTTTTTTTAGTATAATTTCACAGAGAAATTGACATCGTATTTGATGTCGCATATAATAAGGAGAGGTGATATGATTGTCAAGGAAACAAAAGTTATTAGATAAAATTAAAAGCAATCCACAGAAAATAAGGTTTGAAGAAGTAGATAAAATATTAATATCTATTGGATTTAATAAGCGTCAACCTCGAGGTGGTTCAAGTCACTTTACATATATACTTGAAGATATGATAATTACTATTCCTTATAATAAACCATATGTAAAAGTCAAGTACTTAAAAGATGTTATTGAGTTGTTAGATAAATTAGGATATTAAGGGGTGAGATATATGTTTAGCTTAGAAAAATATAAAAAAATGGAATATCCAAGCAAGATTGAAAGGTTATCCCCTGAAGATGGTGGGGGATATTATATAACATATCCAGATTTACCTGGTTGTTCTAGTGATGGCGAAACTATTGAAGAAGTAATTCAAATGGGTGAAGATGCACGGATGTGTTGGATTGATACAGCATATGAACAAGGAAAAGAAATACCTTTACCATTTTCATATAATGATACCTTTAAAGGAAGAATTACAGTTCGGGTTCCAAAGACAATGCATAAGGAGCTTATTGATGAAGCGAATGAAGAAGGAATTAGTTTAAATCAATATCTTATTTATGTAATAAGTAAAGGTATGAAATCGGGAGACAAAATTAACGTTTACCAAAAAAGTAATGAGTAGATACCTATTTCCTATTAGAGGCTTTTTAGGGTTGATTATTTATATATTGGGGACTTTATTAAGCTACTTCAGACAAAGAAAAATTTAGAAGAAGGAATTCCTGTTTCTTGTTTTACTGCTACAGCAAAGCAAAAGGTTATCGAGGACATTCGAGATTATTTCCGAGAAAAGCTCTCTCTTGATCTGGAGGTTTTCAGTACTTCTGCACAAAGAAGTAATCTACGATATCAAGTATTCAAGAGAGAAAGTGAAGAAGAAAAATATAATACGGTGCGAGATTTACTTGCAGAAAAGAATTGCCCCACCATTATTTATGTGTCTCGTACGAGAAAAGCTTATATCCTTGCAGAGAGATTAGAACAAGATGGCTATCAAGCAAGGCCGTATCATGGGAAGATGGAAAAAGAGGAAAAAAGCGCAAATCAGGATGCATTTATCAGAGGTGAGGTTCAAATAATCGTCGCAACAATCGGCATTTGGGATGGGAGTAGACAAAAAGGATGTTGGCATGGTCATCCACTATGATATTTCTGATTCCTTAGAAAATTATATACAGGAAGCAGGAAGAGCAGGAAGAGATGAAAATATCTCTGCCGATTGTTATGTCTTGTATAACGATGATGATCTGAGCAAGCATTTTACTCTTCTTAATCAAACAAAGCTAAGCATTCAGCAAATTCAACAAATCTGGAAGGCGATTAAGGGAATAACTAGATTTCGTTCCACCGTATCGCAATCTGATCTAGAGATTGCCCGTAAGGCTGGCTGGGATGATAGCATCAATGAAATTGAAACAAGAGTAAAAACAGCGATTACAGCCTTGGAGGAATCTGGCTATTTAAAACGAGGGCAAAATGTGCCAAAAGTTTATGCCAACAGTATCCTCGTCAAAAACGCGCAGGAAGCAATCCTTAAAATTAATTCATCCGACAAATTTGATGATAAGCAAAAGGAAAAAGCAGTTCGAATTATGCGGAAGCTTTTTTCGATTAAGAGCATAAAGCATGCAAATGAAGAAATAGCTGAATCAAGAATTGATTACATTTCAGACCATTTGGGATTGACCAAAGAAGAAGTAATTCAAATAGTAAATCTGCTTCGTGAAGAGAGAATTTTAGCAGATAATAAAGATTTAAATGCCTTTATTAAGAAAAAAGAGAAAAATAATCATTCGCTAAATATACTGACCTCGTTTTGGGAAATAGAAAGATTTCTCTTAACTGTTATAAAAAGTGAAGAGCAAATATTTCACATCAAGGAACTGAACGAACAAGCCGAAGAGTATGGATGTAAGGACGTCACACCAAATAAGCATTCAATGAATCAATTCTATAAAGATAATACTAAACAGCCTTTTATCGATTTTGTAGTAAAAGAGCTTAATAAACATGGCGGGAGACTTTTTCAGGGATATTATGTAGAAGCATAATAGTGTCTCAAGAGGGCATTAACTACACAAAAAACAGAATTTAAAATGATAGGATAGAGATTTCTGTTTAGGGCGTGTATCGGTGCGAACGTTGGCTTCGCGGGATGTCATCTTTCATATAAAGGTTTGTTTACGACTCAGGTACAGCTACGATCTACTTTTTTGCTGTGGTATAGAATGCAGATAGCACCATCCGGGCGCCAAGAAAAATCGGGTTGAGGGGCATAGGTATGATTAAACGAAATGAGATAGTCGTTAAATCAAAATTCGGAAAAACAATTTCAAGTATGTTACTTTCTCATGAAGAGGGAAGTAGAAATCTTGCAGTGCTATTTCCAGGGGGAGATAATTCTACTGATGTTCCTACTTTGCATTATGCAAGAAAGGCAGCTTTGCTGGCTGGATGTGATACCATTAGTCTAGAATATGGATCAACGGATACAGAAAAAGAAGAGATACTCAAAATAGTAATAGACGAAAGTCTTGATGTACTATCACAAATAAATTATGAACAATATGCTCAATTATTTTTCATAAGTAAAAGTATGGGACATTTTGTTTCATTTAATGTTCATAAAAGATTAAATAGAAGCACAATAAGGCATATTTGTTATACTCCATTAACAAAAAATGTTGATGATATTGCAAAAAGAGAATGTATTGTATTCACCGGAACTAAGGATAAGTTTATTACAAAGGAATCAATAGCTTTACTTATAGATTTACCGAATATCGATTTGACCGTGGTCGAAGAAGCTGTTCATTCCTTAGAAATAAATGATGATTATAAAGCAAGTATAAGAATATTAGGGGAAGTTACTGATAAATGCGCGGACTATATTATTAAGCACACACTATAGTAGATTTTTTGTAAGGATCTCCCATTCGTGGTCGCTTCTGAGTCACGGGGCATTCTAATGATGTAAAACTGATTAAATTTGAAGATTCCCTCAAAATCACGGAAACACAAGACTTAGTTGATTGGATTAAGTCTACAATTACATTTGCAAGCTTTTCTGAAAGTAACCTTGACGGATTATTTGAATAATTTTTTGAAGAGATTCGGATTAAGGAAGGAACAATAGATATTCCTAAAGAAATGGGTTTGTTTATCTCAAGAGAAAGTTAAGAGGGAGCTATTATAAAATTTATATTAAAAAAGGTGTACTAGATTGTGAAAGATAAACAAAGGTTGAAATGGGAAAAAGTAAGAGTCAAGTGTAAGCATAATTTTGTTATTTACAAAAAACCTCAATCAGTGGAGGAAATATTTAATTAAGACGTCAGGGATGCGAAACATTATCAGAAAGCCTTAAAAAGAAAAAATATGGGGGATTATAAGTGAGACAAGAAACAGAAATAGTAACTGAACTGTTACATTTTGCCCATGCTGACGAGAAGGTAAGGGCAGTAATATTTAATGGGTCGAGAGTAAACCCGAATGTTACAAAAGATTTGTTTTGTGATTATGATGTAATATTTGTTGTTACTGATCCTAGATCCTATTTAGATCACCAAGATTGGATAAGGAATTTCGGAGATTTAATTATGATGCAGCAGAACAATATCCAAACCGAAAATGAAAATGAATATATTTTTTTAATGCTCTTTACTGATGGGGTACGAATTGATCTTTCTTTCAGGAAAGTAGAGTCAATAAATCAACATTTTCATGATAGTCTGACTAGGGTGATCTTGGATAAAGATAATTGTCTGAAAAATTTCGACCCTCCATCAGAGAAATCATATATCACATTGCAACCGCCAAAGGCTAAGTTCGATAAAAAAATAAATAATATTTTGTGGTGCTCAACCAATGTGGCAAAAGGTTTATGGAGAAACGAATTGCCATATGCAAAATTCATGTTGGATATCGTAGTCAGACAGGATTTTATGAATTTATTAAATTGGTATGTTGGAGTTAATAATAGTTGGAGTGTTAATACAGGAACCGCATTGAAGTGGCTTAAGAATTACCTCTCTAACGAGTTGTGGGATTCATTTGAAAATACATATAGTGGTTCGATTGAGACGGATATATGGGACTCTTTATTTGAAATTATTAGACTTACAAAGGATATAGGTCAGGAGATTGGAGAGAAGCTAAACTATGGATATCCTACTCATGAGCATACAAATGTAGTGGCATATTTAGAGAAGGTACGTCTTCTTCCCAAAGACGCAAAGGTTATAATCTCGTAAGTCTGGGTTATTTGAAGAGGAGTGGAGGTGTGAGTAAGTAATTTGACGACGTCGGCAATGCAAGACAAGACGTTATCGGAAACCCTGAAAGAACTAAAAAATGGAGGGTATACTCATGGATGCCAATTTCAAAAAAATAGTCAGGGCTTTTGGGAATTGTATTATACTGCTAAATCTAATTCCAGTATTGAGTATTTATACTATTATATTCCCTTTATATCTACTAGATAGTTCCTATTCAATCATGCCATTAACAAATATATTGTCTAGTACATTTTTAATTCCACTCTTGCTTTCGTACTTAAATTATAGATACGTATTAATCAGAGGAGAGAATTTATTTATAGTGAATATTCTTTTAATGGTTATTTCAGTAATAGCTAGTCAATTTTTTAGTTATGCGATTTGGGGGATTTCATCTGGAAACTTTTACAATCCTGATAGTGAGACTGTTTTAATATCAAAGTTATCATTTAAAATTTCACTAATTATTGTTGTAGGCACTGGTATCTTAATACAAAGCATATTGATATATAGGCATATTGCACGTAGATCTAGATGAGATTATATATTTAAATTGAATTGTAAATTTTGATGATTTAGTAATGAATTTATTTTGATGACTATTGTCAGAACAAATATCTTTTTTAATGAGTATTAGTCTACCTTCATCATCGACATAGACCAGGAGATTATCTTTGGGGTAAATATTAGCCTTTTTCCCAACTCTTTTGGAATTGTAAATTGACCAAGCTCGTTTATTTGTACATCAAACACGTAGATCATCATTTGCGGAAGTTAGGCAAAATTTTTGAGGAGGGTATTTTTTGAGGAATTTAGTCATTGTAGCTTTATTAATAATTATATTTTCAACTTTACTTATAGGATGCAATTCTGATTATGATGAAATAGAAAAACTTAATATTCGTATTTCAGATCTAGAGAAAGCTATAGCAGATTTAGAAAAGATAAAAATATCAAAAGATGTAGTTATAACGAATCTGCAAGAAGAACTACAAATACTTAAAGAAAATACAACAGAAACAAATAATAACAAGTCAGATATAACAAGGGGATTTAATTTTGAAGATTCATTTGTGTCAGATCTTCAAATGACTACTGATGGAAAATACGTAACTCTTATACTATATGATAGTTTTGATTATACAGGGGTTTATATATATGATAGTGATAAAAATAAACTAACAAAACTAGATGGAGCTATTGGTTTTTCAAGTTTCTGGTCTTCTGATAATATTCATTTTATAATTTGTGATTATTCTTATCTTAGTGCTGAATGTGAATTATATTCTGCAGAAACAAAAGAAAAGCTGTTATCATTTTCTATGAATTGGGGAGATCTAACTTGGATTAATGAATATGAAGTAATATATGGATCCGAAAATAGAGAAATCCCTTTAGATTCTGAGTCAGATCAATATGGAACAGTGGATATAGTAAAACATAACTTATTTACTGGGAAAATAGTGAAATTAAAGGAAGGAAC
>Ga0209346_1001498_pt1 | contig 12540 bp, 10 predicted proteins | sample AutmiccommunBRH9_FD_187381 | JGI IMG/M metagenome (GOLD analysis project Ga0209346, IMG submission 187381) | Deep subsurface microbial communities from Mt. Terri, Switzerland - Autotrophic microbial communities BRH/9 (SPAdes) (version 2) | ecosystem: Environmental > Aquatic > Deep subsurface >...
CAGCTTAAGGCCGTGTCGACCAGCTTTACCGTGCTGATTCAGTATCCGGAAATCGTCATGCCGCGGCATCTGGGGCGCGTGCCCCTGTTCCAGGACACGGCCTTCTTCGTGGCCCTGATCATGGCCCTGTTCGCCATCCTGTTCGGCACCCGCCACATCGACGCCTCGGAACATCACGAAGGCATGGTGATCGCCGTCGCCTTCGAATCGATCATCAAGCTGCTGGCGTTTCTTGCCGTCGGGTTTTACGTCACCTATGGCGTTTTCGACGGGTTCGGCGACCTGTTCGCCAAAGGCAACGCGGTGCCCGAGATTTCCCAGCTGTTCCATCAGGTCGGGGCCGGGGGGTATGCGCAATGGTCGACCCTGCTGGTGCTGTCCATGTTCGCCATCGTCTGTCTGCCGCGTCAGTTCCAGGTCGGCGTGGTCGAGAACGTCAACCCGGATCATGTCCGCAAGGCGGCCTGGCTGTTCCCGCTTTACCTGATCCTGATCAACGTGTTCGTGCTGCCCATCGCCATCGGCGGCCTGTTGCAGTTTCCCGACCGCAGCGTCGATGCGGATACCTTCGTTTTGACCGTGGCCATGGCCAATCAGAACCAGGGCATGGCGCTGTTCGCCTATATCGGCGGGCTTTCGGCGGCCACGGGGATGCTGATCGTCGCGACCATCGCGCTGTCGACCATGGTGTGTAACGATCTGGTGGTGCCCGTGCTGCTGCGCATGCGGTGGTTCCAGACCCGGTTTACCGGCGACCTGTCGGCGTTCCTGTTGTTCGTCCGGCGCAGCGCGATCCTGTTCGTGCTGCTGCTGGCCTATACCTACATGCGGCTGATCGGCGAATCCTACGCCCTGGTCACCATCGGCCTGGTGTCCTTCGCCGCGGCGGCGCAGTTCGCGCCGTCGCTGCTGGGCGGCATTTTCTGGAAGGGCGGCACGCGGGCCGGCGCCATGACCGGGCTGTTGCTGGGCACCGCCATGTGGTTCTACACCCTGGTGCTGCCGTCCTTCGCGCGGTCGGGCTGGGTGGACATGAGCCTGATCGAATTGGGCCCCTACGGGATCGAGGTTCTGAAGCCCTATGCCCTGTTCGGGCTCGACGGGATCGACCATCTGTCCCATTCCCTGTTCTGGTCGATGTTGGTCAATATCGGCGGCTTCGTCTGGGTGTCGCTGCTCAGTCGGCCCAGCGACCTGGAGCAGTTGCAGGCGGGTGAATTCGTGCAGAAGCTGGACAGCCCCGGAGCGAAACCGGTCACCGTATGGCGCGGCTCCGCCCCGGTCGGCGAATTGCAGGCTGTGCTGCGGCGCTTTCTCGGTGACGACCGGGCAGGGGCGGCGCTCGCCGGTTTCGCCGAACGCCAGGGCTTCAGCCTCGATCCCCGGGCGGAAGCGGCGCCGGCGCTCGTGTCTTTCGCCGAACGGCAGTTGGCGGGGGTCATCGGCGCGGCCTCGGCCCAGGCCGTGGTCGCCAGCGTGACCAAGGGCGAGGTCGTCAGCACCGAGGACCTGATGCGTATTCTCGACGAAACGTCGCAGGTCATCGAGTATTCCCACGAGCTTGAGGAGAAGTCCAAGGCGCTCGAGGAAACCACGGCCGAGCTGCGGGCGGCCAACGAGCGGCTTCAGGAACTGGACCGCATGAAGGACAACTTCATCACCACCGTGGGCCACGAGTTTCGCACGCCGTTGACGTCGATCCGCGCGGCGGGGGAAATTCTGTCCGACAACCCGGCCCTGCGCGGGGCGGAGCGCGACCGTTTCTACAGCGTCGTCGTCGCCGAAACCCAGCGTCTGACGCGTCTGATCGACCAGCTTCTCGATCTCTCGAAGATGGAGGCGGGCAATCTGAAATGGAACATGACCTCGCTTGACCTTGGCGCCGTCATGGAGGCCGCCGTGGCCGCGGCGTCGCCCCTGGCCCAGGCCGAGGGCGTGCGTCTCGACCTGGATCTTCCCGGCGGTCTGCCCCGGGTTCATGCCGACCGTGACCGGCTGATCCAGGTTTTGGTCAACCTGATTTCCAATGCCGTGAAATTCTGCGATCCGAACGACGGACATATCCGCATTACCGCCACGGTGGATGGCGGCGTGGTCACCGTCGACGTGATCGACAACGGCCCCGGCGTGGCGCCCGGTGAACGGGATCGCATTTTCGAGCGCTTCCAGCAGGGCGGATCGGGCGAAACCCTGACCAACAAGCCGAAGGGGACGGGACTGGGCCTCGCCATCTGCCGCGAGATTGTCGAGCGTTTCGGTGGCAAGGTGTGGGTCGAGCCGGCGCCGGGACGGGGCTCCGTGTTCCGTTTCACGTTGCCGGCATCAACCGCGGACACGGCAAGCTGACCGGGGGCCATGCCGCCACGGCGTTTGGAGGGGGCCGATGACAGGAACGCCACCACCGGATAACGAAGATGGTCGGCTTGCCACGCCTGCGTCGTCCGGCCGCTTGCCCGGCAACCTGCCGGGCATCGACATCGACGCGTTCCGTGACATGGTTCGCGGCAACGACGGCATGATCCACAAGCTGCAGGGTAAGTTTCTCGACATCTATGGCGGCAAGGCGGCGGAGATTGGGGCCGACGTGGCGGCGGGCAATTTTCAGCGTGCCATCGGCACCGCCCATATGTTGAAGGGCGTCAGCGGCAACATTCGTGCGACGCAGGTGTGCGAGGCGGCGAAAGCCCTCGAATCCGCCTTGAAGGACGCACCCGAAGGCCCGGAAATCGGGCCGCTTCTGAACGATCTCGCCGACGCCTTGGACCAGGTCATGGCCGGGCTGAGCGACGCGTTTGGGCGCCCCCCGAATCCGCCGGTCTAGCGGGACCGGCGGGCCGCGTTTTCATTGCGGAGCGCGCCGTTCAGGATCGTGAACAATTCACCAAAATATCGAAATTCTTCTTATGATTACTTGATTTCGGCTGTTGAAATCCCGAAGACAGACAGGTGAACATCGGTTAATATGCCGCCAAATCCGTACCCGGGCGGGGCGTTAGGCCTGGGGCAGGGCAATTATTCGTGGAATGCCACGAGGGGAAACATTATGCCGCGATCGCCAATGTTGGGCGCACGCCTGCGGCGGCTCCGTAAGGACCGTGGACTGACGCAGGTCAAGCTCGCCGAAATTCTCGGCATCTCACCCAGCTACCTGAACATGATCGAGCACAACGACCGGCCCTTGACCGTGTCGCTGCTGCTCAAGCTTTCGGAAGCCCTCGGCGTCGATCTGCGGGACTTTTCCGCGGGCGACGAGGTGCGCATCAAAAGCGACCTGGAAGAGGCCCTGTCCGACCCCATGTTCGGCGGCACCCGCCCCTCGGCGGCGGAGCTGGACGAATTCGTGACATCGGTTCCCGACATCTGCCGCTCGTTCCTGCGGCTCTACCGATCCTACCGCAACAGCCGCGAGGATGTGGAGGCGCTGACGGACAAGCTGGCCTCCAGCCCCTACCTGGTGGCTTCCAGCCATTCCGTGCGCACCTTGCTGACCTCGGTCCGCAGCTTCTCGGAAATCCTGCTCGACAACATCGATCTGGCCGCGGCGGAGCGTCAACAGTTCCTCGGCATCGTCGTCGATGGCACGGAAAAACTCACTTTGCAGGTCGATGAGTTGCTCCGCTTCATTACCGGCGAGAACCTCGACAACCTTCTTGAAAGCCGCACCCCGGCGGAAGAGGTCGGCGACTTCACCGAACGTAACGATAATTTCTTCGACGATCTGGACCGCCGGGCGGAGGAACTCCGCACCGAAATCGGGATGGAGACCGTGGGGTTGTTCTCGCGCCTGTCCGAGGTGTTGCGGGATCGTTTCGGGATCGAGGTCGAAACCACGGGCGTCGGCGATGCAAGCCGGGGGGGAGCGGTGGTTCCCCCCATTCGTCTGGAGTCTGGACCGGGCGGGGCGGGCGATCGGCTGATCGTGCGCGATGATTTGGCATTGCCGAGCCTGCGCTTCCACCTGGCGCGCGAAACCGGCCGCCGTGCGGCCGCCGACCTGATCGACACCTGGGTCGGGGAAGCGGATCTGTCCCCCGCTTCCGAAGACCTTTGCCGGGACCTTCTGGCCGGGTACTTCGCCGCCGCGGTGCTGATGCCCTATGACGCCTTTCTCGACCGTGCCCGGGCCTATCGCTATGACGTGGAGCGCCTGAGCCAAGCCTTCGGCGTCAGCCTGGAACAGGCCTGCCGGCGTCTCGCGACCCTGCGCCGTCCGGGCGAAGAAGGCGTGCGTTTCCACTTCCTGCGCATCGACAGCGCCGGCAACGTGTTCCGGCGGGTGCCCGGTTCGGGCCTGCCTATTCCCCGGTTCGCGGGAATCTGCCCGCGCTGGAACGTGCATGCGGCCAGCGGGCGGCCGGGCACCGTCGATGCCCAGGTCCTGCAATTGGTCGACGGCAGCGCCTATCTTTCCGTCGCCTTCGGTCAACGCCGGCCAGGGTCCGGGTACAACGCGCCCGACGGCAGCTACGCGCTGGCGTTGGGCTGCCGGTTGGAGGACGCGGGTGAACTGGTCTATTCGGGCGGCCTGGATCTGACGCGGTCGGAGACCTTCCTGCCCGTCGGCGTGACCTGCCGGCTGTGCGAACGGACCGACTGCGCCCAGCGCGCCCATCCGACCCTCATCCATGCCGTCGAGCGCGGGGCGCCGGCGCCGGACAAATCGGCCCTCAAAGCGGCCCGCAGGCAGGCCGCGTCGCTTTCCGACTGACGGGCGGACGGGCGTTCCTGGGGCACGGATAAAAAAAGCGCGGGTCTTGCGGACCCGCGCTCGATCACCAGTCTTTGGGACGATATGACCTAGCTGGTCAGAATGCCAATCGCGATCAGGACCGCGAAGACAACCGGCAGGATCAGGAATGCTTTGTTGATTTTGCCCATGACTGCTTCTCCCACTATGAAGTTCGTAAACCTGCACCCTATCCGGAGACCGGCCTTCGGCAGGCGACTGGCAGGTGCCAGATTTCATATTGTTAAGTTTACACTATAATTTTTATCCGGCAATTCAAATACTGATTTCATTATAAAAATTAGGTTAAGTGATGTGTATAAAATTATGTAGTTAAGTGAATTATGTGAATTTTTGAGGGGGTGGGCGGGTGCTCTACGGCCGGTTTCCGCCGACTGCGGTTGTCCCGCGTGCTATCATGAATTGGTTGCCGCAGGCGCGCGCTGCGCGGGGGGTAAGGAGCTGGCGAGACGATGATCATCCATGTCGAAAAACTGCTCGGTGACGACGGGCTCGGCGAAATCGACGCCATCCTCGACGGCGTTCCCTGGACCGACGGGGCGGGCGGAATGCGCGACGACATCAAAGCCGTGAAGCGCAACCGTCAGGCCGACCGCGCCGCCGCCGGCGCCGCCCTGGCGCCCGCCGATCGCCTGATCATGGGCGCGATCGGGCAGTCGGCGCCGATCCTCAACGGGACGTTTCCCCACCGCGTCATGCGCCCGCTCTACGCCCGCTACGGCGTGGGCGCGGAATACGGCCTGCACACGGACAACCCCTTCATCGGCAATCCGGAATCGATCCGCGCCGACGTATCCTGCACGCTGTTCCTCAATGGGCCCGAGGATTACGACGGCGGCGAGCTGGTCATCCTGGCCCCCGGCGGCGAGGTCAAGGTCAAGCTGCCCCGGGGTGCTGCCGTGGTCTATCCGACCGGCTGGCATCACCGGGTCGAGGCCGTGACAAGGGGTGAACGGCGGGTCGCCGTGACCTGGATCCAAAGCCGCGTCGCCTCCGCCGAGCGGCGCGAGATCCTGGCCGACGCCAACGGCGTCGCCCATCACCTGCACCAGACGGCGGCCAACAGCCCCGCCGCCCTGACCGCGCAACGGGTATTCAACAGCCTGATGCGGCGCTGGGCCGAGGGCAGCTAAGCGCCGCCAGCCCCCTTCTCTGAACAAGGGCCGAACGTGCCTTGCCGCGCCCCGCCGGGGGCGGCGCGGGGCGCTTGCGTGGGTCCGGAAATTATGCAAAATTACGGCAAATACGAATAATTATGCATAATTTACGGAATCGCGGGGAGAGCGTCCCACGCGTTCTGAAGATGGGAACGGGCGGATAGCCATCATATGCAGGACTTCGGCGATGCCTTCCTGACAGCCTTCACCTTGCTGGTCAGTTTCGATGCGGACCTGATGGAGGTCATCGCGCTGTCGCTGCAGGTCAGCCTGACCGCGCTGCTGGCGGCGGGGCTGATCGGGCTCGGCATCGGCGCAGCCCTGGCCGTGACCCGGTTTCCCGGGCGCGGGCCGGCGCTGGTTCTGGTCAATTCCCTGATGGGCCTGCCGCCGGTGGTGGTCGGGCTGATCGTTTACATGCTGCTGTCCAACGCCGGGCCGCTCGGCTTCTTCGGCTTGCTGTATACGCCGACGGCCATGATCGTCGCCCAGGCGATCATCATCCTGCCGATCATCGCCGCCCTGTCGCGCCAGGTGATCGAGGATCTGCACACCGAGTACGCCGAACAGTTCCGCTCTCTCTGCGTGCCCACGGGGCGCATGATGATCGAGCTGCTGTGGGACGCGCGCTATTCCCTGCTCACGGTCATGCTGGCCGGGCTCGGCCGCGCCATGGCCGAGGTCGGCGCCGTGATCATCGTCGGCGGCAACATCGCCCACCTGACCCGCGTGATGACCACGACCATCGCGCTGGAAACGTCGAAGGGCGATCTGGCCCTGGCGCTCGGCCTCGGCATTGTGCTGCTGACCATCGCGATCGGCATCAATGCGGCGGTCATGGGCCTCAACGCCACGGCGCGGCGGCAGGCCTATGCCTGATCTGCGCCCCGCCCCGATCCTGCCGTCCAACGTGGTCGACCTGCGGGCCTCCGAATACGCGGCCTCCGGCGCCGACCTGTTCCCCCTGACGGTGCGCGACCTGACCTATCAGGCCGGCGGCACGGTGCTCATCAAGGGCATCGACCTGACGCTGGACGCCCACGGCGTGACCGTCATCATGGGCCCCAACGGGGCGGGGAAAAGCCTGCTGCTGCGCCTGATGCACGGGCTGTTGGAGCCTTCGGGCGGGGGCGTCACCTGGGGCGGGCGGCCGCTCGACGAGGCGGTCCGCCGCCGTCAGGCCATGGTGTTCCAGCGCCCGGTGCTGCTGCGCCGCTCCGTCGCCGCCAACATCGATTTCGTGCTGCGCCTGCGCGGCGGCAAGGATCCGGCCCACCGCCACGATATCCTGGATCACGTCGGTCTGGCCGACCGCGCCGACCAGCCGGCGCGCCGGCTGTCCGGCGGCGAACAGCAGCGCCTGGCCATGGCCCGCGCACTCGCGACCAAGCCCGACGTGCTGTTCATGGACGAGGCGACGGCCAGCCTCGACCCGGCCTCGACCCTGGTCATCGAGGACATCACCAAGGCGGCTCGCGACCGCGGCACCAAGATCGTCTTCATCACCCACGACATGGGCCAGGCCCGGCGCCTGGCCGACGACGTGGTGTTCATGCACCGGGGCAAGGTGTTGGAGCACAGCCCGGCGGCGGCGTTTTTCAACCAGCCGGCATCGGTCGAGGCCGGCGACTACATGGCGGGCAAGATCATCCTGTGATCGGGCCGCCCAACGCGACCATGCACCCCAGCAACCACCAACCGGAACCAGCACTCAGGGAGATATCCATGAAAACAATGAAACGGTTCACTTTCGGCGCGGCGGCGCTCGCCCTTGCCGCTGCGGCCTTCGCCGCCGCCCCAGCCCGGGCCGAGGGCAAGTCGATCATCGTGCAGTCCACGACCTCGACCCAGAACTCGGGCCTGTTCGACTACATGCTGCCGATCTTCGAAAAGAAGACGGGCATCCAGGTCCGTGTGGTTGCCGTGGGCACCGGCCAGGCGATCAAGAACGCCGGCAACTGCGACGGCGACGTGCTGATGGTCCACGCCAAGAAGGCCGAGGAGAAGTTCATCGCCCAAGGCGGCGGCGTGAAGCGCTTCGACGTCATGTACAACGATTTCGTCGTCGTCGGCCCGCCCAGCGACCCGGCCAAGGTTTCCGGCCTGAAGGACGCGCCCAAGGCCTTCGCGATGATCGCCGCCGCCAAGGCGCCGTTCGCGTCGCGCGGCGACAACTCGGGCACCCACAAGAAGGAAGTCAGCCTGTGGGCCGACGCCAAGGTCGACATCAAGAAGGCGTCCGGCGGCTGGTACCGCGAAACGGGCAGCGGCATGGGGGCCACCCTCAACACCGCCGCGGGCATGGGCGCCTATGCCCTGACCGACCGCGCGACCTGGATCAGCTTCAAGAACAAGGGCGACTACAAGATCGTGGTGGAGGGCGACAAGGGCCTGTTCAACCAGTACGGCATCATCCTGGTCAACCCCAAGAAATGCCCCAAGGTGAAGGCCAAGGAAGGCCAGGCGTTCATCGATTGGGTGCTGTCCAAGGACGGCCAGGACACCATCGCGTCCTACAAGCTGAACGGCCTGCAGCTGTTCTTCCCGAACGGCAAGACGTCGTAACGGCGCGGACGTTCGTGTGATCCGGAAAGGGCGGGCCTTCGGGTCCGCCCTTTTTCGTTCGCGGGGGGAAAGGCAGATCGGCCTCAAGGTCCCCAGGAGACAGGATCTCAGTGCCGCCAGACGAAGGAACGGCCAAGGATGCGTATCGATCCTCGGGGGTCTTGATCGCCGCAACCCCCGGATGCCGCAAAAATGTCGGCGGAGGCCATGAAATTTAGCTGATGCAGCCTCATTTTGCGGCTACGTTCTGCCCGGCGATTCGCACAGGGACACAAGTGAGCACAACTGAAGATGCATATGGATATCGTCTATATTGTAAGCGGTCTCGTACTGCTTTTCGTCGGCGGCGAGGGCTTGGTGCGGGGCAGCGTCTCCGTGGCGGAACGCCTCGGGTTGTCCAAGCTGATCATTGGACTGGTGATCGTCGGGTTTGGCACGTCGACCCCGGAATTGCTGGTCTCGGTGAATGCGGCCATGGACGGTGTCCCGGAAATCGCCCTCGGCAACGTGATCGGCAGCAATATCGCCAACGTGCTGCTGATCGTCGGTATCGCCATCGTCATTCTTCCCATTACCGGATGGAACCGCACGGCGGTTCGAGACGGAATGGTGGCGACCTTGGTCGGGTTGGGCCTGTTCGGCCTGCTTTACAGCGAGGCGATTGGCCGCGTCGAAGGCATCGTCCTTCTGGTGATTTTGGCTGTCTATCTGTCCGCCAGTTACGGGCTCGAGCGGCGGGATAAAAGCTCTCAGGTTTTCGATCATGAAGCCGAAGAGTTCGAGGATGTGCCGATCAGGAATGGTTGGCTTGCTCTTCTGCTGGTTGTCGGTGGCATCGCCATCCTGGTTTTCGGCGCGGACCTGCTGGTCAAAGGGGCCGTATCCGTTGCACGGACCTTCGGCGTTCCGGACGCGGTCATCGGGCTGTCATTGGTGGCCGTGGGGACGTCGCTGCCTGAATTGGCGACAGCTATCGTGGCCGCCTTGCGCCGTCATTCAGATGTTGTGCTGGGAAATGTCATCGGCAGCAATATCTTCAATATATTGGCGATTCTGGGGGTAACGGCGGTGATTACGCCGATCGAGGTGAGCGCCCGTTTCCGCGAGTTGGATGCTCTCGTGATGCTGGCGGCCAGCGTCCTGCTCGTGGTGCTGCTCTTCGCCTTCAAGCGGATCGGGCGCGTCTGGGGAGGCGCCATGCTGGCGGTCTATGCCGCCTACATGGGCTACCTGTTTACCAGCGGAATGACGGCATAAAGGCCGTTATGTCGGGATTTTCCCTTGTCCCTGGCGACCAGGGCTTTGTCCGTTAAATTGTTCTCGGACGATGCGCTCGCCCGTAACTTCGTCGGAACCCGGTCCCCTTTTTTAAGGGCCCGATCCACGTAGCGTTGCATGCGAGCGGCGACATGTTATTTTCGGCTGAAATGCCGGAACAACTGACGATTTGGACCTACGACTGGGTGCCGGACTACCCGCGCGGCTACGTGCGCGATCTCAGGCTGCGCTGGGCGCTCGAGGAGGCCGGCCTCGACTATGCCGTTGCATCCGTTCCTTTTGATGATCGGGGGCCGGCGCACCTCGCAAGGCAGCCCTTTGCCCAGGTCCCCTTCCTCGACGACGGCGATGTCCGTGTTTTCGAAAGCGGTGCGTGCCTCCTGCATTTGGCCGAGAAAAGCGAAGCGCTCATGCCCCGCGAGGCCCAGGGGAAGGCCGATGCCCTGCAATGGTTCGTGGCCGCGCTGAACTCGGTCGAGATGGTCACCATGCCCTGGTGGTTCATCAAGATGTCCGGCGTGGCGGACAATCCCCTTGCCGGCTGGTTGACGCAGCGCTTCGACCGGTTGGAGGCGGCCTTGGCGGACCGGGAATGGCTGGCGGCCGCGCGCTTCACCGTTGCCGATATCATGATGTCCGACGTGCTCCGCCTGCCGAACGATCTGGGTGCGTTGGAAAACTACGCCGCCCTGAAAGCCTATGTCGCGCGCATGTGCGGCCGCCCCGCCTTTCAGAAGGCCCACCGCGATCAACTGGCGCATTTCAAGGCCGCGGACGCGGTCCGGAATCGAACTTCCTAAAAAGTATGCCGTCCCCTTTTTTAGGCTCGGCCGGCAATGACGTTTAAGGAAATTGCACCGACGGCATCCCGCCGTTAGACTCCCGTATCCGCAGGTCGGAGGCCCGCCATGGCGACGAAACGCAAAACCGTTCAATCCGATCCCCCCGGCACTCCGGTCGATCCGAGTGACGGAATCTGGCATGAAATGGGCCGCGCCTTGCGCAAAGGCGACGACAGCGCCGCCCGCGACCTGTTGGCCGCCGGAATCCCGATCTATTACAGCGACGACGACACGCCCGCCGGCCTGGTCATGAAAAAACACCCGGACGGCCGGCGTCAGCTCGTCCGTTTCGATCCCGCCGGCGACGAAGTCATCCGCGACCTGTGACCGGCCGGCCCCAGCTTTGGGTCTTCGCCGGGCCGAACGGCGCCGGCAAGTCGACGCTTGCCGCGAAATACGTCGCAGGCCGGATTCCGATCGTGAACCCGGACGTGATCGCCCGCGATATCGCCCCCGACAACTATGCGCCCGCCATCATGCTGCGCGCCGGGCGGCGCGCCATCGAGCAACGCCGCCAACGGCTTGCCGCCGGCGGCACATTTGCCATGGAAACGACTTTGACGGGGAAGGGCGAAATCGCCTTCATGCGGGAGGCCCGGCGGGCCGGATACAAGGTCAACCTGGTTTTCGTCGGCCTCGACCGCGTCGATGTGTCGCGAACGCGGGTGGCGACGCGCGTCGCGCGCGGCGGCCACCCGGTGCCCGACGCCGACCTTGCCCGCCGCTTCGCCCGCAGCATGGCGAACCTGGCGGTCGCCATGCACATCGCGGATCGCGTGATCATCGTGGACAACACGGGGGAACGCTTCCGCCTGATCCTCATGCGCGGGGACGGCCGCGGCGGGTTCGTGTCCCGCTCAATCCCGGCCTGGGCCACGGCCGCGATTCCGGCCGCCTTGCGAACGGCCCTGGCGGCGGGTCCGCGCTAGGTCGTGTCCTCATAAATGGCGTTTGCTGTGACGCGGCTATTTTTATTCGCTGACAAGGCGTTAGGGGGGAGCGATGCCGAAGCATCGTGACCCCAAACCCCATCGGCGACACAACGCAGTTCAGCGACAAAAAGAGCCGCGCCCCGGAGGGGTCGGTAAGAAGCCCGTTTCGCCGCGTCAAGCGGCCTCAACGGGGCTTTTGCCCCGCTTTCGGCCCCTTTCCTAACGAAACGGGCTCCTTGCCGATCACAGTCAATCGCCATTTATGAGGACACGACCTAAGCCCCCACGAAATGCACCTTGCCCAGGCCGGTGATGTCGTAGCCGCCCATGGTCAGGGCCTTGAAGCGGAAGGCTTCGGTGCGGCAGAAGGCGAGGAACGTCTGCATCGGCGGCTCGAACCAGGCCTTGCGGTCGACCAAGAGGTCGAAGCGTTCGCGCAGCAGCGGCACGAACTCCAGCTTGAGCGCCGCCGCAGAGGCGTGCAGGCCCAGCGTGACCTCGCCCATGTGGTCGGCGACCGCCTGGGCCGCGTCGGTTTCCGTGCGCGCGGGCTCGGTCATCACGCAGTCCTGGGGGCCGATTCCGGCCTCGGCCAGAAGATGTTCCAGCAAGGCCTGGGTGCCGGCCTCGGGCTGGCGCGGCACGATCAGCCGGCCGCGCAGGTCGGCGATGGTTTTGAATTGATCGGCGGTTGTGGGGTCGACGATCAAGCCCCGCTCGCGCCAGGCGAACTCGACCAGCGCGCAGGGCGCCGCCGCCGCGTACCGCCGGACCCAGCCGATGTTCCAGGCGTCGTCGTCGTCGCTGCCCCCGGCTTCGGGGTCGAACATGTGCAGGCCGGCGGCCATGCCCTCGGCATTGGCGAACCGCTCCAGCCCGTCGGCGGAGCCGTCGAAAAAGGTCGCGAGCCCGCAGCGCGACTGGCGCAGCGCCCAATCCAGCAGCGGATCGTGGGAGCCCAGGAACACGCCCGGGCGCACCCTGACCGGCTGCGCGGATGCGGCCGCCATGAGGGCCGC
>Ga0209346_1001499_pt1 | contig 12539 bp, 15 predicted proteins | sample AutmiccommunBRH9_FD_187381 | JGI IMG/M metagenome (GOLD analysis project Ga0209346, IMG submission 187381) | Deep subsurface microbial communities from Mt. Terri, Switzerland - Autotrophic microbial communities BRH/9 (SPAdes) (version 2) | ecosystem: Environmental > Aquatic > Deep subsurface >...
CACTGCCGACATCCAGGATCGTGACGGGGCTCCGATGGTGCTCGCCGAGATCGTCACTTCCTTCCCCTGGCTACGGCATCTCTTCGCCGATGGCGGCTATCCGCCAATGATCACAGCGAACAGGAAATGGTCTCTGCTTTCTTTGACGCCTTGGACCAGGAACCAGGCGCTGTGCTGGCAACATGGGGCGGGGAGCATAAAGATCTGGCGGTTCTGCGCAGGACCGCTGGTGAGTTCGATCTGATCATGCCCCAACAGCTGCGCGAACTGTCGCCAGTCTCTGCCCGCAGGATTGATTTATGTGGCGCCGTCTCGATCCGCGCAGAATCCGTCCATCTTCCGGAATATGCAGCAGCTTGTTCTATACCGGCGAAGCCATCACCGTCCAAAACCATTGGCGAACTGGTCGAGAATGGGATGTGGGCGGACGTCGAGGAGCAAGCGCTGGCTGACGTCATGACGACAGCAATCATCATGCTGCGCCATCTCAAATCCCACGGGTTGATACGCTGCGCCATTCCAGCTTGCACATTGGCGCTGGCAAACGCAGCAACGAGCACGAACCCGTGCAGCGAGTTTTTGAGGCGGACGTTCAAACCCTGGGCTCAGCTCAAAGATTCCACAGCCAATTATACCTGTCCGATCTACCGGCCAGCGTAACGCAGCCTCGATCCTGCGCTCCATCACAGGCGTGGACATTTTAAAAGTCGAGCCGGCGTCATGACGAGCAGACCTTCAGTGACGACCGGCTCTACCAATATTTTCAACCAAGCCCAAGCGGGCGGCATCTCAGGATGACCGCCCGTTTGTCATTTCAGGAACATTTTCTATGAACCTTCCCATATATTCGGAGCGGATTGTCACCTTCTCCGTCGTCTATCATCCCTATCGCCGCAACACCGAACGGTTCATCCGCGCCTTTGGTGCCTTTGAAGTAAACCTCCAGCCTGGTGATGACGTGTTGTTCACGCGCCATCATCATACATATCCAGATAAGGATCGAACCGCTCCTTTGATGGATATGGCGCAGCTGCTGGATCAACAAACCGACTGCGTTTGCGCCATTCTCGAAGCGCCGGGCGGGTCTCACCGGCCAAAACACAAAGCCGACTTTGTTGATGATGTCCTTCATGCACTGCCGATCTTCAATCTGGGTCTCCACCGCAAGATCCATGTTCACCGGACAGAAGACCAATATGTCAGGGTCAGCGCCGAACTGTTCGGCATAACCCTGGCGTCCGAGATGGCCGGGCCATCAGAAAAATCGCGGCGAGCAGCAGATCACGCTCAGGCGCTGTGGCTGTCCTGGGTTTTCAATAGTCTCTCTGAAGATCCGGACCAGGCGAACCTGGTAGCGGCCTTCCAGGCTTGGCGCCGGGTCGACGACCTGCGTCCCGTGATATTTTGAAGAACAGGCATACGTGTAGCGGCTGCTGACCTTCGGGACAGCGTCTGCCGCGCGGCATCATCAATCAATAACAGCAGGAGCAGATATCATGTAATAAACGCACAAGAGCCCTGCAGCGGGCAAAACGCTGCACGCATCATCAACCTGGCCGCCCGACATTCCGTCGTTGCGGCTTTTTTCATATCTGAAGGAAATACATCATGGCGAAGAAGCCAACCAATAATCGCGCGTCGGCAAAGGCCAAGCCGAAAAAACCATATCGAATCGCGGGCACTTGCATCGTGCCGACCCAGCTCTTCCATGTTCCCGCGCGTCAGCCAAGGCAGGAAGGGCCATGGCGCGATGAACCGGACAAATTCGCATGGGTCGATCCGGCAACCGGACTGCCGTGCCTGATGCTGCGCGCCCGAAACGGCGCTTTGTCAGGCTATGCCGCGGTGAGCGCCCAGCATCCTCTGTTCGGCTTCGACTACCGGGCTGTTCCAGCAGACCTTGGTGTCCAGCCCCATGGCGGTCTGAACTACAGCGCGCTTTGCGATGAAGAAACCGACGAACGCGTTTCTGTCTGCCATGTTTCAGGGCAGCCCCCGCAAAGGGTCCGCCAGCCGCGCGGCAAGCAGGAGCATCCTGCATTCAGTGAAGAACTATGGTGGTTCGGGTTCGCCTGCGACAAATCCTACGATTTCGTTCCGCGTCGCGACCAAATCCATATGTCGGCTGAAAACGGGCAGACTTATCGCGACGAGCATTATGTGTTTACCCAGTGCGCCAATCTCGCGGCTCAGTTGGCTGCGGCTGGTGGCGAGATGGGTTCGGGCGTTCCCATCGATACCGGCGCGTCTACCGTGCCCCCTGTCAGCCTCGATGCAGGGGAGAAGTGAAATGGACGAGAACATTCCATACGAAAAACGGCGCAATCCCAATCTGCCGTGGGGATACTGGATGGCAGCTCCAGGTGAAACCACAGGCGATCAGGTTCTGATCGATGAAGATGGCAGCACGTGGGCCTCTGTTCGTGAATGTCTTTGGGTCAAGCGCCTCAATATGGCGATGCCGGAGCATCTTCGGGACATCGACCTTGAACTTGAGTTCCTGTTGACCTTTCTGGTCATCACGGAACGCCGGATCATTCGTGTTGAGGAGAAGGCCATTGACATATTTGGCGACCATGACAGGTGTCGGTTCTACCAAAGCTGGCTGATCGACAAGAAGCTCATGACGTATGTCCGGGGCGGTTGCCTATTTCCCGAACTCACGCCGGAAGCTATTGCCATTCTGCTGATGCTTGCCAATACACGCAGCCTAAGGAACCAGCCGCTGTCGGTCGGCCTGCCGACGCTGGAGCGATGGCATGGGCTCGACCCGGAAGCCATGACGCCCGAATGGGAAGCAGCGCTTCAGAAACTGGAGCGCTATGCCGACCTGCTGCCATATCGTTTCGAACGGGTAATGATCGGCAAGCTGGGTGCAATTCGCCTTGTCGGCGATGGGCTGGGGCCGAACATCCCGCTGCGCCGGACATTGTGGTCGCTTATCGGAGCCCACTTGTTGCAGAAGCAATAGGAGAATATTTGCAGGCCACCAACTATAAGGCTGCTGAACCTCGGCTTGAGCACATATTAGATTACCTGGAAGCAAAAAGCTTAGAATCCACCCGCGCGGACGACGTCGATGATTATTTTATCAATGGATTCCGGATGTGGGCGGCCAATATCCCAATTATTTCGCCGAAAGGATTGGCCCGCCCACGCACCTCCGGCACAATCGAAGGTAGTGTCAGACAGCTGCGCGCAGCAGTTAACTTTGCCTTCAAGGCACGCAAATTGCCGCATGTGGCGGATTTCGAGGTAAAATCGGCAAACGAGGTAAGTCGGTCGCCATGGTTCCGCGCAGATGAAGCTCAACTGGTGCAAATGTTCCGCCACGCCTTGGTTCTAGATCATCCTGATACGGCAACAAAAAAGCAGCTGATCAAATGGAGGCGGGAGCGGGAAGAATTGTTGAATTTTCTTCGATTGAGCGTTGCCACTTGGGCGAGACCGGATGCGGTATTCGATTTTTCAACGGCTCCTCAACGCGATCAATGGCAGTCGCATGTGGGGTATATAAATCTCAATCCCAAGGGCCGGGCGCAGACAAAAAAATATCGACCCCTAATTCCTGCATCTAGACAGATGGTTGCACTGCTGGACGCCAATGAAGGCCCCTTCATCAAGGTGAAATCAGTAAGAACTGCCTTTCGTCAGATGGTCGCGAGCTTAAACTTTCCGGTCGATGGCCAAAGCGGAATGAAGCTCATCCGCCGGAGTGTCTCCACCCTTCTAAGACCGATCTTGGACGACAGTGGTCAATGGCATCAAGGTCGGATGATGATGGGACATGTAAAACCGAATGAGTCCGATAAATACGCAACACCGTATCATCCCAAATACATGTCCCACGCGTTATCCGCTACAGAGGCTTTGATTGATCGGATTGAAGACGCGGCGCCGGGGGCATTTTCATAAACTTTTGAAATCTTGTGTCTGCAGGTTTAATTGCCTTTATTTTTGGTTGGCTAGGTAAGACCTCATCGTTGCGAAATCTGCGCGGCCATTTCCTTTTATTGCGCGACTCGACATTATGGCGCAAAGGAACCGGCTTAACGGGGTAACGCCTTTTTGACGTCAGGCGAGATGCTTTGGTTCAAGGGTTATAGGACGAATTTCGGCAAAGCCAAAATTCAAGAGATTGAAAGAAAAGTCTTTTCCTTCTCCCCACGAATCATGGCAGTATCCAATTTAAAACTCGGGCTTGAGCGCCTCTATGCAGATTGGCTCGGGGAAAAGCAGAGGCTTGAAAAGCAGATTGATGAAATATCGGCGGCATATGAAACGCTAGAGGCAAAACGCGAGCGGATCGAGAATGTAAAGCGTCGATCGACAAGATGGCTGTTTATTCTGGCGGAGATTCAAGTTTCGCGCGTTCGTCCGGCGAATGTGGCAGATACCATTGAAGCACGGCCTGCTCTGAAAAAAAGATGAAATAGGATCCCATTCAGGGTAAATTCCAACGTAGGATACGAGAAGAGAAAAATCATGACGGAACGAGTTCTCGACAATAGCGCCCAAAAGAATGCCAATGATGCAGCTCATGCCGGAAAGGCCTTCAAAGCCGATGCTGCAAATGAGGAGTTCCGGCGATTGGCGCAGATTTACTCATGGGATATGCGCCTCGAAGAGGCAATGAAATGGCCAGAACGCCTCTTGCGCCGCGTTATGGATATCGGAACACTGGAAGACATCGTTTTGATGGAACAAGCCATTGGCAAAAAACATCTAGCATGCGCACTCAGAAATGCCCCGGCAGGCGCACTGCGTCATAAGTCCTGGACATTCTGGCACCATCGTCTGAATCTAGTCGAAAATGACAAGCAATGTCCATCTCCGCCCGTCAGGCATTTCGCATGACACACTACGAAATATTGCCGCCGGAGCAGATGGCAGTCCTCGCTCAACTGATGCCGACACGCAGGAATGGCTTTGTCCTTTATGGAGGGACAGCGATCGCCCTTCAGCTTGGCCACCGAGAATCCGTCGATTTCGATTTCTTCAGCGACCAAGAACTTAATGAGCAAAGATTGCGCGAATCAATGCCCATACTCGAGGATGCGGTGACAACACAGCGTGAACCGAACACTTGGACCATGAACGTCAAACCCAAAGAGGGCGGTCAGACGGTCAAGCTGTCGTTCTTCGGCGGATTCAATTTCGGAAGAGTCGGTAATCCAGTCCCGACAAGCGGTAAGGAACTTGTCATGGCATCCCTCGACGACCTTCTGGGACACAAGCTGAAAGTCCTCCTCAACCGAGTAGAAGCAAAGGATTACATGGATATCGCTGCCATGCTTTCGAACGGACAAAAGCTGGAGGACGGCCTCGGTGCCGCCACAGCTTTGTTTAAGTCCTTTCCGGCCGCAGAATCGCTGAGGGCACTAACATATTTTGCGGGAGGGGATCTGGAACGGCTCACTCAAAGTGAAAAGAACATTCTCACGACAAGCGCAGCGAAGGTGAATGGGATCACGCCCGCGGAGGTGCTCTCCTCCAAGCTTGGCTTGCCGTCACCTATGCACGATGGACAGCAGAACGGTCTCGACCGCTAGACCTGCTGAAACGGCTGGCAACTTGGGCGTTTTTAGCAAGTGTAATAAATTGTAATATATTTGGTTCTTTTGCGTCATAATGTCGCTGAATGCGCTCCCGACTGCGGTTGCGTTGCGGATTGCAGATCCATTCGTATGCGCTTGCATGGACCCATATATGGAAAAGCGTCGACTGCGCCTAGCAGAGCACCAGTAGCATCAAAGACCGTCGCTGATATGATTCTACCGTTCTCAGCAGAAGAGAAATGCGTTTTCGATACAGCCATTTAGATTACTTTCGCACTGATAATTGAAGCAATTCAACAATCGTCTGAAGATTGGTTTCGGAAATAGCAATCCTACTTTCGCGTTATATCTAGCTTAGCCGATGTTACGCTAGGATCAGAATTCTTAGCATATGTCGGGACCGAGCGTCCGTTGCCTTTCCTCCAAACTGCAGGCCTAGGCTTATATTTGGCTCTATCGCGTGCTCCTTTACCAAGGCTGCGGCTGACCCCAGTCCGCGGTCCCATGACCGTCCCCTGCGGCAAAACTTTGCGGATGCCGAAGCGATAAGCTTCTCGGGGGTCGATTCCCTTCAGCAAATATTTGCGAATAGCTACACTGTTGCGAGCAACTTGAATGTCTACTGAGTCTTCGGGCGCGGGTTCATGGTTTTGTGCCCGCTTTCGTGGCGGATCTCCCTTATTTTCCAAGCTTGTAATCCAGCGCGGAACGAGATCTGTAAATTCTTCGATCAATTGCTTAGGGACATGAACCTGCCAGTGCACATGGCCTTGCTCCCGGCTATACACATAGGTGGGGGGAACACATATCCCCAGCTGCTTGCACCTGGTCCTCAACCAGCGGCAGAACCGCTGGTTCCTTAACTCGCTGAAGTTGTCCTGGCCTGTTTCAGTAAGATCCCAATTCATCGTCACATACATGTTGAGCTCGAAATCCCCATTAACATTGCTGGTGGGATACTTCTTGGCCGACTGTTGACCCCCAACCTGTTTTGCAAATCTCGTCGCGTGATGAAGATTGCGAGCTGCAGCACGGCTAATATACTTTGATGATTTAGTTTTTTTTGGTTTTCTAGAATGTTGCATGAGGATCGCTAAGTTTGTTCCTGTAATAGACATAGAGCTCTTAGGATGAGGAAATTGCTTTACAAAGGCACGTTTTGAGGAGTGATCTAATCTGGGACAGATTTGATCTAGGTATGGGGAACTAATATATTGAGCTACTCTATCCGAAATCGGGCGCAATTCGGGCCGATGGCAATCGGGCCGTCAGCAGTCCGTCCGCTTTCAGGAGATCATCGATACCGAGCGGACGTTTGGGTGGGGTGATCAATTCGGCAGCTTCCGCCCCAAATACGGTCGTTTCGAGATCAGATGCAGTTCCCCAAAAGCTGCCAATCTCGCTTTCCACGGTGATCGTCAGTATCGGGCGATGAAGTGGTTGAGCCATTCCTTTGTTTTTCGGCTTTCGTCCATGAGCCATTGCCTGAAACATTTGATCTGGCTGCGAACCATGGCATCGCGGCGGTATCGTGCGTGAAACGCGTGGCTGGTCCAGGCTCCTTTACCGACCTCGAACGGCAGCACAACCTCTCCTTTTTCTACCTTGTCGGAAATCAGTGCCAAGCCGCAAATCATGAATCCGGCATCCGACGCGATCGCTTGCAGTCCCGGAGCAATGCGCTGGTATCTTATGCCGCGGGTGAACCCGGTTTTGCGATGTCCGTGTGCCTGTATCCAATCCGGCCATGTAATCGCATCCGGGTCTTCCTTGTAGAAATCGAGATGAAGAAGCGGAAATCCTTCAAGGTCATCTTCCTTCGCAAGCCTTCTGATCCGGCGGGTATTTTCGAGTGAGCCGACCGGTGCCAGGAAATCCCGGTAGAACAGGTCGATATTCTCCTGGTCAGTGCATGCGCCAAATCTGATCTCAATATCGGCCCGGCCAAGCCGCATCGGAACATCGCCCTCGCCATTGATGCAGAGCAGAATGTTGGGAAACATCTCTCTAAATTCCGCCAGTCGCGGGACGAGCCACAATTCCACCCAGTCCGAATTGGCGGCGATATGGATCTCGTTGACCCTCTGAAAGTCGAGCAGCTCGGCAGCCATCCCCAGTTCCGCAAATGCCTTTTCCAGATGCCCCAGCACCGGGGCCAGCTCGCCGGTCGGACGCAGTCCGGAACGCCCCCGCACGATAAGTTCGAAGCCGAGATAATCCTCGAGCGCCTTGATCCGCTGTCCCACGGCCGCAGGAGTAATCCCCAGTATTTCGGAGGCATTTTTCAGCGAACCGTGACGCATGGCCAGTTCGAGCGCTTGAAATGCGCGCAGGTGAGAAACGGCGGTCATCCACACATGCTAAAGATAACACTTGGTTTTGGAAAGAAACTTTAGCTTGAACATTTTTCCCAATCAGCGGATGATGAGCGTTAATGATTGCGGGAGGATTTCCAGATGCCGGTGCTGAAACGCTACATGATCGAACGCGACATTCCGGGTATCGGGGGCATGTCGATCATCGAACTGTGCGGCGCGGCGCGGGCATCCAACCAGGCGGTGGAAACGATCGGCAACACCATTCAGTGGCAGCATAGCTATGTGGCCGGCGACAAGTCATTCTGCATCTATCTTGCCGAGAATGAAGAAGTGATCAAGCGCCATGCGGAGCTGAGCGGCATTCCGTTCGGCAAGATAACCGAGATTCCCCAGATCATCGATCCGTTGACGGCAAACAACTAGACAATTCGTCGCCGGAAAACCGAATAAACCCAAACATTCCCGTCTCTGACGGGCAGGAGGAATATTATGTCTGACGTAGATATGGACAAACTGCACCTATTCGTAGGCAAGATTCTCGGCGATCTCGGCGGAGCATTCAGCGTTCCGACCGTGCGGATCGGCTTTCGACTGGGGTTGTTTGACGCGCTCCATACGGGAGGACCGGCGACTACGACAGAGCTCGCATCACGGACCGGTCTGGCGGAACGCTATGTCCGGGAATGGACAATGGCTCAGGCCGCCAGCGGCTTTGTCGAGTTTGATCCCGCCAGCGGCACATTTTCAATGTCTCCGGAACAGGCCATGGTCTTCGGTATCAAGGACAGCCCGGTATATCTCGCTGGAGCATTTGATCTTGCCGCGGCAATGATCGAAGGCGAAGCGAAAGTGGAAGCCGCATTCCGCGACGGATCGGGCGTGGCATGGGGCGACAGCGCAGGATGTCTGTTTTGTGCGGTCGGTGCCTTTTTCCGTCCCGGTTATGTGAATTCGATTGTCCAGGAATGGATTCCATCGCTGGATGGGGTGGAAGAGAAATTGAAAGCGGGCGCAAAGGTTGCGGATTTGGGCTGCGGTGTCGGTTTTTCGACCCTGATTATGGCAAAAGCTTATCCGCACAGCAGCTTTGTCGGCTTCGATTTCCACGAGCAATCGATTGTTGATGCACGCCGTCATGCCAAGGATCATGGACTGGAGGACAATGTGCGGTTCGAGACAGCATCAGCCAAGGACATTGAAGAGCGCGATTTCGATCTGATCACGGCTTTCGACTGCCTGCATGACATGGGGGATCCCAGGGGGTGTGCAGCGCACATGCACAAAATCCTGAAGGATGACGGCAAATGGATGATCGTCGAGCCGATAGCGGGCGACAATCCTGAAGACAATATCAACCCGGTGAGCCGGCTATTTTACAATGCATCAACGATGATTTGCGTGCCGACGTCGCTGGCCCAGGAAGTCGGAGAGGGGCTGGGAGCTCAGGCAGGCGAAAAAAAGATCTCCGAAGTCGTCAAGTCTGGGGGCTTTTCGAAAGTTCGCCGTGCAACCGAAGGCCCGTTCAACATGATATTGGAAGCCGTGCATTAGTTTGCAAAGCGGTTGGACGTCGGTTGGTAGATGCTTCTTCGTTCAATCATGGCATGTCTGCGTTTCCCATAGACTGCCCCAAATCAGCCGGTCCGCTTGCCACCCACTTGCGGTCATTTGAACTGATCGGATGAACAATAAAAGCCGCTATTCAGCTTCCGCCCCGATCAAGCTGCTGGAGACAGCCGCGCCGCTTCCCATAAGCGGAAATAGCGGAAGCTCCGCGTCTCGGTCAAATCTAGTGGCACACTGCCTCGGAGATCAATCACCCGGCAGGATGCTGATCCACTAACTGCAAACGCCCGACTTTCATGCCAGATGGCAGAAGCGCACCGGGGGCTATCACTGCATTTGCTCCAATCCGGACGCCGTCACCTACTAGCGCGCCAAACTTTTGGACGCCGGTATCAACAATTTCGGTTCCGAAGCAAATTCGAATGGCCTTGTCATCCAGTTCATTGCGGTAGTTGGCGATGATAGCTCCGGCCTCAATATTCACGCCCGATCCCAAGATCGAGTCGCCCACGAAGTTGAGGTGCGCTATCTTTGACCCTTTGAACATGAAGCTGGTTTTAAGCTCTGAACCAGGGCCAATAATGCAATCCTCATCGAGATAGGTTCCACCACGTAGATAGGCTGCCGCAGCGACGAAACAGCGCGGACCAATAATCGCCGGTCCCTTTAGAACGGCACCCGCTTCTATAGTTGCGGATGCGTGAACCGCAACGCCGTCGTCGACTATGTATTCGTGACTTAATGAGCGTATGGCCGATCCGACAAGCGTCTCGGCTTGCGCAGTAATCCGCCAAGGATCGCCATCGGCGTTTTTAAAAGGAGAAAAGACCCAACGCCCGACGTGGCGAGAAACTAGAAAATCGGTAGCCACGATTGATCCTTTCAAGACTGCATCAACGGGTTGTGCATAGCACAAGCATGACGGCGCGCGTGACAACTTAAGGTCTGCAATCGAGTCAGACGCAGCATGGAGGTAACACAGCATCGGGATAGGTAATTCAGAAGAGAGTAATTCTTTCAGAAAAGCAGAGAATTTGAATCATGAAGGTGAATGGAAAATTTCCAGCTTCGCGGTTCGAAACCACTCAGCGCGGCACAGCCGCAAAGGAGAGAATCTCATGAACTATACCATTCCAGTTAACCCCTCCGACTACCATTGCGGCGTAAATGATATCTTGCTCGCAATTGAAAACGAATTCTGTGCCTCGATTGCTACGCCATGCCCGGGATTGAATACACTAGTTATGGGAGGCTGTAGATTAACCAAAGAAGCGGAATTCGACATTGCTGAATACTCTTTTGAACAGGACTGGAACATAATCTATGTCGCTCTAGGTAAATCAAAATACGATTCCAAGCATCGGCTGGACGACATGAAAATCAGCTTTTTCGACGCGAGCGGATGGGGCGAAGCCATAGTGTATGATGACTGCAGAATTTGGAAAGAAGGAGCCTTGGCCCGTCTCGTGCTTCAAACTAGCGAACCGCTTGAGATGAATGTAAGAATAAACGGGGATATCGAAATACGCGATGGCGAATGTTCCTACCACGAGCACGGGTTCGACCTCGCCCGCATGGATCTGGGAAAGCGAATGACGCAGAAGCAGTTATCGGTCCCGGTCATCGGCACGATCGGAGATGCCAATGTAATTTTTGATATACAGACCTTGCCTAAAGCCTGGGTCACCGATTGATTGGTTAAAGCCGAAGCGGTCATCCCAAAAGTTCGTCAGAAGCGAACACCTACAAATCAATACCCGAGTAATGAAGGGTTATTGAATTAGGGGGTAGAGGGGAAAAGCGGAGGCCGAGCCCGGCCCCGTGGCTTCGCCATAACTGGCAGACAATTAAGAAACCGTAAAGAGCATGCAAGATAATTGCTGGCAAGCTGCTCAGCAGCCGCTGGGGGACGCAGAAAAAGGTCTGCGCCCCCAGAGCGCCTGAGAGGCGCCTTTGTCCGCTTACGGCGGACGTGCCCGAAATTCTATATATCGGGATTTTCCACTCTCCTCTTCAACATCATACATTTGCTTACCCACGGTGAGCGACTGCAAGTCGTTTATAACTTTCACTATTTTCATTTTTAAGGACTCCATATGCCGCGTGTGCGGCTATATTCTTTTTTCCCTTCAACCCGGGAATTTCAAATTTCCCGTTATTCAAAAAGTTCTTTTTGAAACAGCCGCTATTGCGGCTTAGAAGCGGGCCTCAATGCTTGGGGATCCAGGTATCGGCACGATAACGGGCAGAAAGCGAAACTGCCGTCCGGGTAGCCGCCCATTTTCTCTCGTTAGCTTTGCGCCCAATTGTTGCCGTCCCCACAACCCATTCTGGATTGTGAAAGCTGCCGTTGTGCGCTCAGAATTTGTTCGCGCTGGATCAAAACAACTGGCTGGAAAGCTGGCGATCAGCTTTTCAATGACATTTCGCCTGTCCCGCCATAGCATCGTCATAAATAGAGAGGACCAAAGCATGATTATCGACCGCCGCTCCTTTTTGGTATTAACGGCGATGAGCATCGCATCACCAGCTATCGCATTCTCCAATGATTTTCGCGCGCGGATCGAGACACTCACGGTTCTCTCCGAGAATAATGACTTGGTGCCTCGTATCAGGGTTTTTCTGCCGCCCGGCTATGATGGAGCCGAACGGTTACATCAGACGCTGTATATGCTGGATGGCCAGTATGCTTTTGACGGCGATAGCGACGGTGTAAGCTTTGAAGCAGATCGCCGTGTAGGTTCTATCTCAATTGTAGGTGGGCGGGAAAGAGAAATGCGGGTCTGGCTTGATCCGGCAAAAATGCGGGCGAGCGCTGTTAGCACGGATAATGTCGTTGCCGCCTTGAGAAACGAAAATGCCGAGTTGCCGGGCGGCCGTCTTGAGATTGATGGTCGCAGCAAGCAATATGGAACCAGAACATTGGCGGAAGCCAATACAGCCTCGGAATTTGGCAATCTCGCGGTAGCTTATCGGCCCAACGGACAGGTCACACGGGTCCGCGATATCGGTCGCGTGGAAGACTCGGTCGAGGATGAAACCAGCTATGCCCAATTAAATGGTCGCCCCGGGGTTGTGCTTGAGGTTCGCAAGCAAT